>ERZ1106941.1620-NODE-1620-length-21663-cov-4.634395_pt1 | contig 21663 bp, 18 predicted proteins | sample MGYA00403670_ERZ1106941 | MGnify/ENA primary metagenome ERZ1106941 (study PRJEB35170, sample SAMEA104062400) | human gut metagenome | biome: human gut; feature: human-associated habitat; material: faeces | place: Denmark | collected 2012-06-04 ...
AGGGCATTGACACGACTGATGCATCTTCAAAATGATCGATCATTTTAACAGGTAGAAATGAGTCATCAGCCTGAGAGGGCATTGACACATAGTTCCTCCTTCTGGGTTACTCTTCTTCACCCAGTCGTAGAAATGAGTCATCAGCCTGAGAGGGCATTGACACCCGATACATTAACAGATCTATTAGAAGAGCTTGTATCATGTAGAAATGAGTCATCAGCCTGAGAGGGCATTGACACCTATCCAGAGTATTTTTATTCTGCTTAAACAACGATAAAGTAGAAATGAGTCATCAGCCTGAGAGGGCATTGACACGCAGCATTGTGTCAAACGCCAGGTAATACATTTCTGGGGTAGAAATGAGTCATCAGCCTGAGAGGGCATTGACACCAGAGAATACTCCGTCTCTATCTTTAAGCATTACCATGTAGAAATGAGTCATCAGCCCGAGAGGGCATTGACACTTTTCGGATAAGTTAGTTTCCTCTAATGTATACGCCACAGTAGAAATGAGTCATCAGCCCGAGAGGGCATTGACACAGTACGAACATATCGTATCGATCATTCGGCCATCCCGGGTAGAAATGAGCCATCAGCCCGAGAGGGCATTAAATATATGATAATATAATTAGTGTTGAAATCAGTTAGGAATATACGAAGAGATTGTGAGCGCATGAGTTCACTTTTAAATTGGATTTGATTTTGCTGCCTTTTTAAGAATCGAATGAAAATATCTGGATTTGGTAGATTTTGGCAAAATAGTTTTGCAGCAGGACTCGAGAGGACCTTTGATACAAAGGTATTACTCGTAGTTATTCAGTTGTGAAAATATTGACATTTTTAAGTACTATATTTATAATGAATTTGTATTAAAGATACAAAAGTACGAAAGAAAAACGTGAGACACAACTGGAGGAATTACAATGGCAGATAAAACAAATGCCAATATTGGCTTTGAAAAACAACTATGGGATGCCGCCTGTGTTCTTTGGGGACATATCCCAGCAGCAGAATATAGGAAGGTTATCATCGGATTAATTTTCCTTCGCTATATTTCAGCAGCATTTGATAAGAGACGTGAGGAACTGATAGAGGAAGGCGATGGATTTGAGGATGATCGCGATGCCTATACGATGGAAAATGTATTTTTTGTTCCAGAGGAAGCTAGATGGAGCAACATTGCGTCAAATGCACATACACCAGAAATCGGAAGCATTATCGACAATGCGATGCGCGCTATTGAAAGTGAAAATAAAACATTAAAGAATGTATTGCCGAAGAATTACGCAAGTCCAGATTTGGACAAAAGAATTTTGGGTGATGTAGTTGATATTTTTACCAACAATATTGATATGAGTGATACAGAAGCGAGTGAAGATCTTTTGGGTCGCACATATGAGTATTGTATTGCTCAATTTGCAGAGAAGGAAGGTGTTGGCGGTGGTGAGTTCTACACGCCATCTAGCATTGTTAAGACATTGGTTTCTGTTCTGCGCCCATTTGATAATTGCCGTGTGTATGACTGTTGTTGTGGGTCTGGTGGTATGTTTGTTCAGAGTGAAAAATTTATTGAGGCACACAGCCGAAAAAGAGGAAATATTTCAGTATACGGACAGGAAGCAAATCCAGATACTTGGAAAATGGCGAAGATGAATATGGCAATTCGTGGAATTGACGCTGATCTTGGTCCATACAATGCGGATACCTTTACAAATGATTTGCATCCAACACTGAAGGCAGATTTTATCCTTGCAAATCCACCATTTAATTATCATCCGTGGAATCAAGATAAGCTGCAGAATGATAAACGCTGGAAATATGGTCTGCCGCCGGCAGGAAACGCAAACTATGCATGGATTCAGCATATGATTCATCATCTTGCACCAAATGGAAAGATAGGTCTTGTATTAGCAAATGGAGCACTGTCTAGCCAGACAAGTGGTGAAGGCGAGATTCGTAAAAAGATTATTGAAGACGATCTTGTAGAGGGAATTATTGCAATGCCAACACAGCTTTTCTATAGTGTAACCATTCCTGTAACACTATGGTTTATCACAAAAGGTAAAAAGCAGAAAGGCAAGACACTTTTTATTGATGCACGTAAAATGGGTCATATGGTAGACCGTAAGCATCGCGATTTCTCAGATGAAGATATCCAGAAACTGGCTGATACATTTGAATCTTTTCAGAATGGAACACTCGAAGATGTAAAAGGATTCTGCAAAGTGGCTACTCTTGAAGATATTGCAGCACAGGATTACATTCTTACTCCGGGAAGATATGTAGGAATCGAAGAGCAGGAAGATGACGGAGAGCCATTTGAGGAGAAAATGACGAGATTGACAAGTGAGCTGGCAGGATTATTTGAAAAATCTCATGAGCTTGAGGAAGAAATACGAAAAAAACTGGGGGCGATTGGGTATGAGATCTGATTGGAAATATGAGACGATTGCAGACGTGTGTGAAGTAGTAACGGATGGTTCACATTATAGTCCTAAAAGTGTACAGAACGGGAAATACATGGTTTCGGTAAAAGATTTTACTGAGTATGGATTTGATTTTTTAGGTTGTAGACAAATAAGTGATAAAGATTACAAAGATTTGGAAAGAGGAGGGTGTGTTCCAGAATATAATGATATTCTTATTGGAAAGGATGGCGCGAGGTATTTCGAGGATATAATTTTATATCAACAGCTTGAAAAGCCAGCATTATTATCTTCTATTGCAATATTGAGATGTGATGAAAACAAAATTGTGCCAGAGTTTTTATATTATTTGTTAAAAACACCGTCTGTACGGAAGAATGTGAAAGATAATTATGGTTCTGGCTCTGCGATTCCACGTATTGTTTTGAAAGATTTTCGAAGAATGCCAGTATGCTATCCTGATATAGAGACGCAGAAAAAAATAGTATCGGTATTGAAGGATATTGATGAGAAAATACAGTTGAATGCAAGGATAAACAAGAATTTAGAGCAGCAAGCAAAAGCTGTTTTTAAGTCTTGGTTTGAAGATTTTACTCCGTTTGACGAACCTTTAATTGAAACACCTGCAGGTATCTATGCACCAGCATCGCTGCAAATGGTTCAAATTGTTAATATCCCTCATGTATTGGAAACTGGCAAACGTCCTAAGGGTGGTGCTGTGGCATCTGGAATACCAAGTATAGGTGCGGAGAATGTTAAACAACTTGGAGTTGTAAATTTTTCATCTGCCAAATTCATACCTGAAGAGTTTGCAGCAAAAATGAAAACTGGAGCGATAAACGGCTATGAACTATTGTTATATAAAGATGGTGGAAAACCTGGAACATTTATTCCACACTTTTCAATGTTTGGCGAAGGTTTTCCATATCAGAAATTCTTTATCAATGAACATGTTTTCAAGCTTGACTTTGGCAATAAAGGTTTTAATGAGTTTGCTTATTTCTTTATGCAGACAGATTATGCATATCATTGGCTCGCCAACAACGGCGGAAAAGCCGCAGTTCCTGGTATTAACCAGCAAAATGTGAATGATATATGGATATTTTCTCCTGAGAATTCAAAAGTAAAAGAATTCGGAGAATGGGTACAACCTTTATTCACTACTATTCTTAAAAACTGTGCTCAAAATGTTAAGTTAGCTGAATTGAGAGATACAATTTTGCCTAAGCTTATGTCTGGTGAACTGAACATTTCTGCTCTGGACATTTAAGCCGCTAAATTCTTGTTTAAAATTGATCAATATGTTAAAAATGGAGGTGAAACATGAACAGATGTGCTATTTTAAAAAGTAAAGGTGAGTATACTATATTTCAGTTTAATAACGACGTTATTCGCTTTATGACATCAGCGCGCTTAGAACGATATACGAAGATTGTAGAATGGGATCACGGATATCTGGTTGTGATGGCGAAATATAAAAATATAGGCGAAGTAGAAGAGTACATTGACTTGATACCGATACTGGATAAATTGTATTATGACGTAGATAAATTTTTAGAACCAATTAAGGAGGTAAAAATTGATTATGCGGCTTGATATTAAAGAAATTGCTGATAAAGCTGATATGATAGTTAATGGATATGCATTTACAAGAGATGGTGAATATATTCGAGTGCTGAATCTTGATTATTTGAATCATGCAGCAGTGATTCTTAATGACAGAGTAGTTGAAACGAATATGGACGATATTGAAACTCAGATTGCTTTGGATTATTACGAAAAGAATAAGCGATTTATGGAGGAGTGAGATGCCTAAATATTACGGATTTAAAGTATGTGGTTATTACCTTTATTACACTGCAAGCTGTGTCATTGAGGCAATGCATGTACATGCAAGTGATAGAAGACTTACGGAAGCAGGATCAGCTAAATTTTTTGTTAAGAGCAATGGCGATACAACTGTAGAAAAGCAAGGACAATTAAATGATCGAGAGGTTCGACAAATAAGAGAATTTATAAAGGAAAATTATAAGGAAATGTATTTTAAGTGGCGCGAGTTAGCTAAGACAGGATACTATGGAGAATAAATTTCTTTATAATAGTAGGATATTTTTTACTGATTGATTAACACTTCTAGCAACGGCAGAAGTAAGAACCAATAGAACTGCCGTTGAGTCGTTCTCTGGAAAAGAAGGAGGATGACTACTTATGAAACAGCAAATTATTGAATCAATTATTCAGCAAATGTTGCAGCATCTTGATAATGTACAACTACAGCGATTAAAAAGTGTGCTGGAGCATGAATTGTTTGATTGTGAAATTAAAACGCAAGCAAAAAGAGATGAAGATGATGGTAATCAGTTGCTTGATTCCTTTATAACGGCAAAACGTATTGAAGGCTGCTCAGAAAAAACATTGAAATATTATCGAACCACGATAGAAAATATGATCGAAGCAGTTGGAAAAAGTGTTCGTCATATACAGACGGAAGACTTGCGAACATATTTAACTAATTATCAGCAGAAAAATAGTCCAAGCCGAGTGACCATTGATAATATCCGGAGAATTTTGTCTAGCTTTTTTTCATGGTTAGAAGATGAGGACTACATCATAAAAAGTCCAGTTCGCAGAATTCATAAGGTGAAAACAGCGACTAATGTAAAAGAAACATATACAGATGAAGACTTGGAGAAAATGCGCGATAATTGTGTAGAGCTTCGTGATCTTGCAATTATAGATATGCTTGCATCAACAGGAATGCGTATTGGCGAGATGGTGCTGCTGAATAAGGCAGATATTGATTTCAATGAGCGAGAATGTGTTGTCTTTGGTAAAGGCGACAAAGAACGAGTAGTGTACTTTGATGCAAGAACAAAGATCCATTTGCGGAATTATATTAATAGCAGGACAGATGAAAATCCAGCATTATTTGTAACACTGCGTTCTCCATTTGAAAGAATTAAGATTGGAGGTATTGAAACAAGACTGCGGAAAATGGGTAAAAAATTAGAAATTGAAAAGGTTCATCCGCATAAGTTTAGAAGAACACTTGCGACAATGGCGATTGACAAAGGAATGCCGATAGAGCAATTGCAGCAATTGTTGGGTCATAAGCGCATAGATACGACTTTGCAATATGCCATGGTCAAGCAGAGTAATGTAAAACAAGCTCATAGAAAGTACATAGGTTAGGAAGGTGTAGTAATGACGCGATTTGAATATAAAGAAATTAAAGATGTGGCTGAGGTGACAAAACTCGCAGGTTTTGAGTTCACGAAGTACATAAAATACATAGATGATGGAGAAATTATTGCACTTAGAGCATTAAATTTGCGTCGAGGAGAGTTAGATTTAAGTGATATAAAAAGAATTGATAAGAAAGTATCAGATTCATTACTTAGAAGTAAATTGTATAAAAATGATATTATTCCGACGTATACAGGAAATGGTTATGGAGATTGTGCAATTATAGAAGAAGATGACAAATATCATTTGGCACCTAATATTTGCAAGATAATGCCTAATACAGAAAAAATTGATCCTTATTTTTTGTATAGTTATATTAGAACGGCGGAGTTTTATCAAACTATGTCAAATCATATGACTGGATCAGGTCAACCAACTATACCGATGAAGACTATTAGAGTACTGAAAGTGCCTGTACCATCTATGAAAGAGCAAAAAATAATAGCATCGTTTATGAAAAGTATTAATCATACCATTAGAAATAATGAAATTATAAACAAGAATTTAACTTTTCATCCGTGCAATGAACGGATAGCTGCGGTAGCAACGTAGGCAGATACCAAAACCAGACAGATACTCGCATACGGATGGTGAAGTGTCTGACAGAGAAGTTAACGAGAGAGCCGAAAAGCGAGTTTCGAGTCTACAGCGGCCTAAATGTCGATATCGGAAACATCAAACTCACCAGACATCAGTTCTGGTAGCAAGGAATCTCTCATTGATGCAAGTGATTCGTTTTGCTGTCTATTGGCAGAAATCATCATGTGTACAGGGGTACAAATTTCGATAAATGCAGAAATTTTTTCTTCTGTTGGATTCTTAATTGGTATAGCATTTAGTATTCCCTGCGTCATTAGTGGCTGTCCAGTGCCAATATGACGTGAAGATAATGATGCATTTCGTAATAAATAGTAGACAAACAATGGTGATGAGCCAGTACGGCTTTTGGCTTGTATAGCATTATCACTTATCCAGCATTTATCAAAACATAAAAATGTATTCCCACAATATGCACCAACTCTTCCAATGATAACGCAATTGTCAGCATTTGATTTATCAGTATACGCTAATATGCCATTGCCACCATATACCGGAATATTTCCGATTGTTTTGGGGCGTTTTTTACCATTTGCAAATGTGATTAAATCTTGAAGAGTAGCATCTGTATTAAATGAAAAAATATCAGGAAACATTTCATTAAATACAGCTTGAACTTGCTGTTCTAAATTCTTGTTTATTATATGGAGGAAAGGTATATGGAATATGAATTTTTTTATGATGAAGCTGAACATAGTAGAAAAATCAATTATAAGACAATAGCTGCACAAAATTACTATGACAATTTTGTTGCAGTTATTGTGGGGTGGAATACTGCGCAAAAAGATCGAATAAGGGAAAATCATGAAGCTTTTGAAGAAAAATACAAAGAAAGGGCTTCTCATGGAGAATTAAAAAGTACAACAATTAAGCAAGAGCAACTTAAATATGGTTTTGCGTCTTTGAATAAGTTCAATATTCAATTTCTCGACGACTTTCTATCATTGTTTACGGATGATACATATATATACTTTTCGGTAATAAGCAAAATTGAATATATAGTACGGCAAATTTTGCAGGACTATGCAGATAATCCTTTTGTAAGCATACGGGCAATGGAGTACTCTATGACAAAGGCTATTTTGACGTATAAACCGGAGAATGTTTTAAAGGCCATATATGAAGAAAAAGATTCAAAATTGATAGTAAAAGAATTAGTAAAGTTTTTTCAAGAAAGAATAGAGTACGACAAAGGAAATTACGAACTTAAGGAAATGGAAATAAATGCTTTTATACAAATTGTATGGATTTTAGAATCAGTGCAACAGGTAAAGCAGATTGAGTGGAATTATGAAATATCATTTGAAGGTTTGCAGCTATTTCTGGTAGAAAATAATATTGATGATTATAAATTAGTTTTGGACAAAGAAGGAGATTGCCAAAATACATTAAAAGCAGCATTACGGATGGGAGTAAAAAATGTGTCGGAAGAGGATTCTAAGGCTAATTTTGGTATTAGAATTTCGGATATGCTGGCTGGTGTAATTGCTAGGATGATGAAGTCATTGAGTGAATCACTTCGATCAAGCAACACAACTGAGAAGCCTGAAAAAAGATTATTGAGGAAGGAATGGTTCATGGTGAATGATGCACAACTTAATTTGTATAAGAAATTGTATCATATCACTTGTGAGTTAAATAACGCATGGTATAAATCTTACGCAGGTGTATATGCAGATGATTTAGTATCATTTGTTGCGTTATTAAAATATATGAAGCAGGTCGATAATGCAAAAGATATGCAGAACCGAGAACTGGAAATGCAACCGGAATACTTTAATGCGTTTGTGTGTCAAATGTTAGGTGATAGATATAAAACTATGTCAGAGACATTGCCAGTTGAAGTGATATCAGATGAATCAGAGGAATATTTTTTCAATAATCGAGGTGGAAAGATATACTTTGATATAAAGAAACAGCCGGTTTTACATATCGAAGGAAGTATGAGATATAAGGTTTTATCGGTAGGATATCATCGTAGTGGAGTACCTTTGGTGACTATAGATATGAAAACAGAAATTCAATGCTATGTTTTGCCAGATGAATTAACTGATTGGGCATTAACTGTTATTAAAATGTCAAATGAAGGTATGAAGCGTTTCCCGGCAGAGGTAATCTTTTCCGAAAAGAACGGAAGATATGTTGCTAACATTTTATGAAAAATGTGGAAGCTATAAGTTATCAATGAATAAATTATTTACATAAGATAAACCTTGAGATAAGGAGAAGGAATTATGTCAGGATTTTATACAGAAGCAGACTATGAAAGCTCTGTTATAGAGCTTTTTCAAAATATGGGATATCAGCATATATATGCACCAGACCTAGAGCGAGATTTCAGAAGTCCATTATATGAGGATGAGCTAGACGATGCGATTCATCGTCTAAATCCAACATTACCGGAGGAGGCGATTTCAGATGCATTATATAAGCTGAAAAACTTTGAGAATGCGGAGTTAGTTCAGAAGAATGAGCTTTTTATGGAATATCTTCAATACGGAATTGAAGTGCGCTACTTTGTTGGAAATGAGGAGCGCTCTGGTTTAGTGTATCTTGTAGATTATAAAAATCCTGACAGAAATTCTTTCATTATAGCGAATCAATGGAGCTTTGTTGAAAATAGTACGAAGCGTCCGGATATTTTACTGTTTTTAAATGGTCTTCCAATTGTTCTTATGGAGCTTAAATCTCCATCGAGAGAGGAAACGGATGCTTCGGAGGCATATACACAGATTCGCAATTATATGCATGAAATTCCATCTATGTTTATTTACAATTGTATTTGTGTTATGAGTGATCAGCTGACATCGAAGGCAGGTACAATTACTTCTGGCGAAGATCGTTTCATGGAGTGGAAAACGAAAGATGGCGATTATGAAAATACACAGCATGCGCAGTTTGATACCTTTTTTGAAGGTATATTTCAAAAAGAGCGGCTGTTAGATATAATAAAGAATTTTATTTGCTTCTCCAATGAAGGAACAAAGCAGGCAAAAATTCTGGCAGGATATCATCAGTATTTTGCAGTGAAAAAGGCCATTGAGTCAACAAAGAAGGCTATACAGACAGATGGGAAAGGTGGCGTCTTCTGGCATACGCAAGGAAGTGGGAAATCACTGTCGATGGTGTTTTATGCGCATTTGTTACAGGATGCACTTGATAGTCCTACGATTGTTGTGATAACGGATCGTAATGATTTGGATGATCAGCTTTATGGACAGTTTGCAAAGTGCAGAAGATTTTTACGGCAGGATGCAGTTCAGGCAGATAAAAGAAAACTGTCTGATCAGGATATGGAGAGAAATGCACATCTACGAAAAGGAGAGAAACCTATAATTGGTTTGATGGACTGGCTGAATGGAAGAAAGGCAAATGGTATCATCTTTACAACTATGCAGAAGTTTGAGGAAGCATTTGATTGTCTTTCTGAGCGTAGAAACATTATTGTTATGGCAGATGAAGCGCATCGCAGCCAGTATGGTCTAAAAGAGAAAGTAGATATAAAGACTGGTGAAATCAAAATCGGAACGGCGCGTGTTATAAGAAATACGCTGCCAAATGCGACTTATATCGGATTTACTGGAACACCAATTTCTATGAAGGATCGAAATACAAGAGAAGTGTTTGGTGATTACATAGATATTTATGATATGACTCAGGCAGTGGAAGACGGTGCAACACGTCCTGTTTATTATGAAAGTCGTGTCATTAAGTTGAAATTGGATGAAGCAACATTAAGACGAATTGATCAGGAATATGATCTCATGGCAAATAATGCTGATCAGGCGGTCATAGAGAGAAGCAAAAAAGAACTTGGTCAGATGGAAGCAATTCTTGGAAATGAGAAAACTATTAATTCTCTTGTAGATGACATATTAAATCATTACGAGAATTATCGTAAAAACCTGCTTACTGGAAAGGCTATGATTGTGGCATACTCCAGACCAATTGCTATGAAGATATATGAGCGTATTTTGTCTTTGCGACCTTCTTGGACGGAAAAAGTTGCTATTGTAATGACAGGAAGCAATAAAGATCCAGAAGAGTGGAGTAAAATTATCGGAAATAAGCATCATAAAGATGAACTGGCAGCAGAATTTAAAGATGATGAGAGCCAACTTAAAATTGCAATCGTAGTGGATATGTGGCTGACTGGCTTTGATGTTCCGTCATTAGCGACTATGTATGTTTATAAGCCAATGCAGGGATATAATCTAATGCAGGCGATTGCAAGAGTAAACCGCGTATTTAACGATAAAGAAGGTGGATTAATTGTTGATTATGTGGGAATTGCAGCAGCCTTGAAACAAGCTATGAATGATTATACTGCACGAGATAAAAAGAACTATGGAGATACAGATATCACGAAAATTGCATATCCAAAGTTTCTTGAAAAGCTTTCAGTATGTCGGGATATCTTTTATGGGTATGATTATTCAAAGTTTATAGACGGCACAAATCTGGAACGTTCAAAGGCAATTAGTGGTGGAGTAAACTTTATTGTTGCTGTTGATAAAATAGATGAGAGAGATACTTTTCTAAAGGAAAGTATGATGCTGAAACAGGCATTGTCGCTTTGCTCATCTCTTGCAGAGAAGGAGTTACGCATAGAAGCAGCTTTTTTTGAGTCAGTTAGGGTGTTAGTGACACGACTTATGAATAAGGGAGTAGGAAAAAAGATTTCTCTTCCGGAGATGAATGCAAGAATTAATGAGCTTTTGAAATCAAGTGTTCAGAGTGATGGCGTTATCAATTTGTTTTCAGATGTCGACAAAGAATTTTCTCTCTTTGATCCTAAATTCCTAGAAGAAATTTCAAAGATGAAAGAAAAAAATCTTGCTGTAGAATTGCTTAAGAAATTGATCGCAGAGCAGGTGCATATTTATCGACACACGAATGTGGTAAAGTCACAGAAATTCAGTGAAATAATTCAGCGAGTCATGAATGCTTATTTGAACGGAATGCTGACAAATGAGCAGGTAATAGAAGAACTCTTAAATATGGCAAAGCAAATGAAAGCAGCCCATCAGGAAGGAAATAAGATGGGACTTACATCTGAGGAATTGGCATTCTATGATGCTTTGACAAAACCAGACGCTATCAAAGATTTTTATAAAAATGAAGAATTGATTGCGCTTACAAAAGAGTTGGTTGATACGCTGCGTAAAAATAAGCAGATTGATTGGCAGAAACGAGAATCAGCCAGAGCGAAAATGCGTATTATGATCAGGCGATTGCTAAAACGACATAGATATCCGCCAGAAGGAGAAGAGGATGCAGTTCAGATCGTGATGACACAATGTGAGCTGTGGACAGATAGTAATGACATGGAGGACTAAAAGAAATATTGATTTGTAAATTGATTGTCTTTCTTGCATATGAACCTAATATATACTATACTGAGTACATGAAAAGAACAAGTGTATGAGAAGTTGGTTTTGAAGATTGTAAACGATACAGAAACTATTTTGGAAAGAAAGGAGGAGCGGGGTACCACGCAGTATCCTGCGGATGCAGATGGATAATAAGTTAATGCTGCCAACTGGAATTGAAGATTTTAAAGAAATACGAACAGATGGTTATTATTATGTTGATAAAACGGCATTGATTGAGCAGGTTCTTGACAAAAGAAGCAAGGTGACATTGTTTACTCGTCCGCGGCGTTTTGGCAAAACATTGAACATGAGTATGCTGCGATATTTTTTTGAAACAGGAACAGATTCAAAATTATTTAATGGACTTTATATTTCACAAAATGCAGAGCTGTGCGAAAAATATATGGGAAAATATCCTGTTATTGCAATCAGTTTAAAAGGTGTGGATGCAGATTCATATACGAAAGCAAAAGCACAGATTATCAAAATAATTAACAGGGAAGCTAGACGTCACCGCCTTCTTTTAAAAAGCGAAAAGCTGGATTCTTTTGATAAAGAATTGCTAACACAGCTTTTAAGCAGAAATATGGAAGAGGATACAATCACAAGCAGTCTTCAGGAGCTTACAGAATTATTGGAGGCGCATTTTTCAAAAAAGGTAGTTGTGCTGATTGATGAATATGATGTACCATTGGCGAAAGCATATGAAAATGGTTATTACAATGAAATGGTTCTTTTAATCCGAAATTTGTTTGGAAATGTTTTGAAAACAAACGACAGCCTTGCATTTGCAGTGTTGACAGGATGTTTACGAATTGCGAAGGAAAGTATTTTTACTGGTCTGAATAATTTTAAAGTCTATTCCATCACGAATACAGAGTTTGACGAAACCTTTGGATTTACAAATGAGGAAGTTAGGAAAATGCTTGTCTATTATGGATTAGATAGTCATTTTGAGGAAGTAAAGGCATGGTACGATGGCTATCGCTTTGGCAATGCAGACGTGTATTGTCCATGGGATGTTGTTAACTATTGTGAGGATCATAAGGAGAATACGAATGCTGAACTTCAGAATTATTGGATGAATACCAGCGGGAATGAGGTTATTCAGCATTTTGTTGACAGTATGAACGATCCGCATATGTTGACGAAAAGCGAACTGGAATTATTGGTAAGTGGTGATACGGTTGTTAAACAGGTGGATGAAATGATAACTTATAAGGAATTGTATTCCAATATTGATAATATGTGGAGTACACTCTTTATGACAGGATATTTAACACAGCGTGGAAAAGAGCCAGATGGACGTTATCATTTAGCAATTCCAAACCGCGAGATTTGTGATTGCATGGTTCGCCGTGTATTAGCACTATTTAAAAGATCCGTTTCTCAAAATCGAGAACTTCTTAGAAGTTTTTGCAACGCAATGTTAGCATCTGATGCTAGTACTATGGAGCATGCATTGACAGAGTATATGGGAAAAACAATCAGTATTCGTGATTCTTTTGCCAAGTCGATTCGTGAAAATTTTTATCATGGATTACTAATTGGCATTCTCGGATCACAGGGGGCTTGGAAGGCTACGTCAAATAAGGAATCTGGTGATGGCTTTAGCGATATTTTAATTGAAGTCAATGAAGATGATTTGCGCATTGGAATGGTATTGGAGCTGAAATATAGCAAAACAGAAAACGCACTTGATAAGGAATGCGATGATGCACTGCAGCAGATCGAAGATAAAAATTATGATCAAGAGTTGCGTGAGAAGGGATATACAAAGATATTGAAATATGGCATTGCATTTTATCACAAGAAATGCCGTGTCAAAACATCTTTTGTCCCAACATCATGACATGATTATATTGTAAATAAAGATCACATTGATGACAGCTTGGGTGTCAATCTACACCTAAGCTAAAGAAGCGTTTATCAGACCAGGGGGATAGTGCAATAGCTGAATCAATGTCTTATCTTAATGACATTGAGCAATATTTTAAGTTACGCAGAGGAAATATTTGGTGAGCCGTTTGATAGAGATGTAATTATTACAGAAGAACTTAGAAGTTGATACTAGGAGGACCCTTATGAAAAAATTTCGTTTTGCCATTTTAGGAGCAGGTCATATTGCAAGGCAGTTTTGTGATGCCGTATCGCGAATTGATGGATGCGAGGTATGTGCAGTTGCCAGTAAAAGTCTTGCGCGAGCAGAAAACTTTGCAAAAGAGAATGGTGTTGAAAGCTATTATGATGATTATGAGATGTTATTGGAGAAAGAAAGACCAGATTGCGCCTATATTGCAGTGACAACAAATGATCATTATCGCTTGAGTGTGCTCTGCGTAAATCACAGCGTACCAGTTTTGTGTGAGAAAGCGATGTTTCAAAATTCAGAGGAAGCGAATAACTTGTATACGCTAGCGAGTGAGAAAAAGATTTTTGTCATGGAAGCTTTGTGGAGTCGGTATCTTCCTGCTGTGCAACAGGCAAAAAGATGGGTGGAACAAGAAAAGATCGGAACGCCAACTGTTTTGCAGTGTAATATTGGATTTGTAGCGCCAGATGACAAAGAAAATCGGTATTTTAATCCAAAGTTGGGAGGTGGCGCGGCAAATGATATCACGGTCTATGCATATGAAATCACGACGTTTATTTTAAACCAGGCAATTAAAAATATATCCGTGTCGGCAACTTGGAGCGATACCGGTGTCGATGTTACAGACCATGTTGCCATTTGCTTTGAAGATACATTTGCTGATTTGCTGACAAGCTTTGTTGCACAGTTAGAGGAGCAGATGGTAATTTATGGCCGATTTGGAAAAATCGTTCTTCCACATCCTCACTATGCATCAGAGGCATATTTGTATGGAAATGACGGAGAATTAAAAGAGCATTTTGTAGATCAAGAAACAAAAAATGGTTTTACATATGAGATTCAAGATGCAATTCGCTGTATTCAAGCTGGAAAATTAGAAAGTGATGTTGTGCCGTGGAAGGATACACTGGCATGTGCAAAGTTGTTTGACAAGATCAATGCGTCTTGCGATGAAAAAGCATTGAAAACGATCGAAGATATTGAAGCAGTGCCAGAGGAAACAAGAGCGGAATTATGAAAATGAATATCTGGAATCCGTGGCATGGATGTAACAAATACAGCGAAGGCTGTGATCACTGCTATATGTACTACTTAGATGCACAGAGGGATCAAGATGGAAGTTCGATATATAAAACCAAAACGAATTTTAATCTTCCCTTAAAGAAAACACGTCAGGGAATCTACAAAATACCGTCTGGAACAATGCTGCATGTATGCATGACGTCTGATTTTTTTCTGGAAGAAGCAGATGTCTGGCGTGATGAAATATGGGATATGATTCGGATTCGTTCGGATGTTTCTTTTTGGATTCAGACCAAAAGAGCTGGGCGAATCCAGCAGTGTCTTCCGTTCGATTGGAATGATGGCTGGGAGAATGTAATACTTTGTGCCACGACGGAAAATCAAAAAAGAGCCGATGAAAGATTGCCGATATTACTTGATATTCCTGCAAAACACAAGGCTTTTATGATTGCACCGATTTTATCTGAGGTGCATGTTGAATCTTATCTTGCAACAAAGCAATTTGAACAAGTTCTTTGTGATGGAGAAAACTATGACGGAAATCGTCCCTGCCGATATGAGTGGGTAAAATCGCTACATGATCAGTGTGAAAAGGAAAATGTTCGATTTGACTTTATCGGAACAGGCAATGTATTTGTTAAAGATGGAAAAGTTTATCGTATACCGAAAGCATACCAAAGTGTACAGGCAAAGCGTTCTGGTTTGTCGTATCCGTCTGGAGAGACCGATGTTCCAATACAGCCGCGATGCAAAACTTGTAAAAGAAGATATAGTTGTAATGGATGCCATTGGTGTGGAAAATGTGGAGGAAAATGAAAAGTATAGCTTCCTATTGTCCTGCTGATGAGCCATATATCAGGAGTGAAGCTGTTTCAGATTGGTATTGGAACACCTGCTTCAAGCTTGATTTAAGAAAAGAGAAAGCAAATGATTGGGTGTTGATTTTGAAAAAGGCAGAGTCACGATAAAGATACGATAAAATAATCGAGAGGAAAAATTATGGAGAAGCAAATTGAAATCAGAAGAGCTGAAGAAAAAGATATCAAAAAAGTAATGGATCTGTTGTCACAGGTTCTTGAAATTCACGCAAAAATAAGACCAGATGTTTTTGTGAGTGGAACAACAAAATATACAGATGCAGAACTGTTACAGATGTTTGAGGATGATCAAAATCCGGTATATGTAGCAGTGGATGAAAAAGATCAAGTGGTAGGATATGCATTTTGCAAATTAAGACAGCAGCCATTTTCAAACAATATGGTGCAGTTTACCTCACTATTTATCGATGATTTATGTGTGGACACAACGATTCGAGGAAAGCATATCGGTCAGAAGCTGTTTGAACATGTAAAAAAAGAGGCGGTGAGACTCGGTTGCTATGAAGTTACTTTAAATGTTTGGGAAGGAAACGATTCAGCAAAAGCATTTTATGAAAAAATGGGACTGAAGCCAAAAGAAACACAGATGGAATACATAATCAAAGACCAGGGGGACAGGTACGTTGGCTGAATTAATGTCCCCACTGGCAAGTAAGAAACTTATAAATCCATTCCACAAGCTGTTTCTTTCTCGACAAGATTTGCAATATTCAAGTCCGATAAAGCCTACGTCAGCTGTGTTGGTTTTGCACCCGGAGAAAGAATCAATTACTATCTTCATAGAAATTCTTTCTGAATATATTTATTTTTTCTGATAAACCGGATAATGATGGTACTCCAAACATTCTGTTGCTCTTTCGCAGGAAGCATGATCATGGAACTCAATTTTGATTGTACCAGCCATATGTTCACGGTTATGGTTAATTCCGATGTTTTTAATGCTGACATTTTCAAAGGCAAGCAAAGTGGCAATGACAGAGATAGCACCTGGTTGGTCAGGAATATCGCAAAAGATGGCATATTCCGGATTCATTGTTGCACTGCCGCGCTTATCGCTGATGGAGCTGCGGTATGTACCAGATTGCTCAAAAATATCGTAAATGTCTTTATGATTGTCTGTTTTTAGATCGGTTATTGTCTGGTCAATTGCCTTTTTGTAATCCTCTAATAAGGAAATAATATTGTCCTTATTTGTAAAAAGAATTTGCTCCCACATAACAGGAGAGGAAGATGCAATTCTTGTGATGTCCTTAAAACCGCCTGCAGCAATTTTTTTCATTGTGCCGTCAGGAAAATCAGACTGAGCAACGAGATTTACTAAGGATGATGCAATCACGTGCGGTACATGGCTGATTGCGGCAACTGCATAGTCGTGGTTTTTATAGTCAAGTACAAGCGGAATAGCTGCCTGATCAGCGGCAAATTGAATCATTGTGTCGAGCTGATCTTGCGTTGTCTTTGAAGTCGGCGTGATTACATAATATGCATTCTCCAAAAGAGAAGCCTTTGAGCATGCATATCCAGTGCGCTCAGAGCCTGCCATTGGATGTCCGCCGACAAAGCAGTCCTCCATGTCAAGTGCGATTACCGTCTCGTGAATAGCTGTTTTTGTACTGCCAACATCAGTCACAATGCAGCCAGGCTTTATAAATGGCCGAATAGCCTTTAAATACGATTCATTAAAAGAAACGGGAGTGCAAAGGATGATCATGTCACATGCGCGAAGTGTCTCATCTACACCATCTAAAATTATATCAACAATGCCGTCAGCCTTTGCCTCTTCAAGCGTGCTGCGTGTTCTCATATAAGCCATAATTACGGTATCAGGGTGAACCTGCTTTATTCTGCGGGCGATTGAACCGCCAATCAGTCCAAGCCCGATAAATCCTATTGTCTTAAGCTTCATAATTTTGCCTTTCCGTGCTCTGGCAGTATAGGAAAACCAGAGTGTCTGAACGTATTGTAGCGAAAGTGGAGGGGAAAGTCAAGCTTTTTCACTTTAAAGCGCGAAATATAGTTCCAACGACGAAATCATTGCACCGAATGGCTTTCGTAACATGAATTGTAATAAAAACCATATCAAAAATGTGAAAAAATAGTTGCAATTATTTGAAATATTTTATATAATATATCTATCAGATTTCAAGGGGTCTCGAAATTGTATACTGCAAAAGAGACAAAATAAACTTGGAAAGCAAAGAAAGATTGGAGGACGTGACTTATGAAGGTTTATGAAACTGGAAACATCCGCAACGTTGTAGTAATGGGACATGGCGGATGTGGTAAGACAACACTTGTTGAGGCTATTGCCTACCAGACCGGTATTACAGCTAGGATGGGAAAGGTGACGGACGGAAACACCATCAGCGATTATGATAAGGAAGAGCAGAAGCGTCAGTTTTCCATTTCGACCAGCGTAGTTCCGGTCGAGTTCGAGGACATCAAGATCAATTTCTTAGATACACCTGGATATTTTGACTTCGTAGGAGAAGTAGAGGAGGCTTGCCACGCAGCAGGTGCCGCTGTTATCGTGATCAACGGCAAATCTGGCGTAGAGGTTGGTACATTAAAGGCATGGGAGCTTTGCGAAAAGTATAAGCTGCCGAGACTGTTTTTTGTAACGGGCATGGATGATGATCAGGCCAGCTATCGTAAGATCGTTCTTGAGTTAAATGATCGTTTTGGACGTAAGGTAGCACCGTTCCATGTGCCGATCCGTGAGAATGAAAAGTTCGTCGGCTTTGTAAATGTTGTAAAGATGAAGGGCCGCCGTTTTATCAATGATACAAGCGAATATGAAGAGTGCGATATTCCTGATTATATGGATAAGCACTTAAACATCAGCCGTGATGCACTTGTTGAGGCTGTTGCTGACACAAGCGAGGAGCTGATGGAGCGTTATTTTGCAGGTGAAGAGTTTACTTATGAGGAAGTTTCTACTGCACTTAGAACTCACGTTATGGACTGTCAGATCGTTCCTGTATTAGTTGGATCAGGTATTCATAATCAGGGTACCAGTATGCTGATGAACGTAATTAAGAAATATTTCCCATCACCTGAATATACAATAAACCATGGAAAGGAAACATCTACTGGAGAGCTTGTAATGGTAAAGTGTGATCAGAACAAGCATCTGTCTGCAAAGGTATTTAAGACTGTAGTAGATCCGTTTATCGGAAAGTATTCCTTAATTAAAGTTGTAACAGGTACATTAAAGGCCGGTGATGGCATTTATAATGTAAATAAGGGAACAGAAGATCGTGCGTCTAAGCTGTATTTGCTTCGCGGCAAAGAAACCATTGAGGTTCCAGAGCTTCGCGCAGGAGATATTGGTGCACTGGCAAAGATCGAAAAGATCTCCACAGGTGATACCATTTCTACAAAGGGTGCAACACTTATTTATGATGGACCGCAGGTAAGTAAGCCATATACATGCAAGGCATACCGTGCAAAGAATAAGTCAGATGAAGATAAGATCAATGGTGCACTTGCACGTATGGTAGAGGAAGATCAGACACTTCGTCTTGAGAACGATGTAGAAAATCACCAGACACTGATTTATGGCATCGGTGATCAGCAGCTTGATGTTGTTGCAAGCCGTATTCTGAATCGTTATAAGGTTGAGATCGAGCTGTATCGCCCGAAGGTAGCATACCGCGAGACACTTAGAAAGAAAGTTCAGGTACAGGGTAAGTATAAGAAGCAGACAGGCGGAAGCGGACAGTACGGCGATGTTCATATGGTATTTGAGCCATCAGGTGATCTTGATACACCATATGTATTCGAAGAGAAGGTAGTAGGAGGCGCTGTTCCGAAGAACTACTTCCCGGCAGTTGAAAAGGGTATTCAGGAGTCTGTATTAAAGGGTACACTCGCAGGTTATCCAGTAGTTGGCTTAAAAGCAACACTTGTTGATGGTTCTTATCATCCGGTAGACTCTTCAGAGCTTGCATTCAAGATGGCTGCAATTCTTGCTTACAAGAAGGGCTTTGCAGAGGCAAATCCAACGATCTTAGAGCCAATCGTATCAGTTTCTATCACCGTTCCGGATGAACTTGTCGGTGATGTTATGGGTGACTTAAATAAGCGCCGCGGCAGAGTACTTGGCATGGATCACGTAGCAGGCGGCAAGCAGATGGTAACAGCAGATGTGCCAATGGCAGAGATGTATGGTTACTCCACCGATCTTCGTGCAATGTCAGGTGGTATGGGCGAGTTCTCCTACGAGTTTGCAAGATACGAGCAGGCACCTCAGGATGTCCAGAAGAAGATTATTGAGGCAGCTGAGAAGGAAGAACAATAATGTTACAGTTTACGGTGTAGTTAATGATTATGGCAAATCCCGAAGGTGAATGGATTTCACGAGCCGGACACTTGAAGCAGGTCTTTCAAAGTAATGTATAACAAGAAAGAACATAACAGGAGCCTGCGGAGTTTGGTCCGGCGACGAAACCATTACACCGAAGGGATTTCGTAACCTAACTTCGTGAACAACAATCTAACATTAAGAGTTTTGAAAGAAAGAGGGGGTTGACAAGCCCCCTTTTTCTATGGTATTGTAAAAAAGTGAAAAAAATGCAATGACAAGGAATAGTAAGCAGGGGAGAGCTTCAGAGAGTTGCCGGTAGGTGAAAGGCAGCAGCTTATAACTGTCGAACTGACCTTAGAGCACCGGCAGGGAAACGTCATTATATAAAGACGGAGTAGTTGGCGGCGGGTATTCCCGTTATAGAAGATCGAGGGCAAGGCAGATGGTTGCCTTGAAATAGAGTGGTACCGCGAAGTCTTTTCGTCTCTATACAAAGAGAAAGAAAGGGCTCTTTTTTTTCATAAGAAGAGACCCGGAAAGGAAACACAAAACACAATGAACAAGAATTACGATCCAAAAGAAATTGAATCAAAATGGCAGAAGAAATGGGCCGATGCTGACCTCTTTGCTGCCAAAGACAACAGTGACAAGCCGAAGTTCTACGGACTTGTAGAATTTCCTTACCCTAGTGGTGCCGGCATGCATGTCGGCCATATCAAGGCTTATTCAGGTCTTGAAGTTGTATCCCGTAAGCGTCGTATGCAGGGATATAATGTTCTTTTCCCAATCGGTTTCGATGCATTCGGCCTTCCGGCAGAGAACTACGCCATCAAGACTAATACACATCCAAGAATTGTTACCGATCAGAACATTGAACGTTTTTCCAATCAGATGAAGCGTATGGGCTTCTCCTTTGACTGGGATCGTGTTATTGATACAACTCAGGAAGACTACTACAAGTGGACACAGTGGATTTTCCTGAAGCTTTTTGAAAAAGGTCTCGCTTACCGAGACAAGACTCTGGTTAACTACTGTCCATCCTGTAAAGTTGTCCTTTCCAATGAAGACAGCCAGGGCGGTAAATGTGATATCTGCCACAGTGATGTTATCCAGAAGTCTAAGGAAGTATGGTATCTTCGTATTACGAAATATGCAGACAAACTGCTTGAAGGCTTGAACGAAGTCGATTACCCTGACAATATCAAACAGCAACAGCAGCACTGGATCGGCAAGTCCACAGGTGCATTTGTGAACTTCAAGCTGGATAATGAACAGGAGAGTCTCCGCGTTTATACAACACGCCCGGATACACTTTTCGGAGTGACATTTATGGTTATCGCACCGGAACACCCTCTGATCGACAAGTATGCTGATCAGATCAGGAATATGGATCAGATTGAAGCTTACCGTGAAGAATGCGCGAAGAAGAGCGAATTTGAACGTATCGAGATTAATAAAGACAAAACCGGGGTCAAGATTGACGGCCTTATGGCAGTTAACCCTGTCAGCGGCAAGAAAGTGCCGTTATTCATTGCAGATTATGTTATGATGGGTTATGGTACAGGTGCTATCATGGCTGTTCCTGCCCATGACCAGCGTGACTATGATTTCGCCAAGAAATTTGGTGAAGAGATCATCCCTGTTATCAAAGGCGGCGATATTGACACAGAAGCATATACCGGCGATGGTGAGATGATCAACTCTGATTTCTTAAATG
>ERZ1106941.1644-NODE-1644-length-21375-cov-4.056754_pt1 | contig 21375 bp, 16 predicted proteins | sample MGYA00403670_ERZ1106941 | MGnify/ENA primary metagenome ERZ1106941 (study PRJEB35170, sample SAMEA104062400) | human gut metagenome | biome: human gut; feature: human-associated habitat; material: faeces | place: Denmark | collected 2012-06-04 ...
ACCCTATTTATATAGGACGGCCGGGCTACCTACCGGCTCTGGCACATCAAAGATGCACGTTGCGTTTTTATCTTTGCGTTTATAATCAAGCCATATGGCACGATTAGCTTAATTCGTTAAATTTTTGATTTATCCCGTATAAGCATCCTCCGCAGTGTTCCTGAAATTCTGTTTTTCTAGCCACTGCTTTTCCTCTTCGCTTTCCGGGATGTCAATTTTTTCTATTTTTTTGAATATGACAGGTCTTGTCCCATCATTACAGCAGGTGATCATCATGCGCTTATCATTTGTCCAGCCGTGCAAAGCGGTATAGACATATCGGCTCACTGCGTCCCATGCCTCACCGCAAAACTTGCCATTCATCAGATGATAGAAATCGTCCTGCTGCGGCGTTCTCTTTAGCAAAAATGTATCGCCTGCCTTGAAGCAAGGACACGGTCCCGACTTTGGATCAGCTAGATATTTTTCCTGCAGTTCCGGGAATACCTTTGTTTCCAGAACTGTTATTCTGCATTCATGCTGCATATTATTACTCCTCCCGTTTTACATAGTTAAGCTGAATATCATAGCCGAGAGCTTCGAGCATCTGAACAAAGGTTTTGTTTACAATGGAATCTCCCTTTTTTAATAAGTCGATTCACATACTGCCCTCGTTGTGCCGACCGTTTCTCCAAGCTTTGCCTGTGTCATGTCTGCCTCGATGCACTTTACCTTTACATCGACTTCAAAGTTGTTTTTAATCGAATAATTGAACTAAAGTTATACTAATAATGTTATTTATTATAACACCGTTTAAAATTTATTTCTACCGAATTTTCCCTAAACGCATAAAAAGACACCCGACTTTCTGCTGAGCGCCTGCTAAATCTCTATTCTTTTATACCTGTATCTCTGTGCCCCTGAAGGTGACCGTGATCTCCTTGTCTCTGCCTACTGACAAACTCAGCTATGCTGCTCCACAGACTCTTCTTGCAAAACATCTGTGATACAGAGCTTCTTTCGGATAATCTCCGCATTAGCGATGATCTACTTTTTCTCCGTAACCAACTTATCAATTTTTCAGAAAAAGACCAAATCGCTTTAAGTTTTGTGAGGCACGGCTCTTTACAATCAACTATATCTGGAAAGAACCCATGGAGCACTTACAAATGCTGAGAGGAAAGTAAGATGGCATGCCTGATTCAAATACAGTACACATGGAAGTTATACAATATCAACCAGCAATCAATAAAGAAATATGGAGCCATGATGCTACCACTATTGAACAATGTAAGCAGGCCTTTATAGATGCACCTCTCTTTGACGGAAAAATATTTTGGGATGCCGAACAGGATATTGAGTGGATAGATGATTAAGAAAAGGAAGTGCCGAGATCGATAAACTTTCAGCACTTCCTCTTTTTTGTTTTTATAACTACTTTTATGAATCCATAAGTCCAATTAGACCTTTCTTCAATTACTCTACCCCCAACGCCTTAAACACCGCATCCTCTGCACTTTGATATGGAATCAGCTTAAATGCACTCATTAGATCAGCTGATAGAACCGCTGATCCGGTTGCCATTTGCTTTCAAATATTACTACGATTGGAACTATCCAAAGAACTCAGAATATTGCTATTCTCTGCAAATACTATCTGTCCTCACTTCTTTTTTATATTTTTTGCTGAGTACTTTCTTTTCTTATGTAACTTTACGATACCTTCTTAACTCCAAAATGAGCCTCTGCAATATCATCCAACTGCTTGGCAATGTCAGCAAATGGAAGATTCAGATCTAATGTCCTGACTGTGATTTGATTACCGTGCATCTGATATACATTATCTGGTTGAATTAATTCCTCCGTCTTTGCATAGAGAAGCATTCCAGACACCTTATGTTCCTGCTCTTTGAAAGCATAATCACGATTCTTTACATACGTAAATATCTGGTACATATTATTTGAATGCAGAGTATGATTGTCAAATTGTGACTGCGTTGTATGGCTGTAATATTTCGCATCAATAATAAGAACCGTGTTGTCTTTTTGCAAATGAATATCACTTTGCATGACCGGCAGCATTGTCCTAAAACCATCCTCTACATCCCAAGGAATCTGTAATGCGTTAACCGACAGCATAGGATAATGGCGAATATAATACTCCAAGATGAATTTTTCATATAATCTGCACATACGCTGCTCATCAACAAATGACGCCAGCCTATATCCACCAGAATCTGTCGTTATAAGCATACCCTCGATTATTAACTGACAAATGCTGACCAGCATTCTATAGGTCTGATTGTTCCGTTGAAATCGAATCGCTGACCACCGGATGAATGTTGGCTCCAACATATCCACATTAGAAAAGAACAGCATTTTCTTTTTCAAATCATCTTTATACTCAGCTTTTACCTTTGCATTTTTCAACAGCAACATGACTGTTGTCTTGAGTATTTGGTTCAATAAATTATTCTCAGACAGCTCATCAAAATCACATGTCAGCAATAGCTTATGCGCCAGACGATTTTTAATTGTTCCTGACATGTTGATTTTCCCACGCATAACAGGCAATTCTTCCTGACGATTTATATATTCTCTATAGAGACCTTGCTTCAACTGAATTCCAATACCTTTTGCGAGAATTGCCGCCAACAGATCATACATCTCATCAAAAGATTCAACTGCTAAATCATCATAATTTCCCTGATTCAAAGTTTGGAAGGCATAGGACAGCATATGGTATATGTTGTTTATTAATATACTCTTATCCTTTGTCATTGAAATACACCGTGCAAGATGTTCTCCCACCGCTGCAATTTTGAACTATCGTCAAACCAATATTCACTGAGCATCGGCAAAATATCAAAATCAACAACGTCCTTCATCCATTCTTCTATGCAATCATCCGCATTACAGAAATAACTGTGGCCAATACAAAAACCTTTCCCCAGCGACTTGTCCGCTGCAATTTCCCTATTTAGTTCCTTAATGCGTTCAATAAGTATATTGAATGTATCATTTGAAAAGCTATTCTGGTAATTGATAAATCCCTCTGAATCAAAGCCCGGCTCCATATCAAAGAAACTAAATCTACGTCTCAAAGCGTAATCAATCATAGCCAGACTTCGGTCTGCAGTATTCATCATTCCTATGATATGTACTCTCTTCGGAACTGAAAAACTCAGCCCATTATACGCAAGTGTTGCTTTCTTGTCCCGATAATCTGCTTCTATCAGCATCAGCAATTCTCCGAAAATCTTGCTCATATTGCCACGATTGATTTCGTCAATGATAAAGAAATAATCCTTGTCTGGATGGTTGGCTGCTTTCTGACAGAATCTATAAAAAATGCCATATTTTAGCTCGAAGCCTTCTCCCACAGGTTTGTATCCCATCATGAAATCTTCATAAGAATAGTTTTGATGAAATTGAACAAATTCAATTCTGTCATCATCAACTTCTCCCATGACAGAATACGCTAACCTTTTAGCTGCAAAGGTCTTTCCAACACCAGGTGCTCCCTGAAGAATGATATTCTTTTTCTTCTCCAATACAGCTTTCAACCGATCATATTTTGCTTCTGTCATATAAACATCTCTCAGGAAATCTGCTTTTGTATATTTCGCATTACCATTATCTGATGGAGTTAGATTTTCTTCTCGAATCATATCGATAATAAAGTCATACTCTCCGCGCGTAAGCTTAAACAAGCTGCCTTGTGTCATGGAGAAATATTCCATTTTCTCAAGTTCTGGACATTCTTTCAACGTTGAAAAATCAATCGGTGAAGACAATCCTTCCACCTTTTCAAAGTAAATTTTCTGTCCATCCTGTTCTGCACTGACACGAAGAATCGCTACAATCTGCTTTACCGGCGTTGATTCATAACCAATTACCATATCCCCAGCCTTTGCATCAAGAAAATTTTGGAATATCCTTCGCTTATTGCCGTTATCGTTGTAAAGTGTATAATCCTGTACTTCGCCGATTGGCATGCTTGACATGCTCCAAATCTTAGGATTTGCATTCAAAAACCAATAATGCAATCCCGATGTATCATTTTTCAAAAGATCTTCTTTTGTAATATCAAAATATGGTTTCAAAATATAATCTTCAAATAGCTGTGTTTCACTTATCGGCACAATAATACAAGTAGAATTATCATTAGGAGTCCACCACTTCTTATCTCCAGTATAAGCACTTGTATCACGAGACTTAGCGATAACAGTATAACTTCTCTCACACCAACCATCTTGTTTCTCAGGATTTTCATTAACCTCATCCGAGTCAATGCGTCCCAAAAGTCTTATGCTATTGCCACGACACAAATAAAAGAAATCGCCTTTCTTCATTGTCGCCATGAAATCTTCACCCTGCGACACTTTTGACTTACCCTTTGCAGCTGTATCCCTATGAACAACAATGACCTGTCTCTTCTCAAATGCTTCGGCTTCTGCTTCTGAAATACAGTCATTACCATGACTTATCTTCCAAAAATTAGGCTTCAAATTTGCATACAAATTGACTTTTGACAAATCGACTCGTCCAAGAGCTTCTTCCAGCTCATTTCTAAGTTTCCAAACATAGATTCCTTCTTCATCCTTCTTGGCAGCTTTACCAACATAAAGAACTGGCCACCATTTGCTATTATCGTTGTCACGCAACAATATTGGACATCCTGTCTTATTAACAACTCTTCTTGCTAAAGCTGATGAACCTCCATTATAGAAGTTTTGGCTCTCACCATACTTTATGGCAAGCTGCGTACATGTGGCTTGCCCACCATAATCAAGCATACGCTTCATGATTTCAAGACTGCTCTCAGTAAATATCTCTGCATCATTTAAAAGTGCCTCCCAGTCATCTGCCGATAATGCTGGTGTATAATCTGTCGGCCACCACTCGCCTGATGACGAATCTGTCTCATCCTTATTTAGATATCTGCTGATAAAAAATCCGACATCCATCGTAAGCGTCCTTAATTCTGGATCAGGGTAGCACGTTCCGGTAATCTGCGAAGTCAGCAGATTCTTTAGTTCATCATCTTGCTTCAGCTCGTCACAAATTTCATTATAAAAAGCAAGGAAATTACGGATGTTATCTGCATACGCTCCTTTTTTGAATGTATAGCTGCTTTCCAATTCATTTGAAACTGCCTTTACTTCCATTAGCTTATAAATATAATATTTGTCTGGATAGCGCAGCCACAGATACGTGCTTATCGCATTCTCATATTGATAATGCTGCGCTGCACCATTGCCGTATCTTTCAAGGAGACTGTTTGATTTCTGCTTGAATGCATCAATACGCTCATATACATCCTTGTCTTCATCAAACAGCTCAATGAACATACCTCTTACTTCTTCCTGAGCAACCTCACCAAACTTGGTAATCATTTTTGCTGGAAAATTATTCACGGAAGCCAGAAGATTGCTTGTCTGCGACAGTGCCTTTGTAAGCATCGCCGCAAAGTCATCAGCATTTACATTCCAGTTCACTTGAAAGCATTTCACAGCTTCCCATTTATATTTTTCATCTGGCCATTGAATCTGTACAAACCGTTTCTTGTATTCAACGAGTGCTGCCTTAAGCCGCATTTTATTGAACATTGAAAATCACCCCTTATCTTTCTGAGTTGCGAAGGCTCTTATATATTTCATCTGAAAATATTCCAAGCACCTGTCGCTTCATTTCATCATTTGACAGAAGCATAGAGAAGAAATCCTGATTCTGCGACAATCCTTCGATCAAAGCATCATCGATATCATCAAAATAGGTGAACTCGAAATCCTGCTGTGTATTGTTGCGAGCACTGGTCTTAAGCTTATCTGACTTCATCAAAATATCCCTGATCTGCAGCATTGCCTTCACAACAACATCGTTGTCATATTTTTTGCCGGTGCGACTGTTAATTTCATCGATAATCTCAGAAAGTCTTTTTTCCTTGTCTTCCGTCAAACCGAAGTGCTCTGCTGTCGGAAGCTTCATAACCGGAGCCGCCACCAGATCTGCCGATTTATGCTCCTCACCCTTCTTCTGCACAAAGTTCGTTGCTTTAATCTTTCCATCCAGATTGAATCCACCACCTGGATGCTTAATATTAATATAAGCTAATAGATAAGATACAAAGTTATATTTCTTATGTAAATCCGTGTCCTCAAAACTGGACAACAGAAATTCATAGAAGCGTACAAAGCTTTTCATATCTGCTACGCACTGGCGCTGTGTATTGTATTCATAATGTTCAATCAGCTTCTTGCTTTTCTGAAGGAAAAACGTCAGTCTCTGTTTCTGCTTACCATTCACCTTTTCAGCATATAGGATATCGTTAGCTGCTTCGATATCAGCTGGGTCTAAAATGCCATAAGAATCAATTTTCGCTTCTAGATCATATACTGCACTTGGCGTTACTGAATTGGCCAGCAACGTCGTTGTGTAATATGGAGCGAACGCGGACTTGATATCTTTATAGCTATTTACAAAATCCAATACAAATGTTTTTTTGTCATACGGTGCACAGATACGATTTAATCTAGATAAAGTCTGCACCGCATTGACACCCTTTAGTTTTTTCAGCACATACATAGCACAAAGCTTCGGCTGGTCAAATCCGGTCTGATATTTATTTGCTACCAGAAGAACCTGATATTTATCCGTATCAAATTCCTTTGTAAGACGATCCTCCGGAAATCCATTCAAAGAACTTTCCGTATACTCCTGCTCATCATCCGGAAGCTTTACTTTTCCAGAGAACGCCACCAATGCATGAATGCCCTCGTATCCTTTCTTTGCAATATAATCTTCAAATGCCTGACGATACTTTACAGCACTCTGACGAGAAGCAGTAATCACCATTGCCTTCGCCTGCCCGCCCAGTTCCTTCATGACTGTAGTACGAAAATGCTCTACAATTACTTCTACGCGCTGCGCGATATTCGTATCATGCAGCTCTATAAAACGAGCAATCTGACGTTTTGCCTCATTGGTCTTGCAACGAGGATCTTCTTCAATTTCTTTATTAATTTGGTAAAATGTTGAGTATTCCGTGTAGTTTTGCAGCACATCCAGAATGAATCCTTCTTCAATAGCTTGCTTCATAGAATACACATGGAAAGCTTCCTTCTGACCCTTTGTATTCTGATGCCCGAAGAGCTGAATGGTTGTAGGCTTTGGTGTTGCCGTAAAAGCAAACATGGACACATTGGACTGCTTACCATTTCGCTTGATTTCACTGTAAATTAAATTTTCCACATCATATTCTGTATCTTCTCCAGAACCTAACGTCATGGTAATTGCGGCCATATCCTTACCAGCAGTTGAAGAATGTGCCTCGTCAATAATGACAGCAAACCGCTTATTCTTAAGATTCGCCACACTGTCCACAATATATGGAAACTTCTGAATCGTCGTAGCAATGATCTTTGTATTGCCGTTCAAAGCAATGGCAAGGTCAGCAGATACACACTTGTCATCCATCACACGAATCAGACCAGCCTTATGCTCCATTCCCATAATAGCTTTCTGAAGCTGTCTATCTACGACAACACGATCTGTAACAATAACAACATTGTCAAAGATAATCTTGTTGTTGGCATCATGCAGAGATGTTAGACGATGTGCTAACCAGGCGATTGAATTAGTCTTACCAGAACCTGCGCTATGCTGAATCAGATAATTCTGTGCTGTTTTGTTCTCACGTACATCAGCCAGTACCTTACGTATAACATCCAGTTGGTGATAACGTGGAAAAATCAGATTTTCCGAACGCTTTACTTTTCCGGTTTCTTCATCAACCTTTTCTTTTACTTCCACAAAAATAAACTTGCTGATTAAATCCAAAATGGTATCTTTTGTAAGAATATCCTCCCACATATAAGAAACGCTGTACTTATCTTCAAATACTGGATTGCCAGCCCCTGCTGTAACTCCATTACCATTACCCATGTTAAAAGGCAAGAAGAATGTTGCCTGACCATCAAGCTTAGTTGTCATGTATACTTCTTCTAAATCCATAGCAAAATTCACAAGAGTTCCAGCCTTGAATCGAAAAAGTCTTGTCTTCGGATTGCGGTCGGTGCGAAACTGATAAATCGCATCTTGATAAGACTGTCCAGCAGCATTACATTTCAGTTCAAATGCCATGATTGCCAGACCATTCAGGAAAATAACCACATCGATTCTTTCCTTGTCGCTGGCCCAAACTTCCTCCATAACAGAGAAAATATTCTGCCCATATTTCTTTGTCAACTCTGGATTAAAAGTAGTCGCAGGCTTGGTATACATAAGCTCAATCTTCTGATTAGATAGTTCGATACCATGCTTTAGCACTTCAATCAGACTGCCACGAGTCTTAGTGGTCTCTGCATTGATGAAGCTAACAATCGTCTCCTCCAGATCGTCTTTGTAAATTTTACGCAGATAATCCATTGTATCAGGCTGTGTATCGTTCAAGAATTTAAAGAGCATCTCACGATCCACGGCATAATAGCGGTCAAAATTTGTAGCCTTACGGACTACAAAATCGTTGTCTTTTTCCAAACGTTCTATCAAGAACTTCTGATATTCCTTCTCAGAAACAATGGATGTCTGATGGATCAGGCGCTTATGATATTCTGTGGCTCTTTTCGCAATACCGTCCGTATCCTGCTGTTCCATGTCAAGCTCACGTATATTATTATCATCCATTCGCTTTAAGCCTCCTCTCTGATCCATCTGCCAGTTTTTAAATCAATAAACTCATTCAGTTTGATCTTTCCTTCAAAATCAGCTCCATATTCACCGGCACGAGTCTGGTCATCAAACTTGAAACTGTTGTTATAGTATCTGCCTGTCTTGGTTTTCCGAATCAGATCATTGTCCATCATAAACTGAATCACACGCTTATGATTCTCAATATCATCACCATTCAAGTAAAAACAAATCACTCCCGTCAGAGCCAGCTGCACTTCCATGTCGGTACACTTGCACTCATAGCATACGTGCTCCGCAATGGCCTTCTCGCATATTTGCTGTGCAAATGACTGATCTTCAAAAAAATACATCCACTTGCCGCATTTGTGCCTTTCGAGCTTGGCCTCTTCGCCGGAAAGATACCAATACCACCCACCTTGTCTGATCATATAGCTGGCACCTCTTTCTTTCCTGTGACGTATTCGTAAATCAGAGATTTCTTATATTCATCCAGCGTTTCTATCTGAGATTTCTTTTCAGTAATTACAGCATCCGTTTTTTCTAAAGTTGCGTCTATGTACTCAACAATGACAGTCTGTTCTTCTATGTTTGGAACTGGATAGGGCAAATCAGCAAGCTTATTCCACCTGAGATCACATGAACGTACACGAATGCCTGTGGCCAATGCGACAAAAACATCGCTATAAGCCATGCTACGAAGGTAATACATGATATATCTCTTGTTTTGTTTCGTATCCATCACATTAAGAACTGGTGATGCCTTCCCTCTGGAATCTGATATACCGATAGCACCTGCAAAACCATCCATACCATGCACTACAAGATCACCTACATCAATACCCTGATAGCCAATTTCTTTATCAGACATCGTAAACCCATCCTCGCGACGATTACTTCTTAAAGTAACTTCGCCATCCCTAAAGCAGGTAATAACACCATCATCTTCTTTAACTGGTTTCTGCAAATATTTAAGAAGATATTTTCCTCTAATAATGTTCCATGTCGCTGGAATCTCGCCAATCCACTCAATTCCACTGTCCTTCATCTCCGCGTCTGGATTCAGCCCCTTGGTTACGGCTTCCGTAATGACGGAACGCTTATATTGTTCCAAAGTGTCAATCTGAGTTTGAATATACGCTGTGAGAGCATCAATCTCGGCACACTTAACATCAAGAAACGCCGCAATACTTTTCTGCTCCTTCATTGGCGGTATTATTACTGCCGTATTATCTAACGCAACTGACGGTAAATCCCATTGCCCAACACGAATTCCACCTGATAAACGCATAAACTCATCTTTATAGCAACTCCTAAGTAGGTAATGAAAGTATCTGCGATAAAAAGCATCATCCGTGAACTTGTATATAAAATATGCTGGACTGACTATTCCCTCATACTCTGAGACAGCAACAGATCCTTGCCAAGCTTTCATTTTATTAATAACAAAATCTCCAGGTTGTACGTATTTGTATTTCGATGTATCTTCCGAAGTAACATTATGGTTATCATCTCGGCTGTCTTTTGGAATTACCCCCAACTCTCTGTATAAGGACAGCACAACGGTATCTCCGGGATTTCTTGGCTCATTTCTTTTTAAATGAAACTTCAGTTTGTCAACTTCCCAATTCACTGGAATTTCTCCAATCCATTCAAATCCACTATCTTTCATCTCTCGCATATCATCACCGCCTTACTCGAACAACTTTGACACACATTCAGAAACTGAAAGCTCTAGATCCATAAACTTCACTTCCAGTTCTTCACTAGGTGTTGGCTGCTGATACTTGTAGAAATAGCGTGTAAACGGAATCTCTGCACCGGTCTTTATGACTGGTTTCTTCTTGCCTAGATCCTCTTCAAAGAACGCTTTTGCATCCGGGACATGCGGCAGTACTTCTCTCGTCATATAATCGTCGATGCTTTCTTCCCATTTCACCAGCTCTGTATCTTTGGTTTCCTTATCATAGAGAATATTGCCTTTTTTATCTTTCTGAATTTCAGCATCCTTATCCATGACAGACAAACCATCCGCAATCTTATCAAGCAGCTTCTTATCTGCTGTTGCATTTGCAAGGGCCTTTGTCAGCACCGGCATAAATGCTTTTGGTGAATTATAAACCGGCTCTGATACTGCTGCCTGCAGTGCCGAAATGATTGCTTCATAAACCGGCTGGTTGTTCTGGTAATTTTCCAGCTTCTTTAAATCCTTACCGGACAGCTCTTCCATATTCTCCAGTTCATCCACCTTAGCCTGATCGTAAAGAGAAGAAAGTGCCCCCTTTGACAGCATTGCTTCAATTCTCTCTCCTGTGATGGCATAGCTTCTCTGGAGTGGCTGCATCACGGTGTACTCACGATAGATAAACTCTTCATTTTTATAAATCTTGCAATACTCATTTTCAGCAAAGTCCGCATACAGCTTCGTAATCTCAGAACGATTCTCCGGTGAAATTTCATTTTTCTTATTACCGAGAGCTTTACGTAATTTGTTATAAAATCCTGACGCATCGATCAGCTGAATCTTGCCTTTTCTCTCACGTCTCTTGTTCTTAGAAAGTACCCAAATGTATGTAGCGATACCTGTGTTGTAGAAAAGATCCGTAGGCAGTGCAATGATTGCTTCAATCAGATCGTTCTCCAACATCCAACGACGAATCTGGCTTTCACCGGAAGCAGTTCCGCCAGAGAACAATGGGCTACCGTTTTCAATAATAGCGGCACGACCAAAATTGTCGTCCATCTTATCTATAGCAGACTGCAAAAACAACATCTGCATATCGCCAGAACCAGGAAGTCCCGCGCCCCAACGACCATCGAAGCCTTTTGTATATTCATCATTAACTGCCTGCTCCACACCTTCTGCTGCATCTTTACCACCCCACGGTGTACCGAATGGCGGATTTTCAATGACGAAACGCATCTTAGTTCCCTTGAATCGGTCAGCTTTCATCGTGTCCTGATAGCAAATGTTTTCTGCGTTCTGACCTTTAATCATCATCTCAGCCAAGCAGATAGCGTATGATTCCGGATTAATTTCCTGTCCAAACAGGCGCACATCCGCAGACGGATTATAGCGCTTGATGAAGTTGTAGCTGGTGGAAAGCATACCGCCGGTTCCACACGCCTGATCCAATACGGTGATGACCTTTCCATCGTCAAAGATATCATCACAGCCTTCTGCCAGCAGAATATTGACCATCAGCTTGATGATGTCTCTGCCAGTGTAGTGATCACCGGCCTCAGCATTTTCTGAAAATCTTCTGATTAAATCTTCAAAGATGTATCCCATCTTCACGTTATCGATTGTCACTGGATTCAAATCCAATTCTGAGAAAGCTTTCACTACACTAAGCAAACGATTGTTCTTGTCCATCTTGTCGATCTGTTTATCAAAATCCAGATTCTTAATGATATTCTGAATATTTGTAGAAAAACCTTTGATATAGGACTTAAAGTTTGCAGCCAGATGATCTGCATCGTTTACCAGTTCAGCCAGGTTAAACTCGCTGGTATTGTAGAACTGATATCCTGACACACGATACATAGCCTTCGCCGGATATAACGGATTTACCTTGAACTGATCCACTACCTTCTGCTTGGTGGATGCCAAGGCACACTCAAATCTGCGGATAATTACCATCGGGATGATTACATCTTTGTATTTATCGCTCTGGTATGTACCTCGCAGCTTGTTTGCGATAGACCAGATAAAATTTACCTCTGTAGAAACGTCAATTGGGGAGTCATCCCACATTGCATCCATCTTCTGTTTTTCTGCCATTGCTATATTCTCCATTCTTTGAGATCTGATATAATGTTCTATAATAATCATTAGACAAAATCCTATTAAACAATTTCAAATGACTCTCCAATGATTATTTATTTGTCATAACTGTTATTATGCCATAAAATTGTATTTCAAGCAATCTAATATCATAAATTTCAAATATTTCGTTTACTCCTTTTTAAAAGAAAAGTAAGAAGCGGCCCCTGCTTTCGCAGTTGCCGCTTCTTACTTTATCATGTTGTTCAACTAAAGATGATAATAGAAATATGTAAATTTAGTAATCTTTTTCATGTCATTCACGACTTTGATTATTAAGACTTCTTCTTATTTTACTCATATGATTCATTACATCATATCGAATTTTTTCATCTTTTCCAAATTCGCGTTCAGCATTATTAATATAAGTAAAAAAGTTCCCTCTTTTTCCAAACGCTCCTCGCTCTGAATATCTTTGATAAAGCTTATCTGCACCTTTTAATTCCCTATTTTTAGCAATTACTTTAGCTTTATGATTCATACGATAATAATATTTGCTAACTGTCTTAGCTCGTACAAATATATTCTTTCCATCAAACGAAATGCCAAGAAAATTAATTTTCTTTTGCGAATCATCTGCATCTATAGAGAAAGATTTTCCAATATTAATAACGGTTGGTGTATCTACCTGGAAAAACTGTGTTTTCCTATTTTCTAACTTCAAACCTGGAATTGCGTTTATAATATCAATAATACTTTTGAATGTATCAATCTGATTTTCCTCTGGTAATACAACAATAAAATCATCGCTATATCTCATATAAAATCCCTTGCATTTCATAACTGCCTGATAAATTAACGCATCTGCATCCAACATATAAATATTAGCTAATACAGCACTTATTGGAGATCCCTGTGGAATTCCATATGACACTGAATTTTTCTTAATATGTTTTCTATTTGCTTTATATTGTTCTTTCGTCAAAACTACTTTTTTCTCATTCAGCTTTCTAATTTTTCCTTTTACATCACTAAGATCATTTAATTCCAATAAATCATCTAACTCCCATGTACTATATCTTGTGATATTTTTATATACGGCGTAATGATCTGGTGGAAGTTGCACACTTTCTATTAAATCGCCCCATCGTTGTTTCAAATATTGATGATCAAGGCTATCGAAAAAATTTGTAAAGTCTCCAATCATTACACAGCATTGTGGATTTTCCTTTATAAAATCGAATGCTTTTTTTGCGGATTGTATATTGCTTTCACTTAAATCTGTTCTATAAGCTACTGGCACTTTTTCTATGCCTAGTTTTCTTATCCGTTTATTATAAAGCTCATTTAACCCCCACGCATAATATTGATAAATACAGCGATCTAAGTGAGCCGCATAGCAAATTTCTCTTTTTTTAAGTTTTTTCCCAGTTTTTGCATTATATTTATTCATTTTCATTGTATAATGAATAAACGGATAAAATCCGTAATGAGCAACATTTTCTGGGTTTTTAATGAATTCTGCTGCTTTTGTTATATCAATTCTATAATCAAAGTGAGCATATCCCTTTTTGCTTTTTTGTATTGTTTTTGGGTTATCCAACCACTCTTGTACATTCATTCTTTTTCCCCCATAATGCAATACCCACCGACATGGAGGATAGCATTCCTTAGCCGATGGGTATACGAAAAAACTTAGTAATCATATGAAAGGCATGCCTTTATTTTTGATTGCCAGCTATCCAATTAACTGCAATACTTAATTGCGGTATAATTACAACTAAGCAGGAGATTATCGTCATGTTCATTACAATCTTAATTCTGGTCACGGTGACCAGTATCAGACAGCCTCAAACCATTTCTTATAAATGTTTGTTAGAACTGTTGACAACAATACCATTCCTTTACAACATACTTGTAAAGCACTTTTATTATATTGTATCTTATTATGATTGTCAATACAATTTGTCTGTCCTATTTAATTTCTCATTTCATCCTCCCTATTATCTGTGCCCCATTCTCTTTCAGCCACTTGACCTGCTCTTTATAGTCAGGAAGTACCTTCTCTACCTCTGCCCAAAATGCCCCTGAATGATTCATTTCTTTTCGATGGCATAGCTCATGCACGACAACATAATCAATTACTTCTGGCGATGTCAGCATTAGTAAGCAATTAAAATTAAGATTTCCTTTGCTGCTGCAGCTTCCCCACCTTGTCTTCTGATTTCGAATTGTTATTCTTCCGTATGTAACTCCAATCTGCTTTGCATAATAGCTTACTCTTTTCGGAATGTGCTGCAAGGCTTTGTCTGCAAGTTTTTTAATCTCCTCATTTGTCAAATACTCACTTTCCACAGACTCGTCATGTTCACCATTCTCTCCCTGCATCTCTTTCCTCTTTGCTTCCTGCTCTCTCATTTGTTCAATATGTTTTTGTATCCAGACTTCCTTCTCTTTTAAAATGCGCTCTATATCTCTTTGAGACGTATACATTGGTGCTCGCACCGTCACTGTTAAATCTGAATTGATTTGAATCGCTAATGTCTTTCTATTTGAGCGTATTACTAATATATTATCCATCGTATTCTCCGCTAATCCTCCATATATACACGCTTTATATTTTGTTAACTCCATTCTATCACCTCATTGGTCAATCGAAATATCTAAACTTTTTTCAAATGTATATATGTTTCATACGCCAGCGTTGTTCCTTCAATGACACCACTTTGATAAATCTCGCTCTTTTTAATATCATTACGAATTAAGATACCACTTAAATTTTCTACTGTAATTCCATTACAGTTTCTTACAATGTATATCCCATCATTTCGATCATACTCATCTAACAGCTCTGGATAATGTGTTGTAAAAATCAAGGTCCCCCCATTTTTATTAAAATGACTGTCCATAAAGAACCGAATCAAGGTTGTCACAATTTCTTTATTGAAATGATTTTCGATCTCATCCATCAGAAGATATCCACCTGATTGAAGCACTTCTTTTACCATTGAAAATACAATAATGCCTTTTATTGTACCTAAAGATAAATATCGTTCAAGATCGACTGTATTATTTAAAATAATCTCCTCTTTCTCTTTAAATTTCAAATGAATAAAAGTCTTTCCCTCTATTTGCTCAAAGCATAATTTTTCAATTGTAGAATCAAAAACGGAAATCACTTCTAATGGAATATCCTCTATAAATGGTAGTGCACTTATATTCGTGTAAGAAAGCAAACTGAATACATCTACTGTATCATTTACCTTTTTGTTGTGCGCAATAATAAAACTAATATCATCTGACAAATATATTTCATTCTGATTGCGGATTGCTGTTGGTTTCACTCCTGTAAAATCCGTTAAATATTTCTTTGATCTGACACTAGCAATTGGCTTTTCCCACAATTTTTCGGATAAAATTGAATAAATATATTCTCCTGTCCTTGCCTTCTCTGCTGTAATTTCAGTCTCCAAACAGCAAACATATTTACGTTTATCATAGAAGTATATACTAATTATAGTCCTTTTGGTTCCTCCTAAGATGCTCTTAGCCTCTATGTGGTTGATTGGTTCATTTTTTATAATGCTTAATGCCAAGTTGATCACTCTAAGTACAGATGTCTTTCCAGATGCATTAATACCGATAAAAGCACACGCCGAGTGAAGATAATAATTTCCAATCATATTATATAGATTATTCTTATCATCTTCACTCACGCGTTGTTGTGCATAAAAGCAAATATCCAACTCTTCTTTAAACAACGGAAGTCCTTGTGCAGTAATACGAAGTATTTTCATATATTCACTCCCTTTAAAAACATATTTCTTGTTTTTATATTTCTATAATATTAGCATATATTATAATAATGAAAATATCAACGTATTTTTTTGTTTTATTTATCCTTATATTTTCATCATTCGTAATTCTTCCAGATCTGCTTCATAACGTTTAATTGACGAGTTCATAAGATGTCTTCTATTTTCACGTGTCCACTTATCTAAATATTTTTTATTATAATACAATGAAAAATCATGTATTGTTCCTGTTAACTGAGTACATTTATTTGCCCATTCATGAACTTCCTTAGAAGGATGTGGCAAATCTCGTTGTTGGAAGTATAACGCTTCTATTTCTTGATTAAGTGGCTCAACACTATCAATTAATTCATTTTCACTTAATACATCATTACAATATTCTCGATATATTTTAATAAAATCCTGAGCGGCATTTATCATTTTTCGCATATTTGCATTAACCGCCTTAACAAAATCCGCTTTAGGTACCATGCTATCATGTAATAACTTTTTTATTATTTCATAAGACGGATTTTTTTCTAAATAAATATTCTTAATAATACAAGCATTTTTGTTTACTTTATACCACCATTTCTTATCTTGAGTACTATCAGCCCACATCGTATGACAAATATAATTATGTTCTATAATATCATCTTCACTGTATCCAAAATAGCACCAGATAATATTTACTGCTTTCCCTTTATAGGTTGATTCAAATACCTCATTTTGATAAACATCCACATATTTTAATTTGTCTTTTATCTCATCTGCAATATTAACTATTTCTTCAAAAGAACTTTTCTGCCGCAAAATTACATTGACCGAAAAACGCTTTGCTGATCCAGTATGCACTGGTTCAACATTATAAATAATGTATCTTTCTGTTTCCTCAAATATTTTCCCAATATTGTATGGCTTATATTCTTTTACATCGAAGAAAATTGTTCCACCAATATTAGATCGGAATATCGGATTTTGTACTTGTTTTGGATTTTCAGAATTCCATATCTTTGCGAACTGAAAAATTGCTTCATTAATAGATTCCAATGATTTTTTCCCTTTTCTTGCTAAAAAATCTAAGTTAAGAGCGTCAACAAAAAAACTCGTATATATGCTTAATTCTCGCTCTTCCCTAAAACTAGATGTTTGATTTGCACCACATGAAGCTAAAACAGCATAACCATATCCAGCAAATGTTTCTATCGTATTCAATAAATCTATATCTGGGGTATCACTTATTGCAAAATTTCCTGAGTAGCAACTATCTAAAATAATTATCTTATTTTTAAAAGGAATTTTTTCAATCTTGTTAATTAGTATTTGCAAATTTATGTTACCATCACTTAATGCTAAAACATTCTTTCCTCCATGCCCAGAAAAATAAAAGATAAATGTTTCTTCGTTTGTAATTTGATCAGTCATAAATTTAAATTCCATGTTTACATCTTCTATAGTAACAATTCCATCATGTCCACAGATTATAATATCTGATTCCAATATATTTAATCCTACAATAATGGCATTTTTTACAGCTTCTACATCATAAGCGCAAAGAGGCAAATCACAGCATCTGTTACTCGTATATTTGCAAACACCTATTAATAACGCTTTTACTTTACTCAAGTCTAAACACCTCCTTATGAAATATTATTTTTCTTGACTCAACTATTTTTATACTTTTTTTCTATTTCTCTTCTTATAGTCCTCGTCTATCCGTTTCTTCCAGTCCGCCTTCAATGGTGCACTGCATCTTACGGAACAAATTGCATCACTGACTACTTCGTAGTTTAATGCAGTTCCCTCGCTGTCGCAGTTATAGTTGACTGCACGGTCTGCTCCTATGCCAAAATGACTTGCTGTTTCTACTGCGTCAATATTTGCTCCCAGGAAAAGAAATTCCCAGCCATACTTTACCTTCTGGCGCTCGATCATCTTCTTGACCTTGTCACTGCTGTAATACCGGCTGGCATTTTCCATTCCGTCTGTCGTGATTACAAACATGGTGTGCTCTGGTACATCTTCTTGGCGTGCATACTTGTGGACATTTCCAATATGATGAATTGCTCCGCCAATTGCATCTAGTAAAGCTGTTGTTCCTCGTACCGTATAGTCGTGTTCTGTCATTGGCTGAATATCCTTCACATTTACGCGATCATGCAAGACCTCGCTCACATTGTCAAATAAAACCGTTGAGATCAATGCTTCGCCCTCTGCCTGTTTCTGCTTTCTAATCATTGAATTAAATCCACCAATGGTATCGCTCTCTAATCCACTCATGGAACCGCTGCGGTCGATAATAAAAACAAGTTCTGTCAAATCCTTTCTCATGTGCCTTTCCTCCCAATTATCTCGCCACTTAGGCGTATTTTAATTACTATCTAAAAATGGCTGCTTGGTTTTTCACCTCACAGCCACATGATAACATTTTCTTTTATTGGAATGGTCGCATGAGAAGCGACATTTTCAAATTTAATATTACTACTTAATGTATCTATTATCCTCCAATGAGGCTCTGATCAAAGGCAAACAATGCCTCATTAATCTCATAGACATTATAGTTGCCCTGTTCAACGAAATACTCTACAATAATGTCGAATTTGCTTGAATGAGAAAGCGCAAAACCTGCTTTTTGAAGCATGTCCTGCATCTCTGAAAGCGGCAATTCCAGCGCTAATGCAAATGCTAGAACTGTTGTCTTGGATGGCTTATAAAACTTATCGGAGCGAATCTTAGAAAACAATTTTCGATCAATATTTGCTTTCTTATAGCACTGAGCGTCTGTCATTCCACTCTCATCAATCTTTCGCAGAAGCATTTGCGAAAAGCTCTCATCAAGCTGCTTCAACGCTTCCTCTAATGTTTTCTTTTTTCCAGGATATACTGCCTTTAGAAAAACATCTTCCTCTCTAGTTATCTCTTCCTCAGTCGCAAGATACCGTGCCTCTTCCGCTGCCCGATCAACATGTTCTTCTACATAGCGATCATCTATATAAGACGCAATATCATCAAATAGTTTTTCGCTGATCTGATATGAATTACGATCAAAAATGACAAGATATACTTTAAGCTCTTGTTCCAATAAGAAAGCTTGAATTGTATCTACAGCCACTTTTAATGCCTGATCTTTGGGGTAGCCGTATATTCCAGACGAAATCAATGGAAACGCAACAGATTCGCACTCGTATTTTTTTGCAAGTTCCAGTGATGTGCGATAGCAGGATTCCAAAAGTTCCTTTTCATGATATTTTCCACCCTGCCAGCGCGGACCAACGGCATGGATCACATACTTACAAGGAAGCTTATACCCTCTTGTGATCTTTGCGCTTCCTGTTTCGCACCCATTTAATGTTCTGCATTCTGCAAGAAGCTCTGGACCTGCTGCCCTATGAATGCAGCCATCTACACCACCTCCGCCAAGCAGAGAACTGTTTGCAGCATTAACGATTGCATCTACTTTTAATTTTGTGATATCGTTGCGAATAATTTGTAATGGCATACTGCTCCCCCTATCTACTACTTTTCCAATATTTCCAAATACAACCCTTACAGCCTAATCACCTTACTCCAGGCCTTTCTTCCCTGTTCGTCTGTTACCTCTGCACGTATAAATTTCTCCCATGGCTGTACATGGCATACTGCCTTTGTCAGTCCTGTTCCTCTATGACCACGCTCTGGCGCCCATACAGCATTGGAAAAGAAGGAAATGCGGCTGACTGGTGAGCATAGTACTGTTATCTCATCGCCATTTCTTCTAATATGAATCTCTGGTCCCTGCGTTGCGTAAAACTTTTCTTCTTTAATTGCCTGTAGTAGCGCCTCATCTGAATCTGTAATCTTGGCTTCAAGCATAATCCATGCCTTTGTCTCATCGCAGTTATACATATGCGTATCATCATCTGCAACCAACGGATAAAATAAGCCCTGGCACGCTGCTGTATCAACAAAATCACCGGAATATGGACGTGAGGACTCACCCTCATCAGATACAGAGTTGAAAATTTCAGTAGCGTCCACACCATTAAGTGCTGCTGCCTGCTGTGCTGTATTTAATGACCATGCCGGATGCGCCAATATGGCAATTCCGCTGCAGCGATGAACCTCGTCAATAATCTTTTGTGGTCCTGCCTCCTGTGTCAGATTTGGCTTTTTGCTGCATCCTATGCCAAGAATATGGTATACGCCAGTGCTGGCATCGCCTCCGCCAATATTATACTCAGCTCCTGATAAAATACGCAGGCCGCCAATCTCTCCACTATCACGATGAATCCAATGATCTGTAATCGCAACTACATCATATCCTGCTTTTTTATAAATCTCAGCTGCTTCTTCTGGTGTCTTTGAGCCATCAGAAAGTGTCGTGTGCATATGTAGATTTACTTTAAGGCGGCTTACGCCGAACATGTCTTTTTCCATAGTCATTTTCTCCAATCTTGTTTTTCTTGTCTTATTTTACCACGTTTTTTGCGTTCTGTACAATCGTATTGCAAAATTCCTGACAAATAAAAAATAGCGCCAGGCTGCCCAGCGCTATTTTTATATTTATTCTGTAATTTTATTAAAGAAGCATGAATATGATCCAGTATGACATGCTGCTCCTTTTTGTGCTACTTTTGCTAAAAGCGTATCCTTATCACAATCTGCATAAAGAGATTTCACATATTGAAAATGACCGCTTGTTTCGCCTTTTAGCCATCTGCTTTTGCGGCTGCGGCTATAATAGCACATGGTTCCTGTTGCAGCTGTCTCAAGATATGCTGCTTCATTCATGTAGGCTAACATTAGTACCTGACCTGTTTTATAATCCTGCACTATGCACGGGACAAGTCCTGATGCATCTTTTTTTAGCTCGTCCCATGAAATCTCTGCCTGAAATGGAACTGCCACAAATTCATTTTCGTTTGTAACTTCACCTGCCATTTGATTTACCATCCTTTCTTACAGACTTCCCTTTGTTGAAAGTACATCTGTAATGCGCGGATCTGCAATTGTTGCTTTGTCAAGTGCCTTTGCAAAGGCTTTGAACATACCTTCTATGATATGGTGGCTGTTCTCGCCTGCCAATTGACGAATATGCAGATTCATTGATGCTGAATATGAAATAGCATAGAAAAATTCTTTTGCCATCTCTGTATCAAATCCTCCC
>ERZ1106941.1664-NODE-1664-length-21149-cov-4.508675_pt1 | contig 21149 bp, 20 predicted proteins | sample MGYA00403670_ERZ1106941 | MGnify/ENA primary metagenome ERZ1106941 (study PRJEB35170, sample SAMEA104062400) | human gut metagenome | biome: human gut; feature: human-associated habitat; material: faeces | place: Denmark | collected 2012-06-04 ...
GCCCTACGGTCATTGTCGCACCCATCACAAGCCGAATACACACTAAAGCAAAATTGCCGACACACACTTTAATCAATGATTTTGAAGGTTTGGATAAGAACTCAATTATCCTGTTTGAACAAATCCGCACCATAGACAAACAACGCCTGCGTAAATATGTTGGTATGCTATCCACAGTCATAATGGCAAGAGCCGATAAAGCTCTTGCCATTAGTATTTCTTTGAGGGAGGTCAATAATGAATGAAATTAAGGTAGATAAAAATGTAGCGGCTCTGAAACTCATTGAGATACTTCTTGAAAAAGGAATGATAAATCAAGCCACATATACAAATATCGTGAAACACGCAAATTCGCACATTTCACAGGCGGCTTGATAATCAGTACAATATATTCAGAAAAATGAATTGGAGGTATGCTTAATGAACACAGCAGTAAATGAATATAATTACAGATTTAAGCTCACAGATTATTCTCTGTTTGACAGAAACAGAGCCAGAAAAGTTGCTATTTATGGTCGTGTTTCAACAGAACACGAAGCACAGTTATCTGCATTGGAAAATCAGTTACAATGGTATGATGACCAAGTAAAATATCATCCGAACTGGACGGTCTGTGAACGATATATTGATGAAGGTATCACGGGAACACAGGCAAAAAAACGCCCTGCCTTTTTGAAAATGATTGAAGATGCCAAGCAAGGTAAATTTGATTTAATTGTTACCAGAGAGGTATGCCGTTTTGCACGAAATGTTGTGGATACCCTTGTTGTTACAAGAGAGTTAAAAGGCATAGGCGTTGAGGTGTTTTTTATCGACGATAATATTTGGACAATGGACGGAGATGGAGAACTGCGGCTATCTCTTATGGCAACATTGGCACAGGAAGAAAGTCGCAAGACTTCCGAGCGTGTAAAAGCAGGTCAGAAAATCAGCCGTGATAATGGTGTTCTCTATGGAAACGGTAATATTTTAGGTTATGACCGTGTTGGAGATACCTATGTTATCAATGAGGAACAGGCAGAAACGGTCAGAATGATATATGATTTGTATCTGCAAGGTTATGGCTCGATGAAAATCGCAAAGATTTTGACGGAGCGAAAAAGGAAAACAGCTTCTGGACTTATAAAGTGGAGCGTTTCAAATATTATGAGAGCGATTAAAAATGCCACTTACACAGGAACAAAGTGTTACAACAAATCCAGAAGCAATAACTTTTTAGAGCAGAAGCGAATAAACAATCTTGATATGTCCACTTATGAATATGTTGAGGGTGATTTCCCTTCTATTATTTCTCAAGAGATATGGAATAAAGCACAGGCGATAAGGGAAAGTAGAGTAAAACCTGTATGTGTATCGGCAGGGAAAAACACACATAGTAAGCGTGATTCACGAGATATATGGGTCAATAAGCTACGTTGTTCCTGCGGCTCATCATACCGTAAAAATAAATGGCATACGAAATTGGACGGAAAAACCTCTTACGGTTATCAATGCTACAATCAGCTTAACAACGGAATTAAACGGAAAAGAGCTGAAATCGGTTTAGATACTGAGGGATATTGTGACAGCAGAATGATAACCGATTGGAAACTCGATTTTATGGCAAAAGCTTTGTTAGAGCATCTCTGGACGGAGAGAAAAGAGTCTGTACTGATTGCGTTAGACCTTATTAAGTATTATTATAAGGAAGAAAAATCTAACGAAACTCAATCCGATACGGTAACGATACAGGCGAAATTGGATAAGGCAAATAGCAGACTGACTAACTTGATTGCTATGAGAGCTGATGGAGAGATTTCCAAGGACGAGTATCAAGCAATGAGAAGTCCTGTCGATGAAGAAATCAAGAAACTTCAAAAAGCACTTGATGAAATTCCACAGGAAAAAAGCAATCCGAAAGGATTGGATATAGAGGGTATCCGTTCCACTCTGAACAGCTTTATTGATTTTAGTGGTAGCACTATCAGCCACGATGTTGTCAATCAGTTTGTATATCTGATAACACCGACATCGGATACTACATTTGATTGGTATGTTAATCTGAATGGGACAGCAGATGTGAAAGCAACCTTTACAGCGGAAGGCAGAAAGAAAAACTGCATTATCAAATTGGAGGAAATCGAAAAGATTTCCTCGGTACATAGGGAAAAGAATGAGGACAATGCTCATTTCATTAAAAACCCCCATATTTTTACCTATCTGCACAAGCTGCAATCGCAGAAATGTAATCAAATTTTACATTTGCTAGGAAATAAGAAATTAGAGGACTGCTTCGGCGGTCCTCTTTTTGCAGCCATTCGCAGTGGCAAGCACCCAAGATGCTACAAAACATTCCCCCGGAATGTTTTTCCCAAATCAAAGATTTGGAGCATCGGTCTCTTGCACTTCGTGCAATTCACTCTCAGGCTGCAATCGCAGAAATGTAATCAAATTACATTATTTGCTAGGAAATAAAAAATTAGAGGACTGCTTCGGCAGTCCTCTTTTTGCAGCCATTCAAGATGCTGTAAAACAAAAAAACGGGTTGGAGTAAAACTCCAACCCGTTTTTGTTTTGTTTTGTTTTATCTTATTCGATTTCGATATATTTTGTTGTATCAATTTCTTTCTTTGGCTGTTCTTTTGGAATAGTCAATTTAAGAATACCGTGCTTAAATTCACCTTTAATGTCAGCCTCGTTTATGTCGCCTACATAAAAGCTTCTCTCACAAGTGCCGGCATAACGCTCTCTGCGGATGTATTTAGACGATTTCTCTTCTTTTTGTTCCTCATCAAGACCTTTTTCGGCTCTGATGGTGAGGTAACCGTCTTTAAGCGAAACTTTTACATCATCTTTTGAGAAGCCCGGCAAATCCATTTCCATTAAATAGCTGTCGTCGCTTTCCTGTACATCGGTCTTCATAAGGTTTTTACCTCTGTGGCCATACAGTTTCTTTTGCATTTTCTCCATATCTCCGTCATCATAAAACGGAAAATCAAAGAAATCATCGAACAAATCTTTACCAAATACACTAGGCATCAACATAAGTCATCGCTCCTTTCATAAAAAACACCATATTGAAACCTGTTTTTTATGAACTCGGGATGGGAAACAAAGCGGAGTTACCCGAGGCTTTCGCCTCTCTTGCTTCTCCTTGACTTCCTTTCCTTTTGTTCTGTCTATACTATATCACCGTAAATTAGCACTGTCAAGGGTAGAGTGCTAATGTTAACAAATAATTAAAGTTTTTATCCGATAGGTACAAAAACAGCAAAATTTATATATTTTATGCCGGCTGTTAAAACTCTGCGTACAAAAGCAAAGCGGACTTTGTATATATTTGTGATAATTTTATTGCAAAAGTGCGGTGGAAATTATAAAATAAATATATCAATATTTATTAGGTGTTTATATGATTGAAAAAAGATTTGAAGAATTAAATGAACGCGCTTACGAAAGGGGATATAATACCTTTTCCGATTTTTTGAATATGGAGGAGCAAAGCGTACTTAAATCGACTTTTATTCCGTGCGTGCTTTTTGGGGGATATTCTATGGCGGAGCGTGTGGTTGCAGGCTTTGGCAAGGATTTGAACGATGAAAAATTCCCGATTGTGTGCGTTTGTGCAAAACCGCTTATTCAAAAATTTGCCGATGAACTGACGCACCGTGATTTTCTCGGTGCGCTGATGAATTTGGGAATAAAAAGGGAACTTGTGGGTGATATAATTGTTGATGATAACTGCGGATATATCCTTTGCCTTGAACATATTGCAGATTATATTTGCGAAAATTTAAACCGTGTTCGCCACACAAGTGTAAAAACGCAAATAAGCGCACTTCCTGAAAATTTGAATAAAGAGATTGAATCAAGCGAAGTATTTGCGGCATCAAAAAGAATTGATGTTGTGATAAGCGCAGTTTATAATCTGTCAAGAAATGAAACTTCAAAGCTTGTTAAAAATGAGAGAGTGTTTGTAAATTCCCGTATGGTATCTTCTGTATCAAGTTTGCTTAACGGCGGTGATGTTGTATCCGTCAGGGGATTTGGCAGATTTGTATTTGTAAAAGAGATAAAGGAAACTAAAAAGGGCAGGCTTGTACTTGAAATTAAAAAATATTGACAGTCCAAAAAAATGAACCAATGCCCAAATATAATATGTATATGTGATATAATACGCTCGGAGGGATAAATATGAATACTGTGTTATCATTTATAATAATCGCGCTTCTTGTTATTTGCCTGATTATGCTTATTATGATTTATTCTAAAAAAGGTACATCGTCAGGCGAACTTATTAAGCAGCAAATTGAACTTTCGTCAAAAGCTACCGATGATAAAATATCAAAATTGAGCAGCCAAATGGGTGCGCTTACCGATAAAAATTACGAGCAGCAAATTAAACTTATTGAAACGCTGAATGTAAATTCGCAAAAGCAAATGCAAATAACAGCCGAGTCGCTTGAGCGTATGCAATCAAGTAATGAAAAAAAGCTTGAACAAATGCGAAAAACCGTGGATGAAAAGCTTGATGAAACTTTAACTCAAAGGCTTAATTCTTCTTTTGAAACAGTGTCAAAGCAACTTACAAATGTATATAAAAGCCTCGGCGAAATGAAAGAGTTAAGCTCAAATGTTACAGACAGTGTCGGTTCGCTCAACCGAGTTTTAACCAATGTTAAGGCGCGCGGTACTTGGGCGGAAGTTCAGCTTCAAAATATACTTGACCAAACTATTGCAAATATGTACGAAACAAATGTGCAAACAAACCCAAGCTATAACGGCAGAGTTGAATTTGCGGTTAAAATACCAAACGGTGATACCGATGAAATTACATATCTTCCGATAGATTCAAAATTTCCTATGGAGGATTATGCCCGTCTTACCGCCGCAAGCGATGAGGGCGATATTGAAGCACTTGCAAATGCTAAAAAAGCACTTGAAACAAGGGTTAAGGATGAAGCAAAGCTTATCAAGCAATATGTTTGCCCGCCGTATACCACACCTTTTGCAATTATGTACCTTGCAACAGAGGGCTTGTATGCTGAAATTATATCTTCTAAAACAGGACTTGCCGAAAACTTGCAGGCACAGGGAATTATGATTGCAGGTCCGTCAACAGTTACCGCACTTCTTAATTCGCTTGCAATGGGTTTCAAAACCGTTGCTATTAACAAAAAGGCAAATGAAGTGTGGAAAGTTCTCGGTGCGGCAAAAACACAATATGAAAAATTCGGTGTTGTGCTGGCAAAGGCACGCAAAAAGGTGGAAGAAGCCGGCAAAACTTTGGAAGACGCAGAAAACCGAAACAGAATTATCCAAAAAAATCTTAAAACCGTTGAATCTCTTTCTGCCGATAAGGCAGAGCAAATTCTTGGATTGGAATTTGAAAACGAAGAATGATTTACAAAACTCTAACAGGGCATTTTGCCCTGTTTTTTTTACCTCTTGACAAATGGTATAAAATATTTTTTAATAAAATCAGAAATCTTTGTCACAAAATCGATTTATTTAGGGATATTGTATAATGATAGGACTTTTTTTAAATCTGCTTGATACTCAAAGTGAAAAAGACAAATTCGCAAATCTGTATGATAAATATAAAAATTTGCTTTATTGGATTTCGTATGGAAAAACGAAAAGCAGTCAGGATGCCGAGGAGTGCGTTCAGGAAACATTTTTCTATGTTGCAAAGCATTTTGAAAAAATCGGTGATGTCAATTCAAGTAAAACCAAGGGCTATCTTGCAACAATTGTCACGGGATTTTCGATTGATATTTATAATAAATCAACGGAATTTAATCACATTGATATTGATGATAACAATATGACTCAAAATTTATCATATTTTGATAATATCGAAACTTTTGAGCTTTCTTGCGCAATTGAAAATGTTCTTAGCGAGGAAGAAAAAATTTATGTCTATCTCAAATATGTTTACGGATATAAGAGCACCGAAATTGCGGAAATTTATAATGTTACGGATATATCGGTGCGCAAAAAAATTGAAAGAGCCAAAGCAAAATTAAAAAAATATTTTGAGGAGGAAACAAATGACTAATTTTGAAGAAGCTTGCAAAATGTCGGCTGAAAAATGGGCTGATTCTTTGCCCTCCGAGATTGAAGTGCATAATTTTAGCAAAAAGCATATTGATGCCATAAATGAAATTATATATCCCAAGCAGAGCGTTAAGGTTAAAAAGCTTTCAAAGAAAACAATTAGGTTTATCATTATTGCCGCTGTTTTGCTTGTGCTTGCAACTACTGCCATTGCTTCCCCTGCCTTTAGGCAATTTACTTTAAATAATTTCTCAAACCATAGTGAATATAGAGTTGGTGATACTAAAAATGTTCTTGCACTTACTGATTTAAAAGTGAATTATATTCCAAAAGGCTTTAAAAAAACTTATAGTTATAAAAACTACTCGTATGGTTATACAAATTTAAATAAATATGTTTATGTAGATAAGATGAGCTTAGATACTGAAATAGCTTTTGATACCGAAACAAGCAGAAGCGAAAATATTACAATAAAAGGAGCAAAGGCGATTTATTATATTACTGATAATAATGTTGGAACAATAATATATAATGATGGTAATTATATTTATGATATTCATGGTAATATAAGCAAGGAAGAACTTGTTAAAATTGCACAAAACGCAGAATAATGAATTAGGCAAAATGCCGAATTCTCGATTTTTTAAATTTTTTTGTCACAAAGTGGTCTTTTTTAGGGATTGTGTATAATGAAAGCTGAAATCGGAAAGGAGGTGCAGATATGCCTACACAAAGTACAAGGATAAAACAGATTTTTGCAATTGTATTTTCTGTTTTGTTAATGTTTTCAAGCTGTATAGTTGCAAATGCCGACATAAATGACAGTATCAGTATATGTTATGCTGAAATAAACAGCAGAGATGTTAATTTAACTATATCGGGGATAAAGGCAACTTGCAAAGCAAGTTTATTTGCTAAAAAATCGACGACCTTGAAAATAAAATTGGAGTTGCAAAAGAAAAAGTCAGACGGATATGAAACTGTTGAAACTTGGACGAAAAGCGGAAATGGCTTGAAGCTCGACTTGCTGGAAACAAGAAACATTAATCGGCTTTGCAAATATAGAATAAAAGCTACATTTACTGCTGGCTCGGAAAAAGAAATAGTTTATCAGTATTGATAAGGAGAAAGTTATGAAAAAAATCATAAAAAGAATATTTGTTGTTATATTATCAGTTATTTTTGTTTGTTCTTTTAGTACATATGCATATGCTAGCGAAAAAGTGCAACCAACAATTTCATTTTGTGCAACATTAAAAATTGTGTCTTGTCCAAATGCATCAAATAGCTCGAAGGCTAGTTCCGGTATTTTAGGACATTCGTTTTTAATAGTTGAAAATATAGGCGTTTCAACTTTCAAAATCGGACATATGACAGTGCCTGTTGGCGAGAGTATCACAGTCGGTACTTATTCAAATAGAAAAAATCACAATGGAATTTGGTATAACATTGAAGGATACACCGGAATGAATGGCACATGTTATAGCCTGACGACAGGTTTGACAGGTAGTCAAGTAGCAACATTGAGAGATACGATAAATGCTCATGATTCTTGGAGTTTGACGAAAAATTGCAGCTATTTCGCAAAAACTGTTTGGAATTCGGTTAATACAGGTTGTAAACTTTCTGGAAGTAACCCCAGAGCGTTAGCTGACAGTATAAAAAAAGTTAATGGATATAGCACAAAGGTTACAATTCCTAAAAAAAGTATAAATAATATTGCAAGACATACCAAAGACGGAATAGTATATGATAAAACAGGTGCAAAAGCAAGTGGTGATTAATTATGATTTTTATTAAAGCTTTTATAAAATGTTATCCCTATCTTGTAGGTATAGCGATTATTTGCTTTGTATGCTATGCAGTGTGGATTTCAAAAATTTATTATGATATACTTACCGCTGTTCCTTTATGGATGCTGATTGCGTACGGTGCAATATTAAGCGTGGCAGTAATCGCTGTTTTGACTGTTATATACATAATTTTGCTCAAGTGCGTTAATAAATAATTACAAATGGGAATAAAAAAGACCGTCGGGTGACGGTCTTTTGCTTTTGTATCATTTTTTAGTATAGCAGATATGGGAAAAATGAACTCCTTTATCATAATAGCTTGCAAGAAGTTCTTTTTCGTATTCATCTTTATTAAATGCAGGGAAAAATACCTGCGCGTCGTCACATTCAGCTTCAATTTCGGTTAAATACAGCTTGTCTGCCATTGGCAAAAACTGCTTGTAAATGTCACCGCCGCCGATTATAAATGCATTGTCGCTGTCAACTTCCTTTAATGCATTTTCAATGGAGTTAACCACCGTCGCACCCTCGGCTTCATAATCTTTTCTTGTGGTGATAACTATGTTTTTTCGCCTTGGCAAAGCTTTCGGCAGTGATTCAAATGTTTTTCTGCCCATAATTACACTGCTGCCCATTGTGGTTTCTTTAAAGAATGCCATATCGTCTTTAAAATGCCAAATCAGGTCGTTTCCTTTGCCGAGTTCAAGATTTTTGCCTACTGCGGCTATCATACAAATTGCCATAATTTTCTCCTGCTTACTGTGAAATAGGGAATGAAATTTTGCCTAAATGTTTATAATCAATAAGTTTAACATCTTTGCAGTCTCTTGATGAATCAAATTTAAAGAAATCATCAACTTCCGGATTAAGCCAAAGCTTCGGTGCAGGCAAATCGCCCTGCTCGTCAAACCTCTTTAACTGCTCTTTAATTCCGTCAATCTGGTTTACATAGATGTGTGCATCCTTAATGCTCCAATCAATTGTGCCCGGCTTTAAACCGCAAACCTGCGCAAGCATACAAAGAAGTGTTGCATATTGCGTAACATTAAATGGTAAACCAAGCGGAACATCACAAGAACGCTGATGTACCCAGCAGTTAAGCTTTCCGTTGGTAACATCCCATTCGCTTGACCATACACAGCTCGGAAGTACCGCTGTATCAAGGTAATCGTTTTGCCATAAAGTCATTACCATTCGCCTGTCTTCCGGGTGATTTTTTATTTTGTCAATAAGATTTTGAGTCATTTGGAATTTATTTACAATGTAACCGTAAGCTGTGCCGATTGTGTGCGCCCACTCTTTGCCGAAGAATTTGTGAACTTCTGTTTTAACAAGATTTCCGTTTTCATCCGGCAGCATTTGGGTGGCGTTCCAATATCCTTTTTCGTCAATTTCCCATTCATTCCAAATTTTAACATCGCGTTCCTGTAACCAGCGAACATCGTTTGACTGCGCCTGATATATCCACATCATTTCAAGCACTGCCTGGCGGATAAATAATTGCTTTGTGGTAAGAATAGGGAATTCCTGTGATAAATCAAAATGAAAATGATGTGACGGTACTTTGATTGTGTTAGTTCCCGTTCTGTTAACAACTTCAGTTCCCTCTTCAAGTATTTTTCGGCATAAGCCCAAATAATCTTTATCCCATTGTGACATAATTATATCCCTTTCAAAATAAACTAACGGTATTTTAACATAAAGCGACATTCATTTCAACTATAAAACTGATTGAAAAGGTGAACTGCCCCTGATGTGCAGACAGTACAAAAAGGGATGAATAAATGACATTAAACCGAAAAACACATTTTTGATTACGAACTTGAAAGTACAATTTTTCTTGCATATAAATTGATGATAAGCAGTCAGTCGCATTATAAACACATCAAGTATTTATTAAATTTTTGTAAAGTCTATTTACAGTTTCTTAATTTGTGATATACTCTTTATGTTACTAATTTATGAACCGAGGTGCTCCTATGGGAAAGGTTAAATCTTTTTTGAACAGCAAAATTGTTAAAAAAGATGTAGGCGAGCCGACATATCTTACCTGGAAGGAAGCTTTGTCTTATGCAATGGGCCGTGGTGCTCAGGGTATGAGTACAAGTATGACAGCTTCAAAATATGTCAATTTCTTTATTACCGATGTGCTTCATATCAAAGCAAGGCATGCAAGTAATATCAGGCTTTATTGCGGTATTTTTGATGCGATTAACGACCCGATAATGGGTGTTATTGTTGATAAAACCCGTTCACGCTGGGGCAAAATGAGGGGCTATATCAAATTTGCACCTTATCTTGTGTCACTGTTTATGATTTTATTCTTCGTCGGTAATGACAACCTGTCATATGGAATGAAGATGGCATTGACTGTTTTTGCTTTTGTCGGCCTTGATGTTACATATACCGCATTTGATGTTCCTATGGGTGCGCTTGCGTTTTCAATGACCCCCAACGGTACTGAACGAACGAAGCTTTACGGTATTGCGTCTATCGGGCGAATGATAGTCGGTGCTATTCCGGCAGCTTTGGTTGCTTTTGCCGCTTGGTTACCGTATTTTAATTCAAATCTTGATAAAGCATATTTGGTTGCGGCTGTTTTTTCGGCAGTGTTTATTATTGTGTTTACCCGCTTTACATTTTCAAACTGCCAAGAAAGAATGGAGCATAGCGAGGAAACGCCGTCACTTAATGAATGTATTCACTTGCTTTTAACAAACAGGCCGCTTTTAATGCTTTTCCTTTGTAACATCTTTTTTGTAATTATTAAGGTATCCGAGCAATGCTCATTCTATTTTGCATACGATTCACTTTTCAATGCTAAATATAACGGACTTCTCGATATTATGAAAGCACCGGGTTCTGTTTTGGCAGGTTTGCTTGTTCCTATTATTGTTGAACGCTTGGGTGCTAAAAGCGATAGTAAAAAATTCTATCAGGTGTGCTGTGTTTTAGGTATAGTTTTAAACGGACTTTTTGCCCTTTTAACATACAACGGAATTATGAACAAGCCTGCAAATCAGCCTGTTTCAACCTTAACCGGTGTAATTGTACTTGCATTTTCAATGCTTGTTACATTCCCGCTTGAATTTAAAAACCTTATGCAAAAGGAAATGGAAGCCGAAACAGTTGATTATGTTGAATGGAAATCAGGCAAGCGTGTTGAGGGTACAATGCTTTCAATTATGTCATTTACAGGTAAGCTTGAAGGTACACTTTCATCTTTCATCTGCCTTCAGGTACTTGCAAGAACAGGTTATGTTGAGCATACAACCGATGTTTCCACTGTTCAAAATCATTCAACTCTTTTAGGTCTTTTCCTTATGACCACCGTATTTCCTATTGTGGGTTACCTGCTTATGCTTATTCCTATGCATTTTTATAATATTACAGGTGATGGCCACAGAATGATGATTAAAGAAATTATGGCTCGCCGTGAAAAAGAAAAAGCAGAAAAGGAAAGCGCATAATTTAATATTGACAGTCTAAAACAGCCCTTATTTTAGGGCTGTTTTCTTATTGACTTTATATCTTTATATGTTAAAATAAATATATCAATGTTTCGGAGGTATAGAAATGAAAAAAACATTTTCGATATTTTTAAGCTTGCTTCTTGCAATCAGCTGCTTATCAGTAGGCTCAATAAACGCATTTGCAAATACTAAAAAGACTGCGCAGGAAATCTATTTGAATTCAAGCGCTGCAGTTTGGGGCGACTTGGGAAATAAAGCATATGTTGAATTTACTCCGTCATATACCGGCTCATTTGAATTTTATTGCTTTAATCAAAGCTATGGCGGTAATATTATGGCGTCGATAGAAGATTTCAGCGGTGAAACATATAACACCGTGCTTAATGATAATAACCCAAATCTTATTTGTGCCGCTACACTTGAAGCCGGTAAAACATATTACTATGTGCTTGAATCGGCATCTGTGTCTTTTTCAAATGTAGTAAGTGTAAGAAATCATAATCACGATTTCAGCTTATATAAATCATATCCTGCTCATTATGACCAATATGACAGTGCACAAAATTATGACGGTTATGTTGAAAGCATATGCACATATTGTCCGGAATACATAAAAAACGCCAGCTTTCCTGCTGTATCAAGCGTAAAAGCCAAGACTAAATCTTTCACATATAATAAGAAAAAGAAAACTACTTCAGTTACGGTTTATGACAGAATGGGAAATGTTGTTTCTCCGTCAAATTACACCGTAAGTTATAAAAACAATACCAAGCCGGGATATTTAACTCTTACAGTTAAATTTAAAGGCAATTACTCCGGTACTGCGATAATCAGACTCACCATTAAGCCGAAAAAGGAAACACTTTCTTCGCTTAAAAGCACAAAGAAAAAGAAAATGACTGTTAAATGGAAAAAGGATAAAACCGTAACAGGCTATCAAATCCAATATTCAACATCAAAAAAATATGCTAAAAAATCAACTAAAACAGTAACAATAAGCAAAAAAAGCACTACTAAAAAAACTATTTCCAAGCTTAAATCAAAGAAAAAGTATTATGTAAGAATTCGTGCATATAAAAAATCTTCCGGAAAGAAGATATACGGTGCTTGGTCTAAAACAAAAACTGTTAAAGTAAAATAAAAATTGAGCGTTTAAAAAATATAATTATTATAAATATCCGCTTGAATCGTCTATTATATTATGATAAAATCAAAGTGCTATATGATTTTAAATAAAGGAGGTAAAAATATGCAAATGACTTTTCGCTGGTTCGGTAAGGACCTCGATACCGTATCACTTGAGCAAATCAAGCAAATTCCGGGTGTAGTCGGCGTTGTTCCTGCTCTTCATTATCTTCCTGCCGGGGAAGCTTGGGAAATGGAAGATGTGCAGAAAATGTATGATGAAATCACATCTGCCGGGCTTACAATGGAATGTATCGAAAGCGTAAATGTTCACGAGGATATAAAGCTTGGTTTACCTACAAGGGACAAGCTTATTGAAAATTATAAAACATCAATCAGAAATCTTGCAAAGGTTGGGGTTAAAGTAATTTGCTATAACTTTATGCCTGTTTTTGACTGGACAAGAACAGACCTTTATATGCCTTTGCCTGATGGTTCAACCTGCCTTAGCTATGACGGTAAGCAGGTTGAGGGCAAATCACCCGAAGATATGTTTAAAGAGATTGATGATAACTCAAACGGATATGCTATGCCGGGTTGGGAAACTGAAAGAATGGGTGAAATTAAAGAACTTTTTGAAAAGTATAAGAATGTAACTGCCGATGATTTGTGGGCAAATCTTAAATATTTTCTTGAAGCTATTATGCCTACTTGTGAGGAATGCGATGTCAAAATGGCAATACATCCGGATGACCCGCCTTGGGGTATTTTTGGCCTTCCTCGTATTATCACAGGCAAAGAAGCTGTTGAAAAGCTTCTTAATATGGTTCCGAGCAAGTACAACGGTTTAACTCTTTGCACAGGCTCACTCGGTGCAAGCCCTAAAAATGATATGGTTGAAATTATTAAAGCCGCAGGGGATAGAATTTATTTCGCTCATCTTCGCAATGTTTCAATCAATGACAGGTGGTTTAACGAAACTGCACACGAAAGTGACTATGGTTCACTTGATATGTATGAAATAGTTAAAGCTCTTCAAGAGGTTGGGTTTGACGGATATATTCGCCCTGACCACGGCAGAATGATTTGGGGAGAAGTTGCACGCCCGGGTTACGGACTTTATGACAGAGCATTGGGCGTAAGCTATCTCAACGGACTTTGGGAAGCTGTTGAAAAAAGCAGAAAGGAAAAATAAACATTATGTTTAAACATGAGAATTTAAAAGGTAAAGTTGCTGTTGTTACAGGCGGCGGTGGTGTTCTTTGTGCCGCATTCGCAAAAACTCTTGCTAAACAGGGTTGCAAAGTTGCAGTGCTTGACCTTAATGAAGAAGCAGCAAAAAAATGTGCTGATGAAATCAATGCAGACGGCGGCGAAGCTATTGCAGTCGGCTGTAATGTTCTTGAACTTGAATCAATGGAAAACGCAAGAAAAGTCATCAATGAAAAATTAGGCTCTTGCGATATTCTTTTAAACGGTGCAGGCGGAAACAACCCGAAGGGAACTACTACAAAAGATACTCTTGAAAAAATCGACCTTGTTCAAAAGGATGAAAATGTAAAAACTTTCTTTGACCTTGACCCTAACGGTATCAGCTTTGTATTTAACCTTAATTTCCTCGGTACACTTATTCCTACTCAGGTATTTGCCAAGGATATGGCTGAAAAGCAAAAGGGTACTATCATTATGATTACCTCTATGAATGCATTTAGGCCGCTTACCCGTATTCCTGCTTACAGTGCCGCTAAAGCCGCTGTTAAGAACTTTACCGAATGGATGGCAGTTCACTTTGCTCCGCTCGGAATCAGAGTTAATGCGATTGCACCGGGCTTTTTCTCAACAAAGCAGAATGCAACTCTTCTTTGGAATGAGGACGGAACACCTACTGAAAGAACAGGCAAAATTCTTGCCGCTACACCAATGGATAGATTCGGCGAACCTGATGAACTTTCAGGTACACTTCTTTTCCTTTGCGATGATACTTATTCAGGCTTTATTACAGGTGTTAATATTCCTGTTGACGGCGGTTTCAACGCTTATTCGGGTGTATAAAAAACAAGAATATTATTATGGGCGAGTTGATTTGCAATTCGCCCTTTTTTAAAATCGGGTGATGAAAAATGGATAAAAGCAAAAAGAAAAAAACTTTGCTCATTGTAATATCGGCTTTGATTGTTGCAATTATAGCGGCGGTGCTTTATATAATTTTCGGTGTTATTGGAATTGACGGAAAAGTTGAATACAGGCAAAGCGAAAAAGTAAATGCCAATGTCAGCGGCAGTAATGTCACCGTGCTTGATAATAATGTGAATTACCAAACTATAAACGGATTTGGTGCGTCTGCTTGCTGGTGGAGCCAGGATGTAGGCTCGTGGGATAATGCAAGTGATATTATGCAGGCACTTTATGATGATGACAAGGGAATAGGACTTAATATCTACCGCTACAATCTCGGTGCAGGTTCAAAGGGCGATAGTCATATTTTGACTAAAAACCGCCAAACCGAATGTTTTTTAAATGCTGACGGAACATATAATTTTAATAATGATAAAAACGCACAGCAGTGCCTGGAACTTGCAAAAAAATATGCCGGCAAGGATATGCGCTTAACTCTGTTTTGCAACAGTGCTCCCGTGTATTTGACTAAAAACGGTGCGGCATACTGTACCCCATATAAAAGTGATGATGAACAGTGGGTTTCAAATCTTGATAAATCAAATTACAAGGCATTTGCCGATTTTTGCTATAACAGTGCCGATTACTTTGTGAAAAAAGGTTACCGTGTTACAAGCGTTTCGCCTATAAATGAGCCGCAGTATAATTGGGCAGCTTGGTATAATGATGATAATACTTATTCCGTTAATCAAGAGGGTTGCTATTATTCCAAATATGAAGCAAGAGATTTGCTTAAAACTTTTGTTAAAAAATTTAAAGGCAGTGAGCTTGATAAAAGCGGAGTAAAAGTATCAATGTTTGAATCCGGTGCTATGGAAGGGCAAGGCAGTACAGCAATGGCATATATGGATTGCATTTTGGGCAAAGGGCCAAAATATGTTTTCAAAAATGCCGCTCTTCGCAAATATTTTGACGAAGTGAGTATGCATTCTTACTGGTCGGATACAGATACTAAAAAAGCCACGGCAGATTATATTTCTGAAAAATATTCAAAATATAATGTTGCGTCTACTGAATATTGCCAAATGACTACCGATGAAAACACAGGTGTGTTTGACCTTATTTCCAAAGCGAAAAATGGAACTAACGGTACTACAATTAAGTACGGTGTTGCAATGGCAAATAAAATTGTGGATGATTTAACTCTTTTAAACGCTACCGAATGGGATTGGTGGACTGCCTGTTCCTACGGTGTATATACCGACGGTCTTATTTACCTTGATGAAGATAATCACGAAAATCTCGATTTTTCAAAAAGATATTACTGTCTCGGCAATTTTTCAAAATTCATTAAAGAGGGCGCAATCAGAATTGCTTGTTCATCAGGTGTTGAAAATGTAAAAAGCGTTGCTTTTGTTAATGAAGACGGTTCAACAGTTGTAGTATATGTAAATAACAATGATAAAAAGGTTGAAACAACTCTTGACTGCACAGGTGATTACAGCGTTTATACAACAGATAAGGATAACGATATTGCCAAAACAGATTTTGGCACAGCAAAAAAACTTGATGTTTCGCTTCCTGCTTCAAGCGTAGTTACCGTAGTTTACGATTAAAATTTAATATGTATAACTTAACACCCCAAGGGCAATAATACCCTTGAGGTGTTTTTTATGGCTACAAAAGATAAACCAAATAATAAAAATTTAAGAGCTTTATTTTCAGTAATTTGCCTTTGCATTGTTGCACTTGGCTTGATTGTTTATTTTTCAACCCAGTCTTCGCACACAACAGATGTAAACGAAGCTACTACCGTGGTTGAAAAAGCTAAAGAAAAAAAGGTTACCACCACAAATAATACGCAGTTAACCACCGCAAGCCAAACCGAAAAGCAAACAACTAAAAAGCAAAATTCAAAAAAGCAAAATTCAAAAAAGCCGACTACCGTAACATCAACCGAAGTATCTACTATGACATCAAGCGATACTAATATTCCTTATAAATCGTTTTACAAATATCCTTGCGATGAAACGGTGCTTTTGGGTTACAGTGAAGAACTTGTTGAAAATAAAACCATGAAAGATTACAGGGCGCATACGGCGGTTGATTTTAAAGCTAATAAGGGCAGTAAAGTGCGTTCGATTAACGATGGGCTTGTATTAAGCGTAAGCAAAGACGCTATGCTCGGCACCGTGATTGAAATTGACCACGGCGGCAAACTTGTTGCAAGGTATTGCGGTATGGATACCGTAAATGTTTCAGAGGGCGATTATGTAACTATCGGCGAAACTCTCGGTACGCTCGGTACAACTCCGTTTGAAGAAAAGAGCGAATCACATCTTCATTTTGAAACGCTTTTGGATAATAAGTATGTCAACCCGCTTGATGTAATGGGAAAAACAGAATAGCTTTTGAAAAAATAAACAAAAAAATAGGCGAGCAGTGAAACCCCGATGATTTTTAGGGGCAAATACTGTTCGCCTTTGCTTTTATAGATTATTCGTTTGTATCTGCATTTTGATTTTCCGGCTCGCTTGAAACCGTTTCATCATTTACAGGCGGCTGATAAAATTCTGCCTTTTCCTGCTCGTTATTTGCATATGACGGGTATGAACCGCTTTGTGTAGGTTCATTTTCACTCGGCACATTTGCAGGAGTATAAAATGGTGATGTATTTTGCTCGCCTGCATTTTCATTTGCAGCGGTTTGTGCTGCTTCGGTATCAGCTGTGTGCTGCTGTGGGTTGTAGTAATAAGCGTTTGCACTGCCGTTTTGATTAGCTGTGTACTGCTCATTGGTATTTTGTGCAGGGTTATAATAATTTCCCGCACCGGCAAAAGCATATTTGTTTGCCTTTTCCTCTTGTGAAAGGAAGTCGTCTTCCGTAATTCTGCCCTCTTGCAAAGCTCTTATTTTGAAGTTTTCATAATAGAGTGCTTGGGTAGTTAAATAATAAGGAATTACATATATGCTCGCAATGCCGAAGGAGATACCGCAGAGTATCCACCAGCCGATAAAGCTTAAGTCAAGTGCAAAAAGCTCACCTCTGTTGCCGGCAACCATCTTTTTAGATAGCTTGAGAGCCTCCATAGGCTTCAAATTCGGGTTTTCACACATAATCTGGAATGAGAAGTATGAACTGTAATTATACACGATACCCGGGATTATGAAGAGGAAACACCAAAGCGTTATAAACAAGGTTCTTAAAATTGAAACAACAAGCTTTTTACCGTATGTTGCGTCAAACGATACTTTGAATATATTTTTGATTTCTTCACCGAGTGAAAATTGCTCACTCGGGTCACGCTTAACGAGGATTACATAAAAACCTAAAAGTGAAACAAGAAGCGGAGAAAGCACGATTGAAAGAACGGTAAGCCCTCTAATTCCTGTATCGGAAAAATAACCTATGCTTGAAGTGTTAACGGATGTGTTAGTAATGCCGGTGTCACCGCCGTTATAGCTTTGGCCGAAGCTTTCAATAGGATTGTCGCTTGAGCTGTCACCGTCATCGTAGCTGTCATCATCATCGTAGCTGTTGTCGTTATCATCACTTTGCTCGCCGTTAAAGTATTTGAAAAAATCTTCAGGTGTGTTTTGGTTAGAATTATCGCTGTAACCGTTGCTGTTTTTCGGGCCGAAGAGGTTTTCAATATCATCACTGTCGGTGTAAACATTTACACCTATGGTTAAACCCTGGGTTAAAAAAATTACAATTGCACTTAAAACAAACAGGGCAAATATTTTGTCTTTAATGATTTGCTTAGCTTGTGATTTTACCAAGCTTCTGTTGATGTTATTCATAATTTTATCCTCCTTTGAAAGACAAATTAAAACTCAACCTTTTCCTCGATGAATTTTACAAGTTCGTCAATCGGAAGTCTAACCTGCTCCATAGTATCACGGTCACGAACGGTTACGCAGTTATCTTCAACTGAATCAAAGTCGTATGTGATGCAATACGGAGTACCGATTTCATCTTGGCGGCGGTATCTTTTGCCGATAGAGCCTGCGTCATCATAATCAATGTTAAATTTCTTTGAAAGCATAGCAAAAACTTCTGTTGCCTGCTCGTTAAGCTTCTTTGAAAGCGGAAGAACCGCTGCTTTAAACGGAGCAATTGCAGGGTGGAAGTGCATTACTATTCTCTTGTCATTCTTTTCTTCATCAAGCATTTCTTCATCATAAGCTTCTGTAAGAAGTGCAAGGAATAAACGCTCAACACCAAGTGAAGGCTCAATAACATAAGGTACATATTTTTCGCCTGTTGCCTGGTCAAAATATTCAAGGTTTTTGCCGCTTGTTTTGATATGCTGAGTGAGGTCGTAGTCTGTTCTGTCTGCAACGCCCCAAAGCTCACCCCAACCAAACGGGAATTTATATTCAAAGTCTGTAGTTGCTTTGGAATAGAAGCAAAGCTCCTCTTGGTCGTGGTCACGAAGTCTGAGGTTATCCTTGCTGATGTTAAGAGAATAAAGCCAATCACGGCAGAAGCTTCTCCAATAATCAAACCACTCAAGGTCAGTACCCGGCTTACAGAAAAATTCAAGTTCCATTTGCTCAAATTCTCTTACACGGAAGATGAATTTGCCCGGAGTAATTTCGTTTCTGAATGATTTACCTACCTGTGCTACACCGAAAGGGATTTTCTTTCTTGTAGTTCTCTGCACATTTGCAAAGTTTGTAAAAATACCCTGTGCAGTTTCAGGGCGAAGATAAATTTCGTCTTTTGCATCCTCTGTTACACCCTGGAAAGTTTTAAACATAAGGTTGAATTGGCGAATATCCGTAAAATTATGCGCACCGCAATTTGGGCAAGGAATGTTATGCTCCTTAATATAAGCAGACATTTCCTCATTGCTCCAGCCGGCAACATTTGTGCCGTCAAAGCTTTCAATCAAATCATCTGCTCTGTGCCTTGTTTTACATTCACAGCAATCCATAAGCGGGTCGGAGAATCCGCCGAGGTGGCCTGATGCAACCCAAGTTTGCGGGTTCATAAGAATAGCACTGTCAAGCCCTACATTATATGGGTTTTCCTGAATAAATTTCTTTCTCCAGGCTTTTTTGATATTTTCTTTAAGTTCAACACCGAGTGGGCCGTAATCCCATGTATTTGCAAGACCGCCGTAAATCTCTGAACCCGGGTAAACAAAACCTCTACCCTTGCAAAGAGCAACAAGCTGATCTAAAGTTTTTTCTGAATTATCCATTGTATTTTCCTCCGTTAGTTATATACACATTATTCTACTATGTTTTTGTTAATAAGTCAAATACATATTATTAAAATAAAAAAGGAAAAGTGTTTGTCACTTTTCCTTTTTAACGAACCTAATTTATATATTTTATACTTACCAGCCCAAACGCATAATTGTAAGTGTGCATTTGCCTGTTCCGTATTTATAGCATGCTCTGTGTCCTTCAGGTGTAAATATATCTACTCTGCCTACGCTTGAAAGGCCTGAACCGCCTCTGTCAACTACTGTGTAGTTTGTTCCGTCAATATTTACTATTGAACCCATAGGCAACCAGTTACAAGCAATGTAGTACGGGTTTTTCATTCCGTTTGAAACACGCTTGCCGCTTGCAGTTCTACCTGTACCTGTACCGCAAGTGCCGCAAGCACAGTAGTGTGTGTATCTGCCTGAAATTACTTGGCCTACTTTGTATCCCTTTTTATTCTTTACTCCGTTAGTCTTGACCTTGGCACCGTCTGTTTCCTTTGTGCCTACTTTTACTACCTCGCTTTTAGCTTTGGTAATAACATCTTTGTCAATAACTTTCTTAGTCTTTTTCTTACCATTTACATATTTTACTTGATAAGTTACATTGGCTTTGCCTTTTTTACCTTTTTTTACTACGGTTTCAATGCCTTCGTAAACATCATCATTTTCTTTTTCAATGGTACCGTATTTAACGCGTTCTTTTTTGGTAACTTCCTTGTATGTTACACGGTTAACAGTTACCTTGGTTTTTTTTGTAATCTGCTTATTTACAGATGGGGTAGTGTAATCATCACCGTCAAGTGTAACATTTGCTACATCAAGAAGTGTTGATACAGTTCCGTCTACAACCGGTACTTTGTATATTTCACCGTCAACCTTAAGTGTGGTTGTTTTAGATGATATATACTTAATTTCCATACCGTCTGTAACAATATCATTAAGTGAGCAGCTAAGAGTAACTTTTTCGGTGTTAAATCCGATTTCGTCAAGTGCTTCCTTAACTGTGTCACCGTATACGCTGTATGTGTTTGTTACTCCATTGAATTCAACATTTATGTTGTTAAGTCTGTCAACTTTAATAACTCCGCCCTTACCTGCGTTAAAAGAGCTTATATCGAGTTTGTCTGTATCTTTCAAAGTAACATTTGCTTGCGACAGGATTTCGATAGGTTCCGTTTCGTTTGTCGTAATTGTATAAGTGTTGTTGTCAACTTTAATTTCAACAGTGTAGTTTGATACCATCTGTGCAAATGCAGTTGATGCAAAAATAATTATTGCTAACACAAACGCAATTACTGCCGTTACGACTTTGTGGCTTACGCCGCGTATGTCGCCGGTTGTTGATTGGTTAGTCATCTTAATCTCCTTTTGTGATAGAA
>ERZ1106941.1668-NODE-1668-length-21127-cov-6.613610_pt1 | contig 21127 bp, 11 predicted proteins | sample MGYA00403670_ERZ1106941 | MGnify/ENA primary metagenome ERZ1106941 (study PRJEB35170, sample SAMEA104062400) | human gut metagenome | biome: human gut; feature: human-associated habitat; material: faeces | place: Denmark | collected 2012-06-04 ...
AGAAATGCTGATTTCTAATATTTCGGTATATTTATGTAAAACTCGCATAATCTTTAGGTTATGCGAGTTTTTTTATGCTCTGAATTGCTGTATTCTCAAAATAAATCTTTATATTTGGAAATACGCATTCGAGAGTGTTAACTAAAATAATACAACAATGAAAAAGCTCTATTTCTTTACCATGCTTTCAATAATGTTGTTAGCGGTAACAGGTGCGACGGCCCAGAAGAAAACCAAATTCAAAGCGGCCGATTTGAAAGGTATTTGGCAGCTCTGCCATTATGTATCCGAGTCTCCCGATGTTCCGGGAGCGTTGAAACCCAGTAATACATTTAAAGTATTGGGTGATGACGGACAAATTGTTAACTTTACCATTATTCCCGGTGCGGATGCGATTATTACTGGATACGGTACTTATAAACAACTCACGGACGATTCTTATAAGGAAAGTATCGAGAAGAACATTCATCTCCCGATGCTGGACAATCAGGACAATATTTTGGAATTTGAGATTAAGGACAATGATTATCTCCATCTGAAATATTTTATCAAGAATGATTTGAATGGAAATGAGTTGAACACCTGGTATTATGAAACCTGGAAGAGGGTGGAGATGCCGGCTAAATTCCCGGAAGATATTGTGAGATAGAAGAGCGCGTACTTTTTGGTGGAGGCACGGATTTTGCAAAAGGCTGCATAGTTGTTTGGTTATGCCTGACAACAGCTTATTGGGTAAAATCTGTGCCTGTTTTTCTATAAAAGATAAAAACAAAGCACTTTTGGACAAAATCAAAGTCCGTAGAAATAGAAACGAAAATGAAAAAATAGATTTGCAATGGGTCTGTCCGCGACTTGCTCTAACTTTGTTGCCAGTAATAGAATACAGTAACAAAATAAAGTGGAACAATGAAAAACAAACTTTTACTGGCGGTAGGGAGTATGGCGCTCCTGACTGCTTGCGATGCTTCAAAAGGAAATGAGATGGCATGGTTCGACCATGCAGTGAAAACATCGGGACATCAGTTGCTTTATATGGCAGAACAATTGAAGAATGAACCGGATACCGCCTGTTTTCCCCGTTCTATTAAAGAAGGAAAGTACAGACTGGAGCACCCCACAGATTGGACGAGTGGTTTCTATCCCGGTTCCATGTGGCTGGCATACGAGTTGACTGGTGATGAGGCTCTCGCAAAAGAGGCGCGTAAATATACGGACCGTCTGCAGGATATGCAATATTATACGGGTAATCACGATTTGGGTTTTATGATGTTTTGCAGTTATGGGCAGGGCATCCGTTTGAAACCGGAGCCAACGGACAGTTTGATTTTGATTCATTCTTCAGAAAGCTTGTGCTCCCGTTTTCGTCCGGAAGTCGGACTGATTCGTTCGTGGGATTTCGGCGATTGGAGTTATCCGGTGATTATTGATAATATGATGAATCTTGAAATGTTGTTCTGGGCTTCGGAACAAACTAATAATCCGAAGTATCGTGAAATAGCCATCTCTCATGCTGACAAAACGTTGAAGAATCACTTCCGGGAGGACATGACCTCCTACCATGTGGTGAGCTATCTGGCAGATAGCGGTGAGGTAGAGTCGAAAGGAACCTTTCAGGGATATGCCGATTCTTCCGCTTGGGCGCGTGGACAGGCTTGGGGAGTGTATGGATATACCATGTGTTATCGCTTCACCAAGCAGCAGAACTATCTGGATGCCGCTCATAAAATAGCGCGGTTCATTATCGATCACCGTCCGTCCGAAAATGACTATGTACCTTATTGGGATTATGATGCTCCCAATATTCCGAATGAACCGCGGGATGCTTCTGCGGCTGCCGTAACAGCTTCTGCATTACTGGAGTTGAGTGGTTATGGCGACAAGAAACAAGGGGAAGAATATTTCCGTTATGCGGAGCATATCCTGAAACAGTTATCCTCTGATGATTATTTGGCCAAGGAAGGAGAAAATCATGGCTTCATCCTGTTACATTCGGTTGGTAGTTTCCCGCATAACAGTGAGATTGATACTCCGCTCAATTATGCTGATTATTATTATCTGGAAGCCTTGAAACGTTATAAAGATCTGAAAGAAAAATCAGAAAATCCGTCTTACTAACTTGAAGAGAAACCGTAAAAAATTAAAGTTCAGGGCAACCGCGTTTAAAATATGAATTCATAACTGTCGGACTTTGGCGCGGTTGTCCTGTTTTGAGCCGATACCGGTCCTTTATATGAGTTAAAAAACGGGATTCATTTATCAGATTGAATTGAAAATACTTATCTTTACGATAAATTCTTCAATATTAGCTCATGAAAGACCGGCATTTGCTATTTAAGTACCTATTCGGATTAACCGTTTGCATTTTATTTTTTCCTTTGGCGGTATCGGCCGCCGACAGCTTCATTCATTTTAAGCGATTATCCGTGGATGACGGGCTGTCGCAAAATACTGTGCTTGCTCTGACACAAGATCATAATAATAAGCTTTGGGTAGGAACCATAGACGGACTGAACTGGTATGAAGGTTCCCGTTTCGTTTCGTATTATAAAGCGCCGGATGATACGACCAGTCTGGCAAACAATCATGTCTATTCACTTCATACCGATTCGAAAGGTACGGTATGGGTAGGCACACAGGTTAGTTTATCCCGTTATAATATAGTAGGGAATAATTTCACCAATTATTCTTCACCGGACAATCAGCCGATGCAAGTATTGGCTATCGGAGAACCGGAGGAAGGCGACCGGCTTTTGCTTGCTACCAATATCGGCCTGGTGGTTTTTGATAAAAAGACCGGGCGGATGAAAGTGCTGCCGGAACTTGCCGGAAAAACAATCTATTCTGTTTGCCGGATGAATGACGGTTTCCTGTTGGGAACTTCGGAAGGTGTCTATTTCTATTATGTACGCAACGAAAACGTGACCCGGCTTCTTCTCCAATTGAAAGGAGAAACCATCTCCGATATGCTCTATGACGACAAAACCGGCAACTGTTGGCTGGCTTCATTGACAAACGGGGTGTATTGTGTGGATAACAACTTTCAAATAAAACATCATTATAACAAGCAAAATACTCCTGCTTATTTCCTTACGAACTCGGTCAGGACATTGTCCGGAGATGATAAAGGAAGGGTTTGGATAGGAACCATGGAAGGTTTGCTTATCCTTGAACCGGAGACGGGAACTTTCCGTATTTGCCGTTTTTCTCCTGAAGATCCGACTACCTTGGGGCATAATTCCATCCGCTCTATATTGAAAGACAATCAAGGGGGAATGTGGATCGGTACATTTTATGGCGGGCTTAATTATTATCATCCCCTTGCTCCGGCATTCGGACGCTTGCAACATTCCGCCTGGCGGAATTCGTTAAGTGATAACACGGTGAGCTGTATTGCCGAAGACCCGGATAATGGCAATCTTTGGATCGGCACGAACGACGGTGGATTAAATTATTATAACCGGAAAACCGGAGTCTTTTCATATTACCGGACGGGTACTTCCGCCAACGCTTTAAAGTCGGACAATATAAAATGTATATGGACGGACAAAGATGGAAGTGTCTATATCGGCACTCATGGAGGGGGAATGAGTCGTCTGCATCACCGGAGTGGCAGGATAGAAACATATTCCTTTCCCCATTCTACTTCCCTGACTAACAGTTGTTACTCCTTATTAGACGGAACAGATGGAACACTTTGGGTAGGCGGCATGAGCGGGCTTTACCTTTTCGACAAACAGACCGGCGAACTTTCGCAGCATCCGTTAGCTAAAAAGCATAAAAAGTTGGAGAATGTATTGATATATACGTTGTTCCGTGATTCCAAAGGAAGAATCTGGATCGGTACGGAAGAGAGCCTGTTTTTGTATGCCGGCGGGAAACTGGAAGAACTGCATCTTTCCTCTTCGGCTTATCTGCATGGGTTGATACAGGCTTTCTGTGTACAGGAGGATAGCCGTCATGAAATCTGGATTGGTTCTTCCACAGGATTATATTGCTATAAGGAAGGAGCACCGACTGTCTGGAAACACTATACGATGAAAGACGGTTTGCCAAACGACTTTATTTATAATATACTGGAAGATGAACGGAGGCGTTTATGGTTGACAACTAACAAGGGACTGGCTTGCTTCAATACGGAGGAGGGTACTTTCCTCAACTATTCAAAGCAGGACGGATTGCCTCACGATCAGTTTAACTATTTCGGAGCTTGCAAAGCGCACGATGGTACATTCTTCCTGGGGTCTCTTGGGGGCGTTGCCTATTTCAAGCCATACGAATTGGGTGATAATCCATATTCCCCGGATGCGGTGGTAACAGGAGCCGTTGTCTTAAATCAGGTGATTACGGATATGAAAAGTGAACGGGTGCGTTATTATCAGGACGAGCAAGGGCGGATGCTGGGTATGTCGTTCCCTTCCGATCAGAAACTTTTTAATATCCGGTTTGCCGTTATCAACTATTTGGCTGGCAAGCGGAATCAGTTCGTTTACAAATTGGAAGGCTTTGAAACCGAGTGGAACTACTCCCGTCATGTTTCCTTTGCACGGGCGAGTTATTCTAATCTTCCGCCCGGTGAGTATGTGTTTAAGGTGAAGGCATGTAACAACAATGGAAAGTGGAGCGAGGCGACCACTGAATTTTTTGTGCATATCATTCCGATGTGGTATCAGACTTGGTGGGCAAAGACACTTTTCATTTTCTTTTCTTTAGGGCTTCTCGTCTTTGTGATCTATTTCTTTATTGCCCGTGCCAAAATGAAGATGCAAGTCCGGATCGAACAGATAGAACGAAACAAGATAGAAGAAATCAGTCAGGAGAAAGTACGTTTTTACATGAATATGTCTCATGAGTTGCGTACTCCGTTGAGTCTGATACTGGCTCCGTTGGAGGAACTCTTGGGGCAGAGCAATCTGAAAGGTACTCCGGTACAACAGAAACTAGATTACGTTTATAAGAACGGTCGTAAGTTGTTGCACATTGTCAACCAGTTACTGGATTTCCGTAAAGCTGAAGCAGGTGCAATGCCTATTCATGTTGCGCAGGTAAATGTGGAAGAACTGTTGCAAGATGCTTTTGCCCTGTTTAAAGAAAATGCGCAGAAACGTGCTATCAGCTTTCATATAAAATCCGATCTGGAAGGACGATTGTTTCCTGCGGACCGGACGTATGTAGAGACCATCTTGATGAACCTGCTGTCTAACGCCTTTAAGTTTACACCGGATGGCGGAAGTATTTCGCTTTCCTTATGGACAGAGGGAGATACCTATGGTTTCACGGTAAGAGATAGCGGAATCGGTATGTCTCCGGAACAGCTAACCCGCATTTTCGAACGTTTCTATCAGGTAGACGGTCAGCGAAAGGGGACGGGTATCGGATTGTCATTGGTGAAGATGCTGGTAGAAAAGCATCACGGCACTATTACGGTAGCAAGCGAACCTGCTCAATATACGGAATTTAAAGTCACACTACCTGCTGATATGGCTGCCTTCACGGAGAAAGAACGTGAATTGCCGGCACATGAAGTCGAAACATCTGCTTCTCTCCGGGATCTTCCGGTGGCTGATGAATATTTCTCTGGTGATGCGTCGGCTGTGGCTTCAGAAGAGAAATCGGACGACGATCAGATAGAAGTTGGCAGCGAGGAAGAACGGCCTACTATCTTGTTGGTAGATGACAATAAAGAGATGGTGGATTACCTGAAAGATAATTTCCGGCAGAACTATGTGACGCTTACCGCCGGAAACGGCGAAGAAGCATTGGCTATTATGAAAGAGCACCGTGTGGATATTGTCCTTTCCGACGTGATGATGCCGGGTATTGACGGTATCAAACTTTGCCAGCTTATTAAACGAAATCTGCAAACCTGCCATATTCCCGTCCTGCTGTTGTCTGCCAAAGGAAGTGTCGATGCACAGACGGAAGGCATTCAGGCTGGAGCGGATGATTACATTGCCAAACCGTTCTCGATTCATTTATTGAAAGGAAAAATTGCTAATCAACTGAAAGCACGCCAGCGGTTGAAACACTATTATTCGAATACGATTGATATAGATACTGCTAAAATGACTTCGAATAATCTGGATGAGGAATTCATGAGCAAAGCTATTCAGGTGGTAGAAGAAAATATCAGTAATGAAGACTTCACCTCTGATGAGTTGGCCAGCCAGCTTTGTATGAGCCGTTCGTCACTGTATCTCAAGATGAATTCCATATCCGGTGAACCGCCTGCCAACTTTATCCGGCGCATCCGTTTTAATAAAGCGTGTAAATTGTTGCTTGAAGGGCGCTACTCCATTTCGGAGATTAGCGGAATGGTAGGCTTCGGATCTTCTTCTTACTTCTCTACCAGTTTCAAGAAGTATGTCGGTTGTCTGCCATCGGAGTATGTGAAGCAGCATACTAAGTAATTGCTTTGCGGTTATGTATTTGTTCACCACAGAGGACGCGGAGGACACAGAGGTGAATCTTGTTCAAGCAGGTGCAGAAATGAATGAGAGTTTTTTGTCTACTATAAAGTTGAAAAACATAAAAACATCTGCCACCTGCAACGAAACGCGTGTAATGCACTAATTGATAAATAGTTGGAGCGTGGCAGATACTGTGGCAGATAGGTTGCAGATAAAGTATCTGCAACGCGTTATATAATCAAAGAAAAAGCCTTGATTCCTTTGTGCAAAGCTATGGGATAATTGGGATGACTCTATGGAGAATTTGTGGTGTCTCTACGGGGAAACGACAGTATCCTTACGTAGAAACTCTCGTGTCCCGCCTTAGAAACTCTCGTTTCCTGCCGTGGAAACTGTAATTTCTAATGCCGGAAACGACAGTTCCCCGCCTGGAAACGGGAAGTTAATGCATACAATAAATTTTTGCCCTCCTGGAGAATTGGCTTATGCAAGGCTTATACTGTGTTGCAGATACTTTGATCTGCAACCTATCTGCAACAGTATCTGCCACGCTACAACTATTTGTCAATTAGTGTATTACACGCGTTTTGTTGCAGGTGGCAGATGTTTTTATGTTTTTCAACTTTATAGTAGGAGGATTACGCATCAGAATTAGGGTCACCACCGTAAGTCATAAACCAAATTCACCTCTGTGTCCTCCGCGTCCTCTGTGGTGAAAACCTAAACAAGAACTAATAACCTTCATCTTTCTATCAATTCCAGTCATTCCGTTTTGGGGGCTATTTTACCCTTTTACCCTCTTTGTAGCTTCCTGTAACGCTTGTTTTGGACGAATTTAAAGTTGAAATGAACGAAAACAAAGTCCTATTAGACAGTATCAGAGAAGGAAGAAATGAATTGAAAGTTCCGTTTCGGACAGTTTATCTACATTTGCCTACAGAAAAACCAATCATTTGATATCATGAAAAAAGTATTATTGATTTCATTCGTAATCTTGTCTGTGGCTGCACAGATGACACATGCGCAAAAACAAGCAGTCATCAAGTTGACGGAAACAACGTTGATGCATGAAATGCGTGCCACTCCTTATCCTCTTGATAAAGCGGTGGTAAATGACCGTGCGGTTTCTTTCCAATGGCCGCTCCGTTCGGATATGAACTCGCAGGACAGTCCGTTGGATGGATTCGAACACAAAGTAAAGAAGGTAGATAAAACAAAAGTTACCTATCGGTTACGTTATTCGCAGGATGCCGGATTGAAGTCCGGAGTTGTTCAGGTGGAAACTCGTTGGCCGTTCTATAATCCGGAACAACCGCTTGCGCCGGGGGTATGGTACTGGCAGTTCGGTTACGTAGAAAACGGACAAGTGACTTGGGGAAGCACACAGCAAGTCACCGTAGAAGATCGTCCGGGCAAATTCTGTCCGCCTTCATTGAAAACAGTGTTGGCAAAACTACCTGCCGACCATCCGCGTGTGTGGATCATGAAGAACGAATGGAAGGACTTTATAAATCACAGCAAACAAAAGGCAGAAAGGCAATGGTATCTTGAGCGTGCAGATCAGGTACTTCAGACTCCAATGAAATCAGTGAAAGATATTAATGTCTCGCAGGTGAAGAACCTGAAGAACGAGATGCAGATAAATTCATACCTCACTCGTGAGAGCCGGCGCATCATCGATGCGGAAGAGGGAAATACCGAAGCATTGATACGGGCTTGGTTGCTGACGCAGGATACTAAATATGCTGACGAAGCCATCAAACGGGTATTTATTATGGCCGACTGGGATAAAGATAAGAATGTGAAAGGAGATTTTAATGCTTCTAGCTTATTATCTCTCTGCTCTATGGCTTATGATTCTTTCTACGACCGGTTGAATACATCACAAAAGAAAGCATTGCTGGAAGCCATCAAAAATAAAGGTGGTGAAATGTATGAGAACTTTAATAACCGGATGGAGAACCACATCGCCGACAATCATGTGTGGCAGATGACACTTCGCATCCTTACAATGGCGGCATTCAGTGTATATGGCGATCTGCCGGAAGCCGATACATGGGTGGATTACTGTTATAACGTCTGGTTGGCACGTTTTCCCGGATTGAACAAAGACGGTGGCTGGCACAATGGCGATTCTTACTTTACGGTCAACACCCGTACATTAGTCGAAGTGCCTTACTATTATAGCAAACTGACCGGTTACGACTTCTTTTCCGATCCTTGGTATCAGGGAAATATCATGTATACCATCTTCCAGCAGCCTCCTTTTTCCAAATCTGGAGGAAACGGAAGTTCGCATCAGAATGTGGCACGTCCAAACAGTATCCGTATAGGTTATTTGGATGCGCTGGCACGCCTTACCGGAAACACTTATGCCGCTGATTTCGTACGCCGCACATTGAAGGTGGAACCGGATTATATGAAGAAAGCCTTATTGAGTAAGCCCGGTGATCTTGCCTGGTTCCGCCTGCAATGTGATAAACCTCTGCCGGAAGGTGAAGGATTGACAGCACTCCCTGCAGGATACGTCTTCCCCGCAACAGGACTTGCCTCTTTCCAGACGAACTGGGACAGAGTAGGTGGAAATGCGATGTGGAGTTTCCGGTCAAGCCCTTATGGTTCTACCTCTCATGCACTTGCCAATCAGAATGCTTTCAATACGTTCTATGGTGGAAAACCATTATTTTACAGTAGCGGACACCACATTGAGTTTACCGACGTACATAGTATGTTGTGTCATCGTGCCACGCGTGCTCACAATACAATTCTGGTGAACGGTATGGGACAACGTATCGGTACGGAAGGATATGGATGGATTCCCCGTTATTATGCCAGCGAGAAGATCGGGTATGTGCTGGGTGATGCTTCCAATGCTTACGGAAAAGTGATTTCACCGCTTTGGCTGACACGCGGCGAACAGTCGGAGGTGCATTATACGCCCGAAAATGGCTGGGATGAGAACCATGTGAAAACGTTCCGCCGTCATATTGTCAATTTGGGAAAGACAGGACTCATCTTTATCTATGACGAACTCGTGGCAGACGAACCTGTAAACTGGAGTTATTTGCTGCATACCACAGAAAATCCCATGACAGTGGATCAATCGAATCATCGCTTCGTGCATATTCAAGCCACGAACCGCGGAGGAGCATCAGACGCTTATCTTTTCTCCACCGGAACATTGCAGACAGATACAACGAGCCGTTTTTTCTATCCGGCAGTCAACTGGCTACGTGCTGATGACAAAGGGGTGTTCAAGAAGTATCCTAATCACTGGCATTTCACCGCTACATCGGAAAAAGCACAAGTATATCGTTTTGCCACTATCATCAATACACATGCACTGAAATATCCTGCCAAAGACCCTGAAATCTTGTCTGATGGACGTATCAAAGTGGGCGGATGGCTAATCAGTGTAAACCTGAAATCCGACGGTGCTCCTTCATTCTTTATCCGCAGCACTCAAGAGAAGGTGAATATCACTTATAAAGGTGAAGCTACTGTCATCAATGAGGATGGGTACGAAACGGTAATGAGGGATACAGTGCCCGAACTGGAAATCTGATCAATGAACATGAAAGATACGAATATATGAGACACTCTACTTTTAATATGAGAACTATATGTCTGTTGGCTGCATTATCGGGCATAACCGTCTTGTCGGCACAGACTCCCGGTAAACCCCGTGTACAGACTTCGGCAGCTCCGGAGGAAACTACGGTTTACAAGCCCGGCGGGAAAAAGCAGGAAACAGCAGTTGCGACTTCTTCAAAAAAGGAGGAGGATAAACGCCAATCCGGCAAAGAGAATGCAGGAAAGAAAGCGGCTGCCTTTGATGGTCAACGCTATCTGGCACTGAAAACGAATGTAATATATGATGCTTGTGCTTTGCTGAACCTTGCCGTGGAAATGCAGGTGCATAAAAAGATCACGGTAGAGTTGCCGTTGACTTGCAGTTTGTGGGACTTGGGGGATAAGCACGGCGTGCGTACGGTAGCATTGCAACCTGAAGCCCGCTGGTGGATAGGAAATGAAACAGGACGGGGACACTTTGTCGGACTGCACGCCCACGTGGCATGGTTTAACGTAAAGTGGAACGATGACCGTTATCAAGATACTGATCGTCCGCTGTTGGGAGCCGGAATAAGCTACGGTTACAAACTCCCTCTTTCCAAACACTGGGGAGCGGAATTTAATCTGGGAGTGGGATATGCCAACATGAAGTATAACACCTATTATAATGTAGAGAACGGCGCACTGCTGGATACGCGTGTCCGTCATTACTGGGGGATAACCCGTGTGGGAGCATCGTTGGTCTACCGCTTCTAACCTTAGATAGGAACATACATATAAATAAGATAACAATATGAGAAGAAATTTATATATACTGGCGCAGTGCACTTTCCTGTTGTTCATCACCTTGCTGGTGAATGGATGCAGCCTGCACGAAGAACCGGAAATGACTCCCGAAGGAGAACTGGGAGTGGACCCGACAGCTGTAACACTCAACCTTAATCTGGCAATGAATCTAAGTTTGGCAGAAAGAGCACCGGTGACTATCACCCGTGCGTCGGAAACCAACTATCTGCGTCGTTTCATCGTAGAAGCCTATCTGGATAGACAGGTGGCGGCACGGCAAACGGTATACGAAGAGGATTTTAACCGTGCCAGTCTGTCTGTTAGTATGAAACTGCACGCCCGTAATTACCGCATCCTGGTGTGGGCCGATTATGTGAATGCGGAGACACCGGAACAGGGACTTGTTTACGATGCGGAGAATCTGGCTTTTATCCTTCCTGCCGGAAAATATATAGGGAATAGCCGCTATAAAGATGTTTTTGCTGCTTCTACTATGGCAGACCTGACTTCTTTCCGCAATCATTGGGGAGCTGAAACAAGTCTTGACGTTGAACTGTATCGCCCCGTAGCACGCTATGAACTGGTGGCTAAAGATGTGGCTACGTTTCTCAATAAACTGTCCACAGGCGGACTGAAAGGTGAAAGTTTTACCGCTCGTGTGAAGTACAGTGATTATTTGCCTACCGGCTACAATTTGTGGGACGATGTACCCAAGAACTCGCTCATGTACATGGAATATAAAGTGGCCTTTGAACCCCCTGCCGATGGTACGAAAGAACTGATACTGGGATTCGACTATGTGTTGACCGATGCAGGAGAAACCGTTTCCATCCCTGTAGAGCTCGAAATCTTGAATGAGAAGAATGAAATGCTGGCACGTACAGCTTTCCGTATTCCTTGTGAACGGGGCAAAAACACAACGGTACGCGGTAACTTCCTGACTTCCGATGCCAATGGAGGAATAGGGATCGACCCCGATTATGACGGTGATCTGGAGGTAGACCTTGGAGAATTATAAAATATACAAATCAATTAAGAATTGCTTAACCATAAAACAATTAAGATCATGAAAAAGAACTTATTTTATTCGCTAATGGCTTTGTTCGTAGTGCTTTTTGCATCCTGTGGACAAGAAGAAATCGTTTCGGACAACGGAACAGAAATCAATGCTCCTGTTACCATCTCTGTACAGGCTCCTGTAAATAACGTCTTTAGCCGTGCGGTTACCATCCCTGACGGTTATACGATGCAATGTATCATGCAATTACTGAATGCTGATGGCGATAAGATAGGCGATCAGGTAACTAAACCGGTTACAGACGGTAAGGTATCTTTCACTATTTCCGTAGATGAACAAAAAGAAGTGTCGAAAGCATTGTTCTGGGCTGAATACGTACCGGAAAGTGGTGCTGCTAATAAAGTATATAACACTGCTGATTTGAGAGCAGTAGGATATAATACTGCATCATTCGATCTTACAAATGATGCGTTGATGGCAGCCAGCGACGCTTTCTGCGGAAAATTGGAAACGATTGGCAATGCCAGTGTGACATTGAAGCGGCCGTTTGCCAATGTGAGCGTAAAACCGAAGAATCCGGAAGTAGCTGCGGCAGCTAATAAACTGGAAATAAAATATAACGCTTTGAGCGGATATGATATTTTAGAGGGTAAATGTTCTGCTACGACTCCTGTGACTTATACAAATGCAGGTTTTGCTTCTGCGGATGGCAATTGGTTCGCTAATTTCTTTTTTGCTCCTTCAAATGTAAGTAAATTTACAGAAGAAATAACCATGGCATTGAGTGGCGGATATAGTAAAGAGATTAAAATACCGGCAAATACATTACCTTTGGACGCTAATATGCAGATTATGGCTAAATTTGAAATCGGAGATGGAAACTTTGACATTGAAGTAGGAGTGGATCCGGATTATGAAGCATTGGAAATGAAGGTTGGTAGTTATATCAATGCTGAAGGTAAAGTGGTACGTGATGCAGCAGATGCTATCGGTATTGTTTTCAAAATGGAGGCTATTGGTAGTGATGTGTCGGCTAATTATCCTGTAGCACTTCAGGGCAAGACAATTGCCGGATATGCGGTAGCGATTGAAAATGTGGCGACTGGTCGTCAAACTCTTAATACTGAATTATTGACTACTTTGACCGAAACAGTTGCCAGTGTGACAAATGGAACACAGACTACGGACGTTTTATTAACAGGTCTTGGAGATGTTGCGTTTAAAACAACTTATGAGAAATGGGTGGGAGAACATGCTCCTGATAGTGAGAATTTGAGTGCATGGTATATTCCTACATTGCCGCAATTGAGTGCGTTTATGGGTACGTTGTTCACTATGAAAGAGGTGCCTGCTACTGGTAGTGAGGACTTCAGAAATATTCCGGAGTTTGGATTTATTAATGGTAAAATGTTTGATAGAGATCCGATTAATACAGTGAACTATGCTTCCAGTACCATCAATAACCAAGGTAATGTTTCGGGAGTACGTATTAATGTAGCTAATGGTGCAGTAACTAATGCGACAGAGGCAGGCATTAGTGTTAAGACAGCTCTTAATCAACAAGCTCTTTGCCGCCCCATGATTACAATCTTTAAATAGTCACAGAATATTCGACCTTACTCAATAGAAGTTCAAGGAAAGTGGGATCCCCCCATCCCGCTTTACCTTCTTCTTACATTGAAACTTTTGAAAATAGCCCTCTAATCTTATACCTAGAAAAAAAGATAATATGCACACCACATTTCGCCTATCGGTTTTTCTTTTGTTCATGGTACAGTTGTTCTGTAGCTGTACATCTGACTCGCTGCCCGAACCGGACAGTACACAGCCAGAGACGCCAGCCGGAATTCCCGATGCCTATCAGGATAAGATACGGACACAACCTTATCCTAAAGCAGATAATGAATTGTGTCTGAATCCTGCTCCCCTTATTGTCCCTCAAGCCATGAAGACGGGCGAAAGACTGCAATTTTCCCTTTCACGTACTGAAGATTTCAGCAGTTCCGAAACGCTACTTTCCGCACCGCAGGAATGGTGTATGTATAATCTTCATCGCCGCTTGGACGTTGGCACATGGTATTGGCGCTTTCGTTCCACTAATCTTAATGGGACAATGCCCGGTGAATGGAGTGCTATCTATCGTTTCGAAGTGAAGAATGATACACCGGAATTTGTAACACCTTCTTTTCAGACATTCTTAGCAAATGCTCCCCGTCTGCATCCTCGTATTTACTATTTTTTAGACGACCGTATTGAGGGGGCTCGTAACCGTGTCACTTCACACCCTGAATATAAAGAACTACAAAGTCGTGCTTCTCTGGCATTGAACGCCGAATACACCGGAATGACTGATTTATATAATCGTGCCGAAGAACTCCGGCAGCATGCCACTTATCTTTATCAGGCTTATCACCTGACCCAAAAAGAAATTTATGCCGAAAAGTTACGCCAGCTTCTCGAAGCGTTGATTGCCGCTCCCCCTGCTGACGGACAGCTTTTTGCATCCAACTTTACTGCCAGCAACATCGCATGGTGTCTTGTTGCAGCCTACGATCTGCTTTATAATAATTTGTCTGCTTCCGATCGTACTGCTGCCGAAGAACTGATGATGCGTGTGGCGCGTTACTATTACAAGGTAAATTGCGGTTTTCAGGAAAACCATCTCTTTGATAATCATTTTTGGCAGCAGAATATGCGTGTCCTCTTTCAAGTGGCTTTGTCGCTTTACGACAAACCGGCCTATTCTTCCGAAGTGTTGCCCATGATGGAGTACTATTATGAATTGTGGACAGCCCGTGCTCCTGCTTCCGGTTTCAATCGCGACGGTATATGGCACAATGGTACCGGTTATTTCAGTGCCAATATATTGACTTTGGCGTATATGCCGTCTCTTCTTTCATTTATCAGTCGGTACGATTTTCTATCACATCCGTGGTATCAGAATGCCGGACGTTCGTTGGTTTATACTTGCCCGCCGGGATCGAAAAGCAACGGCTTTGGTGACAGTAGTGAAAAGGGGAGTGAACCCAACCGTCTGATTGCCGCCTTTGCTGACTATCTGGCATGTGAAACGGGTAATTCCTATGCCGGATGGTATGCCGGAGAATGTCGGGACCTGTTGCGTCGAGATTATGAATTGCGTCTTTACCGGATGTGTACCGATCAGGATTACAATACAACTTTTCCTGCCGGGGCTGATAAAATGGTATGGTATAAAGACGCTGGTGAAGTAGCCATGCATAGTGCTCCGGAAGATACGGGAAAGGATCTTGCGCTCTCGTTCCGTTCCAGTACATTCGGGTCCGGCAGTCACACTACTGCCAGTCAGAATGCTTTTAACCTGTTGTATAAGGGTGTCGATGTGTATCGCAGTACGGGTTATTATCAGAATTTCAGCGATGCTCATAATCTGATGTCCTATCGCCATACGCGGGCGCATAATTCACTGTTGGTAAACGGTATCGGACAACCTTATTCTACCGAAGGTTATGGCAGTGTGATGCGTGCTATGGGCGGACAGCATATCAGTTACTGTTTGGGAGATGCTTCACATGCTTACAGAGGTATCAGCAATGACCCGATGTGGGTTGGCTACTTCAAGCAGGCAGGTATTGAGCAGACGCCGGAAAATGGATTCGGTGCCACCCCGTTGACTAAATACCGCCGACATGTGTTGATGCTTCATCCTCATACGGTGATTGTGTATGATGAACTGGAAGCATCGGAGGCTGTCCGCTGGGAGTGGCTGTTGCATAGTCCTACGGAATTTAAGATGGATGCGACAAAGAAAACGTTGTCTACAAATAATAAAACCAAAGGATGGATGGCTATGACGCAGCTTTTTGGAGGACATGTTTTTACGCTGTCCCAAACGGACCGTTTTGTAGTGCCGCCCGCTATCACCGGAGCGGAGTATCCCAACCAGTGGCATTTGACTGCACGGGTTGACGGTTGTTCTGCCACCCGTTTCCTGGCTATTATTCAGGTAGAAGATGAGGCTGTTTCTATTATTAACCGTGACGGTGATACCTTTAACGTAGGCGACTGGACGATCAAAGCGGTTTTGGATGCTTCCAAGGCACCGGAACTGACAGTGAGTCATCGCACCGAACAAGCAGTATTTAGTTATGGAACAGACAATCCTGCGTTGAATGGCAATTTTTACTCTCGACAATATACGGGTTCCTCGTTGCTTTACGACGAGATAGACGGGGCTTATCAGGTGGTAGAAATGACCGACCGGAGTCCTATATCTACCCGGGTAGTAAATCAATGATAAACAATGAAACATAGTGAATATAAATAACAAACAGAATATGATGAAAAGTAGAATTATTTGCATTTTATTGCTTCTTGTCGGTGTATCCGGCATTTATGCCCAGAGTTTGACCGTTACCGGTAAGGTGGTGGACAACGAAGGCTTGGAAGTGATTGGAGGAAATGTAACCGTGAAAGGAAAACAAAACACGGGTACCATTACTGATATCAATGGTAAATACACCATTACCGTTAGTTATTCGCAGAAAGATGTCTTGGTTTTCTCTTTTATCGGATTGGAAAATATGGAAGTACCCGTGAAAGGAAGAAAACAGATTGATGTGACCATGAAAGCTGCGTCGGTATTGTTGGATGAGGTGGTAGCTATCGGTTATGCAACAGTAAAGCGTAAAGACCTGACCGGTTCCGTGGCTTCTGTGAGAAGCGACGATTTGCTCAAAGTTCCTTCGTCTGATGTAACCCAAGCTTTAGCGGGACGTATGGCAGGTGTGCAGATTATACAGACAGACGGTCAGCCCGGTGCTACTATGTCAGTGCGTGTTCGTGGCGGTATATCAATTACGCAAAGCAACGAACCGCTTTACATTATCGACGGATTTCCGACGGAAGATGGCATGTCCAGCCTTGATCCTGCCGATATTGAAAGTATCGACGTGTTGAAAGATGCTTCGGCAACAGCCATCTACGGCGCCCGGGGAGCGAATGGCGTAGTGGTAATCACCACCAAAAGCGGTGCGAAAAGTGAAGGGAAAGCGACTCTTACTTTCGATTCTTATGTCGGTGTGCGTACGCTTGCCAAGCGGCTAGATGTATTAAGTGTGGAGGAATTTGTGTTGGCGGATTATGAAAGAACATTAGGAGATGCTACTGATCCCGAGGAAAGTATGCGGTCATGGCAGAATCGTTATGGTGGTTTTGTCGATCTTCATGAGAACTATGGCAATCGTAAAGGTATCGACTGGCTGGACCGTACGATGGGACGTACTACCGTTACGCAAAATTACCGGGTAGGCGTCAACGGTGGTAATGATAAGTTGAACTACAATATGTCTTATGGTTACTTCAAGGATGAAGGTGCGATGGTATATAGCGGCAGCGACAAACATAATATTGCGCTTAGCGTGAAAAGCGAAGTGAATAAGCGGCTCTCCGTTACAGGACGTATCAACTTCGATTATCTGAAAGTGTATGGAGCAGGTGTTGCCGGAAATGGTACGAATGAAGGCGGAAGTAATGTAGATGCAAAGTTTAATAAAATGGTTCAGATTTTGCAATACCGTCCTACCATTGGTATACGTGGCAATGACTCGGATTTGTTGGCAGGAGAAGACCCTGTATTAAGCGATGCAGACGGAAACGTGATGCAGAATCCGTTGATTGCCGCCGCTGAAGAAAAGGATAATAAGGAAACACGTACTTTGCAAGCCAATGGCGGACTGACTTTCAAAATCATCAAAGGATTGACTTTCCGCAACAATACAGGTATGCGTTATCAGCTTTACCGCCGGGAGCTTTTCTATGGCGACCAATCTATTATGGGAAGACGCAGCGGTATTTACGGCTCCATCAGGAATACGGAGACCGGAAGTTTTCAGACCTCTAACGTCTTGACTTATGATAAACGTTTTCAGAAGAAGCATAAAGTGGTAGTACAATTGGGACAGGAATTTGTAAAACGCTGGACTCGTGTGCTCGAATCCGGTGTCAGTGGGTTGCCTACCGATGAGTTCATTTTGGGAGATATGAGTCTGGGTACTCCATCCGTTGCTTCGTCCGATGAAAACTATGATGATAATCTGCTCTCTTTCTTCGCTCGTCTCAACTATGACTTTACCGATAAGTATTTGTTTTCCGCGACGTTCCGTGCGGATGGCTCTTCTAAATTCGGAAAGAATAATAAATGGGGATATTTCCCTGCCGTATCGGCAGCCTGGCGTGTGAGTGAAGAGGATTTTATAAAGAAACTGAATGTTTTCTCTGACTTGAAATTCCGTATCGGATACGGTTTGGCGGGTAACAACAGGATCGGTAGCTATAACAGCCTTGCTTTGATGTCTTCCATCATCACAGCTATGGGAGATCAGCTTACTCCCGGTTATGCTTCCAAGCAGATACCGAATCCCGATCTGAAGTGGGAAGCGAACAAGACTTTTAATATGGGGGTCGATTTAGGTTTTCTGAATCAACGCATCACTGTTTCGCCCGAATTCTATATAAATAGGAGTAGTAATTTGCTGCTTAACGCCCAGCTGCCTTATTCTTCCGGTTATCAGACTATGTTGATTAATGCCGGAGAAACGAAGAATGTAGGTGTGGAACTGACTGTGAATACAGTGAATTTCTCTACAAAGAAGTTTAGTTGGAATACTACACTGACGCTGTCTCACAATAAAAATTCCGTGAAAGCATTGACCGGTGAGGCGGTACAACTCTATGAAGCCAAGTTCGGTTTTAACCAAAATACCCATCGTATTGCTGTCGGAGAACCATTAGGACAGTTTTATGGTTACATCACCGAGGGCCTGTATCAGGTAGATGATTTCAATTATGATGCTTCTACGCAGACCTATACATTGAAAGATGGAGTACCTTATCATGGTGATAAAGGTCAGATTCGTCCGGGTATGTGGAAGTTTAAGAACTTGACCGGAGATGATAATGTGATTGATGAAAATGATAAAACAGTTATAGGTAACGCTCAACCGAAATTCTACGGAGGATTGAACAACTCTTTTACTTACAAAGGATTTGATTTAAGTATATTTCTGACTTTCAGCTATGGCAACGAAGTGTTGAATGCGACCAAACTGGTTACCAGTAAGGTGGGTAGCCTGAACTACAACGCATTGGACGTGATGAATAGCTCTAATCGCTGGATGACCATCAATTCGGATGGACAGAAAGTGACAGATCCCGGAGAACTGGCTGCTTTGAATGTTGGTAAAACCGTAGCCGCTTATCATGATGCTCAACAAGGAGATAACTATATTCATTCATGGGCAGTGGAGGATGCTTCCTATTTGAAACTAAGTAATGTGACTTTGGGATATACATTCCCTAAAAATCTGATTGCAAGGGTGGGATTGAAAAACTTGCGTTTGTATGCCACTGGTAATAATCTGTTAACTTGGACCAAGTATTCAGGTTTCGATCCGGAAGTCTCTACGATGAAAAGCGGTTTGACACCGGGTGTTGACTTTGGAGCGTATCCGCTTAGCCGTTCTTTTATTTTTGGTCTCAACGTAGCATTTTAATTCTTTAAATACATAGTAATCATGAAAAAGATACATCTATTATATGCCGTATTCGCCTTGTTGGCAACAGGATTTTCCTCTTGCGAGGATTTGCTAACGGAAGAACCTAACTCAAAATATGACCGGGACCGCTATTTCGATTCGGAAGATAAAGCGGAAATGTCAGTGATGGGAATATATAGTTCATTGTCGGACTTTAATCATTACGGTTGGTACGAAATGGCTTCTCCCGCATCGGACGATACCTATTATACGGCTCGTACGCAGTCTGACAATCAGGTTCACGATATTGCACATTATCAGCTAAACTCCACGAACACATGGATTGAAAGTATCTGGAAACTGAAATATGAGGGAATCGACCGGGCTAACCTCACCATTGACGGAATCTGTGGCATGACAGGATACGCAGAAAATACCCGTCTGAAAGCATTGGAAGCAGAAGCTCGCTTTCTGCGTGCTTTCCTCGCATTTGATTTGGTGAGATATTGGGGAGATGTGCCTTTCAAAACATCTTATTCTTCATCTTACGAATCTGCTTTTGGTGAACGTGTGGACAGGGAAGTGATTTATGACGAGATTATATCTGACCTTACTTTCGCTAAGAACAATCAGGATTGGGCAACTGCTTCTTCCAGTCCCGAACGGGTGACACAGGGGGCTGCCCGTGCATTGCTGATGCGTGTATATTTGCAGCGTGCAGGATATAGCCTTCAATCGAATGGACAGTTGAAACGTCCGAAGGACAGTAAGCGAATGGAATATTTCGATGCAGTGATAGAAGAGTGGGAGGCTTTTGAAAAGAAAGGGTACCATGATTTTTATGACGGTGGTTATGAGGCACTCTTTAAAAGCTACTCGCAGGGGGTACTGAATAATAAGGAGAGTCTTTGGGAGATTGCTTTCTATCATTCGCAAGGACGTCGTAATGGTGGAGCATGGGGAATTTATAACGGCCCGCAGGTAGCGGAACCTACCGGAGTTTCCGCATCCGAGGCAAATCAGTATATGGGACGTGCCAACGGCTTTTTTATAGTGGTTCCCGAATGGCGTAACTTTTTCGAAGCGAGCGATAAACGCCGTGATGTTGCTATTTGCACCTATCGTTATACCTGGAATGGTACTAAAAAAGAGCATGTAAAAGAAGAAAGAAGCGCAGGAAGCTGGTATGTGGGAAAATGGCGCCGGGAATGGATGCCGAAAGAGTCATGGAACAAGAATATCAATTATGCGGATGTGAACTATTGCCCTTTGCGTTATGCTGATGTGGTATTGATGGCTGCCGAAGCGTATAATGAAACAGGAACAGATAGACAAAAAGCATGGGATTTGCTGAATAGCGTACGTACACGTGCTGAAGCAACTTCTATTACAGAAGCGAATTATGATGAAATGATGAGCGTACGGAAAAAGACACATAACCTGACTTTCATTGACGACTCTACACCGGAAGGAAAGTTCCGTACGGCTCTCTACTGGGAACGTGGCTTCGAACTGGCTTTTGAAGGACAACGCAAATATGATCTGATACGTTGGGGAGTACTGGGCAAGGCTCTGAAACTGTTTGGTGAGATCAGTTCCGTCAATCAGAAAGAGAACAAACCATATCCGGCTTACCGTAATTTTACGGAGGGCAAACACGAACTTTTCCCTATCCCTCTGAAAGAGATACAAAGTAATCCGAAACTCAATGGAATGAATAATAACGGGTATTAAGAAGACTCTCAATAGAATAGGCGACTGGAAAAATATACAAAAATAGTTTGCCAATTCAAAGAAAAGCCGTACTTTTGCAAGCCGATTATTATCAC
>ERZ1106941.1670-NODE-1670-length-21106-cov-4.094770_pt1 | contig 21106 bp, 18 predicted proteins | sample MGYA00403670_ERZ1106941 | MGnify/ENA primary metagenome ERZ1106941 (study PRJEB35170, sample SAMEA104062400) | human gut metagenome | biome: human gut; feature: human-associated habitat; material: faeces | place: Denmark | collected 2012-06-04 ...
ACCTATGCTTCGGGAATGAGTGCATCACCGAACAGCAGATGCTCGACGCCTGCCGAAAAGCACGCTGCCACGACTTCGTCTCCGCCTTACCGGAGGGCTATGATACGGTGGTAGGCGAAGGCGGCGCAACCCTGTCCGGGGGCGAGCGGCAGCGTATTTCGCTGGCAAGAGCGTTTTTGAAAGATGTCCCGATCCTGCTTCTGGACGAGCCTACCGCATCCCTTGACGCGGACAATGAAGCGATGGTGCAGAGAGCGTTGGATGAAATATCCAAAGAACGCACCATCATTATGATCGCACATCGGCTGAAAACCGTACGCGGCGCACAGCAGATCCTTGTTCTTGAAAACGGAAGGATCACACAAAAAGGAACCCATAACCAGCTTGTCGGGACAGACGGACTCTACTCACGACTGTGGGAATTGCAAAATCAGGCTGGAAACTATACTTTCAAACAATCTTAGGAGGAGAAACATGAAATCAAAATTTTTGAATCTCAAGGAGTTCGTCCTTGTTCTGCTGTTGGCCTGCTTGGAAACAGTAATCGGTCTTGTTGCTGCGATGCCTTTTGCAGCAAATCTTCAACTGGTATATTTTCTCGTTCCGGGACTTACGGGCTTGATTAACGGCATTATATATGTGCTTTTGATTAAAAAGTGCCCAAAAGTGGGGACGCAGTTTATCATTCCGTTTGTTTACGGGCTGTTATTCCTGTTTTCCGGCAGCGTCTATGTGTTTATGTTTTTTGCAATCTTAGCAGTGGCGAATGAACTGATTATGATAGGGGGATACGGGAAAAAAGTACGTCAGGCAATTCCCCACGTCCTCACATGGAGCCTTAATTCAATGGGCAGCACTCTTACTTTGCTTCTCTTCCGGGACAGTATGGTGCAGACCTATGTGAAAATGGGGATGAGTGCAGTTGATGCTGAGGCGGCGGTATCTTCTGTTGAGGGATTCTGGTTAGCTCCGCAAAATATTGCTATTGCGCTGGCCGCCGCTGCAATCTTGTCGGTTGCCGGATATGCGTTGGGTATGAAAATGTTCAGCAAGCACTTTAAGCCTGCCGGAATCGCATGATGGGAGCATATAGACAGGTACGTTTTCAAGCAAATCCGCTCACATGGTTGCTTCTGTGTTTGACGGGAATCATGTCGATTATTCTGGTACACTCTGAAATAGGCGGCTTGTGCCTTGCTGTGTTTTGCATTGCCATACATCTTTTGACAGGTCACTCAGACAAAGCGATTCCCTATTCTGTGTGCTACCTTGTTTTTACGGGTATCGCTTGGGGCGGAGTAAGACTTGTAGAAAGTGAGGTAGCCTTTTCGGTCAGTTCCATGTTGGCAAGTCTCGGTGTCCTTGGCAGAAAATCCATCATTCCTCTGTCCTTTGCTATCTGCCTTGCGAAAGAGCCTACCGGTTCTCTGCTTGCCTCCTTACAGGCAATGCGGCTCCCGAAGGCGGTGGGAATCGGGCTTGCCGTGCTGTTGAGGTTTTTCCCGACGATTGGCGGCGAGTATCGGGCGATCCGTGCATCACAGCGGTTTCGCGGGATCGGGGTAGGCGTGGTTCACACGCTTACCCATCTCCCCTCAACGGTGGAATACATACTGATCCCACTGATCCTGCGCACGACAAAAGTCGCCGAAGAACTCTCTGCCTCCATGACGGTGCGTGGAGTACGCTTTTCGGGGGAAACAATTTCCTACCGTCCTGTGCGCTTTACGGGAAAGGATGCTGCGCTCTGCGCGATGGCAGTTTTGATTCCCGCGGCTGTGTTTCTGCTGGAAAGGAGGGGCGTCTTTTGATTGAACTGAAAAACCTCTCCTTTTCCTATGAGAACTCAAGTGAAGCAAAGGGACAGCTCAGAGGTATCGACCTTCATGTAAAAAAGGGCGAGTTGGTGATCCTGTCCGGCAGAAGCGGCTGCGGCAAGACGACGCTGACCCGTATTCTCAACGGGCTTTGCCCCGGCTTTTATCCGGGAAAGCTGGAGGGCGGCTACTCCCTTGACGGTGAGGACGCACTGAAAATGCCCATCCATCGTTTGGGGACGATGGTGGGAAGCGTATTTCAGGATCCTCGCAGCCAGTTTTTCGCCACCAACACGACGGATGAGATTGTGCTGGGGATGGAAAACATCCCACTGGAGCGTCCGGTCATGCAGGAGCGTCTGAACACGGTTTGCAAACAGATGAACATTGAACGCCTGATCGACCGAAGGATATTCCCTCTGTCCAGCGGCGAAAAGCAGCTTATCGCCATTGCCTCCGTCTGTGCAATGGAACCGAAGGTTATCGTCCTGGATGAGCCGTCCGCAAATCTGGACAGCGAAGCGATGGTGCGCCTCGGCGCGCTGCTCTATCGGCTGAAAACGGCGGGGCATACGATAATCCTCTCGGAGCACCGGTTCCATTATGTGCGGGATTCCTTTGACCGGCTTGTTTTCATGGAGGATGGTGCGATTTCCGCCGTCTATGACCGGAAAGACGCCCTGTCCCTTACAGCGGAGCAGATGACGGCGATGGGACTTCGTCCCTTTGACGCACCGGCATTTCGCGTAGGCGGAGCATACCGGCAGAATCAGGACGACGCCTTGCAGGTGTCCGCAATCTCCTGTATGCTGGACAGCCAGCAAATTTTGGAGGAAGTGAGCTTTGCCGCACAGAGCGGAAAGATACTTGCCATTGCCGGACCCAACGGCGCAGGCAAATCCACGCTTTGCCGCATCATCACAGGTTTATACCGGGCAATGGGTGCGGTTTCCCTCGATGGTGAAATCCTGAAGCGGAAGCGCCTCACACAAAAATCCTTTTTTGTGCAGCAGGATTCCGATTATCAGCTCTATGCGCCTACTGTGCTGGACGAGTTTTCCCTCGGCAAAAAGGAAACGGCAGAGTTGAAAGAAACTGCGCTTTCCCGGTTGCGAGAGATGGGACTGGAAGTCTTTACAGATCGGCATCCCGCTTCGTTATCGGGAGGCCAGAAGCAGCGCCTGTTGCTGGCGCTGGCTGCGGCAAGCGGGAGAAGCCTGTTGGTGTTTGATGAGCCTACCAGCGGTTTGGACGGTTTCAATATGCACCTGACGGTCGAGCTGCTGAAACGGCTTGCCGGAGAAGGCCGCTGCATCCTGCTGATTACGCATGATATGGAGCTGATCGCGGAAGCTGCGGATAGCGTCCTCTATATTGAGGGCGGCAAACTGCGCTATCACCGAAATGTTCTGCGGCAGATGGGAGACGATGATGAAAATTCGTAAATCCGGCGAGGATTATCTGGAGGCCATTCTGATTCTTGAACGGCAGTCCGGTGCGGTGCGCTCTATTGACCTTGCACGGCACATGGGCTACTCCAAAGCCAGCATCAGCCACGCCACAAGTGCGCTACGCAAGGGCGGATTTCTTGTTATGGACAAAGACGGCTGCCTGCGCATGACCGATAAGGGACGTGAGATAGCGGAAAGAATCTACGAGCGGCACCAGTTTTTTACGATGCAGTTGATCACTGCGGGCGTAGACCCGGAAATCGCCGAATACGAAGCCTGCCTGATTGAACACGCCGTCAGTCAGGACAGCTTCGAAAAAATCAGGGATGCGCACAAACAGGAAAAATAGAATAAAAATTGCCCGTCGTTCCAACTGCGCGGACAAAAGCAGCCAGCGGGTTAAGATTGTGCGTCTATGCCCGCTGGCTATTCTATAAGTCACAGCGGCTATCCGCATGGATGGTCGCTTTTACTCACCGTTTTTCAACTTCTCTGCGCTTTGGCACAATGCAATATACCGCTCCGCTTCTGCATCACTCTTTCCGGCAAAGAAATCTGCCACAACTTTTGGAATTTCACGCGGTTTTTCGTCGTGAAACACCACGGCGTCAAGGCTGATTCTCATCTCCTTGGAAATGAGAGCCACGGTTTCAAACTTCGGATTGCTTTTGCAGTTTTCAATCTCAATAATCGTGCGCGTACACATGTTCAGTTTTTCAGCCAGTCCACGCTGTGTTATCTTCTGCTGGATTCGCTTCTCCCGAAGTTTGAGGGCAAAAAGGTCAAGAAAGTTCATCAGAAATCACCTCTCCTATATTTTATGGTGAGTTCTAATTCAGCTAAATATACACCCAACTCATGTCAAATGAGTTATACATCACAAATACGAAATATGTGAGGATGTCTTATGGGATTGACTGACAATAGGAGGTATCGCTAATGCGGCTATCCACCGCAAAGGAAGTGGATGCAGAACATCTCAAAAAGAAGCAGGTGTTGTAGAGACTTTTGCGAGCTGCACTTATCTATGTGAGTTGCAGCTCGTTTTCTGTGCATCACAGATTATCTGCAATATAGCTCCGCCCAATTATGAAATAGAATTGCAAGGCACTCGTTCAGGCTTTTATGCCTGTGCGGGTGCCTTTTTGTTTGCACTGTTTTTCTTCTCTGTGGGCTGCCGCTCCCCGCCGCCATCCGTTTGGATTCAACCGCAACCACAAACACAAACATCCAAACGGAGGAATACAACATGACAACGATCAACCTGCGGGAGCTTTACCCGTGGTACACCGAGGATACCTTTATCGAGGTTTCCGATGAAGTTGCCGCGTTTCTTGAAGAAGATAAGCGGCTTCAGATCAACTACGCGCAGTACATCCGCGACAACAAGGCGTTCTATTCACTGGACGCCGGCGACGGCATTGAGGCGGAGGCGCTGAATCTGCCGGAACAGCCGGACGAGGCGCTGGAGCGCATGGAACTGGAGCGACTGCTGAAAGAAGCGCTGGCACAGCTCACGGAAACCCAGCGGCGCAGACTGCTTGCCAGTGTTCTCAATGATGAGAGCAACCAGCGGATTGCCGCCCTTGAGAGCGTTGATGAGAGCGCAGTGCGCAGGAGCATTCAACGTGGATTGGCTGCTCTCAAAAAATTACTGAACAAATTTTGAGTAACCCCGTCCGAAAAAGCCCGATTTTTCTTGAGGTATATGAGAGGGATATTATTCTCGCTCGCCTCTGCTCCTTGACAACCGCATAGACACCGGTATCAGCACAGACCCCGCGCGGCTGAAAAGCCAAGCGACAAAAGGCGCGCCGCCATGACGACAGACCTCCCGCCCTTCGGGACGGGCGGCTGTCCGAGCGATCTACGCGGCCTTTGACCCGATGCGTGGCAGCATCGGGCGCGATGACAGCGCGGGCGATACGCAACCCCAGCTACGGCCTCCCACTGACTTGAGGGGGATTCCTGCGGCGTTCGTGAGCCTTACAAGCCACGGCGCTGGCGGGAATGGGACAGCCTTGCCAAAGGCGGCTGATACCGGTCCCAGAGGCGATATATGCCTCGCGCCGGGGGCTGTGACAAATACGGCGGAACAAAACTACATGACACAACATACGCAGACAGCCGCGCCGGTGCAGTATCATGCAACATGACAGCAATCCCTCCGGCGCGGCTGCTCTGCCGGAACGAATACGAACAAGCCCCGCTGTCATATCATGGCAGCGGGACTAAATTGATAAATCGGAGGTGCGTTTATGCAGAAGCAAGCCATCCCCAAAGAGCCGGTCGCCTCTTATAAGGAGGTCAGGATCGGCAAGACCCTCTATCGCGTGACAAGCGTGTTTTCCGGCGAAAAGGACCTTGGCAGGACGCTGGAGCAGCTTGCGGTGCGCCGCGCCATGACAGAGTTGGACGCTCCCGCGACCGCGCAGCCCTGTCACGCATCGTAACAGACAATCAGCCTCCCTGCGGCGGCATCCTTGCGCGAAGATGGTATCCCCGGTATCATATTCTTGCAGGGAAAACCTGCGAGAGCCATCACGCCGCACGGATGTATGAATCGCAGAGAATCGGGAGGTAAAATACAGATGATCGAAAAGACATACAACGTAGGCATCTATTGCAGGCTCAGCAACGACGATGAGCGCAACGGAGAGTCCGTATCCATTGAAAATCAGAAGCTCCTGCTGCAAAGCTATGTGCGTCAGCGGGGCTGGAACGAGATCGCGGTGTACTGTGACGATGGGTACTCAGGTACGAATTTCGACAGACCCGGCGTCAAACGCCTCATCGAAGATGCAAAAGCCAAGAAAATCAACCTCATTCTGGTAAAAGACCTATCGCGCTTTGGGCGTAACTACATCGAGTTCGGACAGTACACGGACTACCTGTTCCCCTCGCTGGGCTGCCGTTTTATCGCGCTGAACAACGGCATCGACACCATGAGTGACAACGGCAGCACCGACGTTATGTGCTTCTTGAACTTATTTAACGAGTTTTACAGCCGGGACACCTCTAAGAAGGTCAAGGCGGTCAAACGGGCCTGCGCGGAAAGCGGCAAGTTCATGGGAACCTACCCCGCCTACGGCTACAAGCGCGACCCGGAGGATAGGCACCACCTTGTCATCGACGAGGAAACCGCCCCTACCGTGCGCCGCATTTTTTCCATGCGCGCCTTCGGCATGGGCTTCCGCGCCATCGCCGTCACGCTCAACGAGGAGGGCGTTCTGCCGCCCGGTGCGCTCTACTACCAGCGCAAGGGGCGCAGCGACCCGCGCAACGTCAACCACAAGTGGGCGGAAACCACCGTAAAAGCCCTCATCCGCAGCGAGGTCTACATCGGGAATATGGTGCAGGGCAAAACCGGCACGCTGTCCTACAAGTCCAGAAAGCTCATCAACAAGCCGGAGGAGGAATGGATACGGGTGGAGGGAACCCATGAACCCATCATCTCCCGCGAGATATGGGATACCGTGGTCAGCATCGACAAAAAGAAGGTGCGCAAGACGCCGCCCACGGACGGCATCCGCAGCATCTTCACCGGTCTTGTCTACTGCGCAGACTGCGGCTTCAAGATGCGCAACCACATCGAGCGGTTCACCTACAAGGACGGTACGCCGGGGCGGTACAGCTCCTTCATCTGCGGCAACTATGCCAGAAGCGGCAAAAGCGCCTGTACCATCCACTCCATCTATGAAAATGTGCTGGAGGAGCTGGTACTGACGGACATCCGGGAAAAGGCGCGCTTCGTCGAGTGCGACGGCGAGCGCCTTGCCGAGCAGATCAGCCGCATGAAGGAAAAGGAAAGCCGCAGCCGCGTCATCTCCTATGAACAGGAGCTGAAAGCGGCAGCGGCGCGTATGACGGAGCTGGAACGGCTGATGCAGAATCTCTATGAGGACAAATGCACCGGCACCATCCCCCAGACGGTCTTTCAGACGCTCATGCGGAAATACGAAACGGAACGGGCGGAAAAAGCCACCGCCATACCGGAGCTGGAGCAGAAGGTCAGGGCGCAGCTTGAGAACCGGCAGGACGCAAACCGCTGGATGGAGATCATCCGCCGCTACACCGAGATCACGGCGCTGGACGAAAGCATCCTCTTTGAGCTGGTGGACCGCATCGAGGTGGGCGAGGCGCGGAAGGTCAACGGACAGCGCATCTGCGACGTCAAGGTGGTCTACCGCTACGTCGGCAGCGTGGACGATGCGCTGGCACAGGAGAGGCAGGAAGCGTATGAAAAAGCTATATAAGGTCGGCATCTACTGCCGGCTGAGCGTAGACGACACCTCCAACTCCGCCAAGGCGAAAAACTATATCCCCGCTGATGAATCCGTCAGCATCGAGAATCAATATGAACTGCTTTCCAAATTCGTAATGCTCAACGGCTGGACGGAGGTCAAGACCTACCGCGACGACGGTTATAGCGGTGGAAATTTCCAGCGTCCCGGATTTCTGGAGATGCTGGAGGACGCGCGGCACGGCCTCATCAACCTGATCCTTGTGAAAGACCTATCGCGGCTGGGCCGTGATTTTGTGGAGGTCGGACGCTATACCGACGTTATTTTCCCCTCGTTGGGCTGCCGCTTCGTATCCGTCCTTGACTGCCTCGACACCGAGGGAGACAACACGGATATGCTGCACTTCCGCAGTCTGATGAACGACTACCACTTGAAAGACCTCTCCAATAAGGTAAAATCCGTTCTTCACGCCAAAATGCGTAGCGGTCAGTATATCGCCGCCTACGCGCCCTACGGCTACCGCAAGAGCGAGGAGGACAGGCACCGGCTGGTGATCGACGAGGAAGCAGCCGCCGTGGTGCGCCGGATGTTCGAGCTGCGGCGCGGCGGCATGGCCTACGGCAAGATTGCCGCCGTGCTGAACAGCGAGGGCATCCTGTCCCCGCGCTGGTATTGGGCAAAGCGGTACGGAAACGGCTCCTGCAAGTACGCGAACCTTTGGATGTACGCCACGGTGAAGAACATACTGACAAACGAAGTCTACACCGGAAATCTCATTCAGAACCAGACCGGCTCGCGCTCCTATAAGGACGACACCATGATCTATAAGCCGGAATCCGAATGGATACGGCATGAGGCTTTGCATGAAGCCATCATCTCGCCGGAGGTATGGAATGAAGTGCAGGCCATCAACCGGGAAAGGACGCGGCTCTCGGCGGACAACGCGCCGCCGAAGCCCTTCCTGTTCACCGGCAAGCTCGTCTGCGCCGACTGTAAAGCACCCCTTCAGGGCAACCGGGAGACGCAGCGCCGCAAGAACGGCACGTTCAAAAAGTACGTTTCCTATTTCTGCTCCCGTTATACGGCCTCCGGCTACGGCGCGTGTTCCCGGCACACCATCTATGAGATGACGCTGACGGAGCTTGTGATGGGTGAGATCCGCTCCCATGCCGAAAAGCTGGAGCTGGACGAAGCTGCCATGCTGGACAGGCTGCAAGCGCAGCGCACCGCCGCAGACGCCGAGCGTCTGGAAAGCATCCGGCAGGAGATTGGGAAGCTGCGCCGCCGCGTCTATGAGCTGGAGCAAATGACCGCCAAGCTTTATGAGGACAAGGTTTGCGGCAGCATCAGCGCAGCGTCCTTCGCTGTACTGCTTGAAAAGACCGAGCAGGAGCGTCGCCAGCGAACCGACCGGCTGGATACGCTTCTTGCGGAAGTCAGGGAGTATGAGCAGAGCGCCGCCGACATTCAAAGCTGGGCGACAGTCGTCCGAAAGCACCTGCATATACGGGAGCTTGACCGTGAAACGGTGGACGAGCTGATCGACCGCATTGAGGTCGGAGAAAAGACCGTCATTGATGGGAAAAACGTCCGGGACATCAAAATCTATTACCGCTTTGTCGGCAATATCTGAATGGAGGTCAGATCATGGATAGCAATAAAGGCAAGCGTGTGGTAGTATATTGCCGGGTAGCGACACAGGCGCAGCTTGACGGCGACCACACGCTGGAAGCACAAAGCGCCCGGCTGCATGAGCAGGCCGAGCGGCTGGGTTATGAAATTGTGGGAGAAGTCAGCGAGTATGAAAAAGGAACTACGCTTGACCGCGACGGCTGGAAAAGGGCTTGTCAAGAGGCAGTGGAGCAAAAGGCGGATATTCTCCTTGTTGCCGATCTTACACGGATAGCGCGCGATCCAATCCTTTGGATGCAGGCTTTGCGCGAGTTGAGCGGCAAGGGCGTCTGGATTCAGTCCGCGGCTGAACCGGATGCGTTTCGGGTAAATCCCTTTTTTCAGCTATGGCTGCCGCCGGGAATCCAATGGCAATTCACACTCCATGAACTATGGAAAACTTACCGCAGGAACAACGAAAACAGCGATTGATACAGTCAAAACCGTCCGAAAAGGGAGAAATCATTACTTACCTTTCCCGAATGGGAGATGTTCTTAAACAAATTCTTGAACGGCATGAGGTCATTGCTCTCGCTGCTGTCGGTATCCACATTGTCATTGATGGCAATGTAGCGGACGCCGAACATGGGGAATCGTTCCTCGATGTAGAGTCCCGTGTGGAGCTGATTCCTACCGAGGCGGCTGAGATCCTTGGTCACGATGATCCCGATCTCGCCGTTTTCCATATCTGAGATCATCTGCTGGAACGCCGGTCTTTGAAAGTTTCCTCCCGAAAAACCGTCATCCACATAAAAGCAGAGGCTGGGGAAGTGGTGATCTTCCGCAAACTTCCGTAAGATGGATTTTTGATTCTGGATCGAGTTCGAATCGCCCTCTATCCCATCGTCCTGGCTGAGACGGCAGTAAAGAGCGGTTTTCCTGATTTGGTTTGACTGATTCATACAGCCCTCCTTTTCTTTGTCAAACCGTTCAGAGCATTGCGACACCACAATACCCCGAACGGTCTGAAATGTCCAGTACTTTACGCGCACAGCTTTCCCTGCCGAAAGTCCAGTTCCGCCAGGGCTTTCAGCTTATCCTCCACGGTTTCGCTGCCATGCCGGGGAAACACGGAAATGACTCGAATCTCCCGCCCGCAGGCTGTCTGCAACCGCTCCACGGTGATATGATGATTGTCGATGGTGATATTGGCTTTTTGCTCCATAGGCTCTCCTTTTTCTATTGCTTACTGAGTTTGCCCACACGCCGCCTGTGGGGTCTCTGCCGGAGGGGATGGGCAGGGACGCTGCCCATTGCGGAAGAACGCCACACGGTGCGGTACGGGGCGAATGGGCGGGTATTTACCAACGGCTTTGAACTTCTAAACCGCTTTCGACAATGTTGCCGAAAGCGGTTTTCTGTTTTTTCAGATACCCCCTCACTACCCCTCCCGAAAAAACAGCGTGGTGAATACCCCGGAATCAAAAGCTCCTGCAAAAGATTTAAGGTCAAGGGTGTGCAATAGACACCCTCGCCGTCCAGTCAAGGGTGTCTTATTGACACCCAAAGCGAAAAAAATCGGCAGACAGGCTCTTGTAAAGTCTGTCTGCCGATGGTAACATACCGCAAATCGAAGAAGGAGGCATGGAACATGATGGCTGCTGTTTTATCGCTGGGGCTGGCGCTGCTGGGAGGAATCATCTGTCTGGTGCAGACGCTGCGGCTGTCCATACCGCTGCTGTATGGAGCATTGGTCATCACAGTATTCCGCCCGTGGTATCTGGCCCATACCGCTCTGGCGGACGGGATTTTCCTTGTGCTGGTGGGGCTTGCGGCACTTTCCTGGGTGGTGACGCTGATTCGTGTAGTGCGGGAGATGATCTGGTAAAGTAAGGGTTGGCAAGATTGCCAACCCTTACTTTTAGACAACTTTGTCAAAAAGTCTGACCGGGTTCGGAGATTTCACCGAACCCGGTTTTCAGCGTCTACCGCTTTTGACAATGTTGTCTGAAGCGCCTTAGGGCAGTCCGCTGTGATCGGGTTTGGCAATATGGCCGAACCCGATTTTGCGTCCTCACCTTCTGGCAACGTTGCCGAGAAGTATCCGCCCGCAGGCGGCATGGGGGACTGGGGTTTACCCCAGCAAGCGCGTTTGTCATACAAATGCTATGCTTGCGTCAATGCCGCCATAGGCGGCAGGGACTTTCAATGATGTTAGCAATTATGATTCTATAGGACGATTTCTGCCTTGCTCCATGTCACTCTGACAGCGAAGACTTTTTGCGCTGATTGGGCGGTTATTTCATTTCACTGGCTTCAGAATGAATCAGCTACAAGGCTTTTTCTATTATTCAGTGCACATTAAATATGGCCGGAGTCAGATGTCTTGCAGACCCTTCCGCTTACGCATGGATTCTTTTCCGCCAATGATTATGGCGTAGGCATCGTGGACGATTCGGTCGCAGATGGCATCAGCCAGCAGCGGGTCAGACAACTTTTACGGCCAGCCCGGAATGTCAAACTGGGAACAGAAGATCGTGGAGTTTCGCTTGTACCGGGACTCCACGATTTCCAATAAGTCCCTATCTTCCGTTTCTTTCAAAGGGTGCAGAAGCCATTCGTCAATACTCTTCTGTGTGCGCTGGACCGCATCATTGATGAGGCTGCGATTCAAACTGCGGGGCGAGAGCTTCCGCAGGAAAAAGCTGGATACAGTTTCTATACGACTGGCAAAGTAAAGGCCGTTGAGCTGCTGGCTGACCGGCAAAAATAATAATACTTATTTGCTATTTTGGGTTGTTGGTACTATGAAATTCTATCGATTAGCTTCCGGTTTTGCGACAAAAAGCGGTTCGTTGCTCCCGACAAAAAACGGGGGCACGAATTCCCGACACTAACAGTTTTCCTGACGAACGCTAACAAAATTAACAAAACAGGTGGTGAATGTTGACTAATTAACATTAAAATGTTATAATTAGCCATAATTGTATGACTATTGACAGTTGTGGGCGTTGCCACCGTTACTGTTTTGAAAGGACTGTGGGGCGTTCTTTTTTGGAAAAGCGGATTTATGCGTCAGCAAGGATGATTTGTGCCTTTTGACATGAGAATATCCGAGAAATGTTTGAAAAAGTTTGAAGGAATCAGTATTAAACTAGCGTTAGGAGTGCATGAAATATGGACGTTTTGTGTATTGGAGAAACTCTAGTAGATATTATCACCCGCCCCGTATCTAACACCTTTTTTAACAACGATAGTACCAATGTACAGGAGATTTTGCTGAAGACCGGCGGTGATGCGCTGAACAATTCTGTAGATCTGGCAGTGATTGGGAACTCCGTAACCTATGTGGGCCGCATTGGGTCGGATGTGTGCGGGAATTATATTATGGATATCTGCACTAGGGCGGGAGTTGATATGAGCCACACAATCCGGTCAGAGACTCCACATGGTAAAATGAATATCCTCATTGACGAGGAGGGAAACCGGGCATTCTATTACTTTCCCGGTGTTTCAAGGGAGTTTACTTCGGCGGATGTGGATCTCTCCCTATTGCGGCAGTGCAAAATTCTCCAACTAAGCAGCACCTTCCATCTGCCCAACTTTGACGGAGCCAACGGGGCCGCTTCGCTGTTGAAAATGGCGCAGGAAATCGGTGTGATTACGTCCATGGATGTGACTAAAGACCCAACAGGACGGTGGAATGAAATATTATCCCCATGTTATCCTTACTTGGATTATTTTCTTCCCAGTGAGGAGCAGGCGATGCTGTTGGCGGGCACGGAAGATGTGGAAGCCATGGCGGATTTCTTCCTGAAGGGCGGCGTGAAATGTGTGGTAATCAAGCTGGGAAGCCGGGGCTGCTTCTGCAAAACGGCGCAGCTGTCCTTTTACTGCGGCTGCTACGATGTTCCGGTAGTGGAGACTACCGGTGCGGGAGACGCGTTTGTGGCAGGCTTTCTCAGCGGCGTCTTGCGGAACGGGTCCATGGAGGACTGTGTTCGCCTGGGGACCGCTGCTTCCGCGCACGTTATTCAATGTGTCGGTGCCAATACGGGCATTCGGGATCTGAAAACGCTGCTGGCATTTATAGGGACGCATCCTCTTGAGATTCGATATACGGGGAAATGATTCTTTAAAGTTGAGGTTTATTCATGTTAAATGAACGACAAATGTCAATCCTTACCTATATTACGGAGCATGGTGAGGCAAAAAATACGGCGCTGCAGTCTTTGATCGGGGACTGTTCCATGATGACGCTCTGGAGGGATTTGACCAAGCTGGAGCAGGAAGGACGGATCATCCGCGTCCGCGGCGGTGCGATTGCTGCCCAGAGCCCCATGGCCGGACAAGAAGCGAATTTTACCTGCCGCGCAAAGCAGAATGTCTCTGCAAAAGAAGACATTGCCAGGATTGCCGCAGATCTGGTATATCCGGGCCATGCATATTATTTGGACGCGGGGTCCACAATTCTGACGCTGACCTATTTTCTGCATGAGGGCAGCTATACAGTGGTCACCAGCGCGGCCAACACAGCGGCAGAGCTGGCACAGAAGAATCGCTACAATATTACACTTTTAGGGGGACAGGTCAGCGGCGTGACGCTTTCATGCTCCGGACCGCAGGCTGAGCAGATGCTGGATGGCATGAACATTGATGTGGCGATCATGGCTGCCTCCGGCTATTCCTTTAATGGTGGTTTTACAAGCGGTTCATTACAGGAGGCACAGCTGAAGCAGCGGGTGATTCGGAAAGCAGCCTGCACAATGATGCTGATGGATTGTGGAAAGATCGGACGGAGCCATCCCTTCACCTTTGCATCGCTGGACGATGTAGATGTACTGGTGGGGGACAGTATGCTCACGCCTGAATTTGTGAGAGAGGCAGAGGCGCACAATGTCCGTGTATTCAGCGTCAACGATGGATTGACCCCAGAGGAGCGCAGTGCGATCATGAAGGAGCTGTTTGCGCACAAATACAGATAATACTGGTAAAGCCGCGGAACCCGCCAGAGTCTATCTGGCGGGTTTCGTTATAAGCGATGGGAAGCAGTACCGTAATGGGTACTGCTTCCCATCGCTATATGAAAGGAAGAGAAAAATGGTTTGAATTTGGGGAAGAAAATCAGATGCCGTACTTGTTTTCGCGCAGCTGCTCCAGTTCCGTGCAGTTGTGGCTGCAGACATGGCCGGGAAGCGGCAGGATCCGCTCATGGATGGCATCCACGATCCAGGAGGGCTGGGGGAAGAAGCACTCCTCAAGTTCGTGGGCGGGGGTGATCCAGTTCTTCGCACCCACGACGACCGGGGGCGCATCCAGATAATCGAAAGCAAGCTCCGTGATGTTGGATGCCAGATTGCGCATGAAAGAATTGCGTTCACAGGCGTCGCCGGTGACGACGATGCGGCCTGTTTTCTTCACGGATTCGATGACCTTTTCATACTGGAAGGGGACCAGGGAACGGGCATCGATGACCTCGGCGGAAACGCCATACTGATTCTGGAGAATATCAGCGGCCTCTATGGCGCGATACAGTGTTGCTCCAATGGAGAGGATGGTGACGTCCGTGCCGCAGCGTTTTACGTCCGGCTCACCCAGCGTGATTTCGTATTCCTCCTCGGGAACGCCCTCTGGGTGGAAACGTTCGCCCATGTCATAGATCCGCTGGCTTTCCAAAAAGATGACAGGGTCGGTGCCGTTCAGTGCTGACTGCATCATGCCCTTGGCGTCATAAGGCGTAGCGGGGAAGACTACCTTCAGGCCGGGGATATGGGCACACAGGGCGGACCAGTCCTGAGAGTGCTGGGCACCGTACTTGGAACCTACACTCATTCGAATCACCACCGGCATCCGCAGCACACCGGCGCTCATACTCTGCCACTTGGACAGTTGGTTGAACAGCTCATCGCCGGCGCGGCCGAGGAAATCAGCGTACATGATCTCCGCTACCACACGACCGCCGCTCATGGCATAGCCAACGGCTGCACCCACAATGGCCGCTTCACTAATGGGAGAGTTGAATAGACGGTGATAGGGAAGTGTTTCCGTGAAGCCGCGGTAGACCGCATAAGCACCGCCCCAGTCCCGAACGTCTTCGCCGAAAGCAATGAGAGTGGGATCCTCGTAAAATTTCTTTAGAATGGGCTCCGCAATGGCATCCCGGATCTGATAGACCTTGTTCTTGCTGACAGGGTTCCCCTTTTCATCCAGCCCCTTGCGGACCTTTTTGGCGATGGCCTGTGCCCGAGGGGATTCCTCATAGGGCAGCAGGGTTTCCGCTTTGCGATTTTCATCCATGGTGCGGACAGTCTGATTGGAGAACATCAGTTCACCGATAGCATTTGGTTTTTTTCCAAACACATCAATGCGGGGGGAAACAGTCTCGTCAATGGCCAGTTTCATATTTCGAAGCATATCCGCCGCCACGCCAGTACGAATAGCCTCTAAGTCTGCCTGCGTGCAAAGACCAGCTTCCATCAGTTGCTTTCCGTAAGCCAGAATAGAATCCTGGGCCTCCCAGGCCTCAATCTCCTCCTTAGTGCGGTAACTGCTGGAGTCGGAGGGGGAGTGGCCGGAAATGCGGTAGGTCACTACATCCAGCAGGGCAGGGCCGTGCTGCTTGATAATGTCCTTTTTCCGGGCATAAGCATCGATAACAGCCAGCGGATTGTAGCCGTCCACACGCTCAGCGTACATCTGGCTGGGCAGCAGGCCGGCGCCGATCCGAGCGGGAGTCTGATAGCCCATGGTCTCGCCGTTGGTCTGACCTCCCATACCGTAGCTGTTGTTCCAAATATTGAACAGAATCGGCATACCGGTGAACTCATCGCCCCAGAGGGTGCGGATCTGATCCATGGAGCTGAAGACCATGCCCTCCCAAACGGGACCGCAGGCGGTGGCCGCATCACCAATGTTGCAGACAACGATGCCGTCTTTGTGGTTGGAGAGTTTATAGAGGGCCGCACCGGGCGCGATAGAGCCGGAGCCGCCTACGATAGCATTGTTGGGATAGATGCCGAAGGGGGTGAAGAAAGCGTGCATGCTGCCGCCCAAACCACGGTTAAAGCCGTTTTCCCGGCCAAAGGTCTCACAGGTCATGCCGTAAAGCAGGAAGTCCCGGCCCAGCGCCCGGATATCCAGCTGGCTGTTTCCCAGAACTCTGAGGATTTTTCCACCATCAAAGTCCTCCATAATGGAGCGGAGCTGTTCTTCCGGCAGAGTTTCTACGGCTCGCAGGCCCCGGGCCAAAATTTCGCCGTGGCTCCGGTGAGAGCCAAAGGAGAAGTCGTTAATGGACAGGTGGTAGGCCTGACCTACATAAGCGGCCTCTTGTCCGATACCCAAATGAGCCGGACCGGGGTGATTGTAAGGAACGCCCTGATACTCACCAGTGGTTTTGATGAGTTGGATCATGGTTTCAAATTCCCGGATATAGCACATATCCCGATAGATTCGGATCAGATCCTCTCTGGGGAAGTTTCCAACTTCGTCCTTAACGGTTTTCTGGTACTGATTTTCCAGAATGTCGGTAAACTCAATTTTGCCGGGTGCCCGCATTTCTCTGGGGTCCACAAATAACTGCTTAGACATCTTTCAGCTCTCCTTCTGCCGTTATGCCGGCTCAATATTTGCAGATGGCTTCCCGCAGGATCTCCGCCACAGTGGGATGCGGGAACACAATTTCTTTCATATCCGCCACAGTCAACTCCAGCTCCATACAGATGCCTGCAGCAATGATGAACTCAGACGAGTAATTTGCCAGCGCCTGGGCACCCAGCAGAGTCTTTGTACGTTTATCGAAGACCAGCTTGCAGATGCCGTTGCCACCTTGGTTTTCCGCCACATAGCGGCCGCTGTAGCTCATAGGCAGCTTGACAACCTTAACATCGTAGCCCTTCGCTTTGGCTGATTCCTCTGTCTCACCTACGCTGCTGAGCTCCGGCACTGTATATAGGACGCTGGGAATCGCCTGATAGCGCATTCGGTCGCGTTTTCCGAGAATATTGTTGACAGCGACCTCCGCTTCCCGGTATGCGGTATGGGCCAGCATGGCTTTGCCATTGGCATCGCCTACGGCATAGATACCAGGCACATTGGTCTGCATCCGCTCGTCTGTAACAATGGCCCCCCGCTCTGTCAGCACACCGACATTTTCAAGGCCAATGCCTGCGGTGTTGGGTTTACGGCCAATGGACAAAAGCACCTTATCAGCAGGGAGTGTGCAGGTTTTTCCTCCTTGCTCATAGATGACGGAGCCCTCCCGGATCTCTGTAACCTTGGCGTTCAGCAGGAAGTGCATGCCCTCTGCCTCACAGTTTTTCTGAAGAATTTTCACCATGTCGCGGTCACTGGGGCCGCCGATATGATCCTGCATTTCTACGACTGTCGTGTCTACATCTGCCATGGCGTAATAAGTTGCCATTTCCAGTCCGATGACACCGCCGCCAAGCACCACCAGATGCTGAGGAAGCTCCCGCAGTGCCAACATTTCCCGGTTAGTCAGCACGAAGCCGGAGGCAAGTCCTTCCTTCAAGCCAGGAATGGGAGGAACAGCGCAGGAAGACCCAGTAGCAATAATGAGATTCTTGGCTGTATAGGTTTGACCGCCAGCTTCAACAGTACAGCCATCGGCGGTGCGGCCGGTGATGACGCCTTTTGCGTCCACAACATCCACATGACAGGCTTTCAGTGTAGCGCCCACACCGCCCACCAGCGTGCGGATCACCTGCTCTTTTCGGTCAATAACGGCGCTGTGATCCAGTGTAACATCTTTGGCATGGACACCGTAGGCCTGACTGTGCTTGGCATGGGCATATAGTTTGCCGCTATACAGCAGGGTTTTGGTAGGGATGCAGCCCTCATTAAGACAGGTGCCGCCCAAATGGGCCTCTTCGATGCACAGAACCTTTTTTTGGGCCTGTCCCGCCCGCTCAGCGGCCAGATATCCGCCGGGGCCGCCGCCTAAAACAATAATATCATATTCCATCCTATGCACTCCTTAATTCACTCCGCCAGCAGTGCGGAAAAATGTTCCAGAACTGTTTTCAGCTCTTTCAGGAAGCGAGAGGCCGGTGCGCCATCCATGGCTCGGTGGTCATAGGTCAGGGAGAGGCCCATGGCGGGATAAACGGAAATGTGCCCGTCGGCCATACGGACCCGGTCCACCATGCAGTCAACGCCCAGAATGCCGGTTTGGGGAGGATTGATCACAGGGGTGAACATCTCGATATCCAGTGTTCCCAGATTGGATACCGTGAATGTGGCACCGCTCAACAGGTCCGGACTAATGGAGCCTCCCTGGGCGGCAGCAGCCAATTCTTTGGTTTCCTTGGCGATTTCCGCCAGGGACTTGGTATCCGCATTGAAAATCGTGGGAACCAGCAACCCTCTCGGCGTATCCACCGCCATGCCCAGGTGAACGTGGTCAAAGTAACGGATCTTATCATCCATCCAGTGGGCATTCAGAGCAGGATGATGCTTCAAAACACGGGAGACTGCATAGAGGATCAGATCATTATAGGTGATGCCGGGAAGCTCCAGAGATTCGGCGGCTTTCAATTCCTTGCGGTATGCGATAATGCTGCTGGCATCAAAGGAACTATGATGGGTGAGCTGCGCCATGGTAGCCAGAGAATTGTGCATGGAATCCGCAATGATCTTCCGCATGTGGGAGATCTTTTCATCGTGATATCCCAGGACGGAGGATGTCTCGGACGCGACGGCGGCAGGAGCCTGCTGATCGGCCAGCGTGACCCGGCCGCCTAACCCAGTTCCCGGTATACCAGCTGTAGAACCGGCTGCCACTGCGGCAGAGGTACTGCGGCCGGCTGCCAGCACATCCCGCTCCAGAATACGGCCATGAGGACCAGTGGGGGTCACACCGGTCAAATCCACATGGAGCCGCTCTGCGGCCACTCTAGCCCGAGGGGATACACCGGCAGCCGCTGTGGGAGCAGTGAGTTGTACGGCCATGGGCGCGGCTGCCACCGCGGGAGTAGCTGCCTGCGCCGTTTCCGGCGCAGCGGGCGACACATCTGCATGAGGACCGAAAGCGGAGATATCCTCTCCGGGGGTGCCGATCACCGCCACTTCAGAAAGGCAAGGCACGTCGTCCTGCTCCTGATAAAATACTGCAAGCAGTGTGCCGTCTACTTTGGCCTCCTCATCGAAGGCGGCTTTGTCAGTTTCGTAACTAAATAGGGTCTCGCCGGTATGAACCGGGTCCCCAACCTTTTTGGCCCAGCTGGTAATGACGCAGCTTTCCACGGATTGTCCCTGCCGGGGCATGATAACTACTGTTGCCATGTTTGCACCCTCCACATGTTGTTATGATTTATGATGATATATATTCCGTTCAGAATTTGTTATATATCATATTTTTGACATAATTATAACAACATACATTGAGCGTGTCAAGATGATTTTGAAAAAACACTTCATTTATGATAAAATAAGACGAGGTCAATTTTATGTTAAGAGCAAGACAATATGGTTAATTTTCTGACAAGCATCTGTATATCCATGGTGCAGATTGTGCAATATAGCCAGCGCAAAAGGGAGCATTTGTGGGGTGAGGCTTGCATTTTACCTTGACAGCAGCAAATGCGGATGTTAAAACAATCATAACAAAAAACGTTATATTTCAAAAGCGCATGGTTTTAATGTATGTTGCCTGTGGTTTTAGTTTTGGTGACTCGAAAAAGGAAAGGATCTATCTGAAAAATGGCTGATTTTGACATCAATAGGCTCCCCGCAAAGCCAACAGAACGGGTTATTAAAGCAAAAGAGATGTTTTTGGAAGAGAATCCAGAAATGTGCTGTCAGAGAGCCATTATTTATACAGAGGTGTACCGAAACCTGTCCGGGAGATGTCCCACGATTTTGCTGAGAGCAAAGGCTTTGTGCAGGACATTGGAAGAACTCCCAATCTTCATTCAGCCCCAGGAGGTCATCGTTGGACACTCAGCTTCTCGTCCACGCTCTGCGGAGGTATTTCCGGAAGTGAATATCAATTTTACGGATGAGATCGACCAGTTTGAAACCCGGAAGTACAATCGGCTACGAGTTAGACCAGAGGTACGGGCGAGCCTGTTGGAAATTGCTCCGTTTTGGAAAGGGAATACACCGCACGATTATTTGATGAGGCAGAGAACAGCGGCAATTCAGAACGCCTACGTCTGCGGACTGTTGTCTGATCCTCATGAGGGGAGCGGTTTTGCGCATGTGGCAATGAATTATCAGCAACTGCTTCAATTTGGAATTAACGGAATGTTGGAAAGGGTGAGAAAACAACGGGATACACTAAACCGATCTGATCCCGCGTATGATGGAAAATTGGCTTTTTATGATGCCGAGGAAGAGGTTTGTGTCGGTGTGCTTGTTTTTGCGGAGCGCTACCGCAGACTGGAGAAGAAAATGGCCGTGCAGGAGAAGGATCCGTGCAGAAAGGTGGAATTGACCGCAATTAGCCGCGTCCTGGCCCGCGTGCCTGCGCAGCCTGCGTCATCTTTCCATGAAGCATTGCAGATGGTTTGGCTAATGCAGTTGATTCCTCAGATCGAATCAAACGGATTCTCTATCAGCCTCGGACGGTTGGACCAGTATTGCTGGCCCTATCTGAAAGCGGATTTGGCAGCAGGCACGATCACATTGGAACAGGCGCAAGAACTCCTTGACCTGCTCTGGCTAAAATTCTGCGAGATTCTGCGGGTGGACAGCAGAGACGCGGCCGAGGTCAACGCGGGCTATTATGTGGCAGGGCAGAATATTGAAGTAGGAGGGGTTGACCGCGGCGGTCATGACTGCACAAATCTTCTGTCTTACCTCTGTCTAAATGCAAACAGACATATCCAACTGCATCAGCCCAATTTTACAATACGACTACACGCGGGGACACCTCAGGAGTTTTTGGATCATGCAGTTGGCAGCATTGCTTGTGGAAATGGAATGCCGCAGGTGCTGAATGATGCAGTCATCATTCAGC
>ERZ1106941.1681-NODE-1681-length-20964-cov-16.369267_pt1 | contig 20964 bp, 17 predicted proteins | sample MGYA00403670_ERZ1106941 | MGnify/ENA primary metagenome ERZ1106941 (study PRJEB35170, sample SAMEA104062400) | human gut metagenome | biome: human gut; feature: human-associated habitat; material: faeces | place: Denmark | collected 2012-06-04 ...
ACCGGCTGATTCCAATCTTGACTTGCAGTGATTTGGATAAAGTGAAAGCTGAAATTAAAAAGCAATTAGGCTGACAAATTCTAGTTTGTCGAAAAGAAAAACCGGGATTGTGCGGAGGAAATTATGAACGAAGAATGCTTGATCTGCAAAGCGCCACTTACATATCTAGAAGCCGATATGCTGATGGAATGTGAGATTTGCCATAAGAAAGAAAACAGCAAGACGCGCTGCGTGAACGGACACTATGTATGCAACGAATGCCATACCCAAGGGCTTGACCGCATAATCGAGCTGTGCATGAAGAGCGCATCGAGAGATCCTATCGCCATCATTGAACAGATGATGGCGCTGCCCACCTGTCATATGCACGGTCCGGAGCATCATGTGATGGTCGGAGCGGCGCTGCTGACCGCGTATCACAACGCGGGCGGAGATATTGATCTTCGCAGCGCATTGACAGAGATGATGAATCGAGGACGGAGCGTTCCCGGCGGCGCTTGCGGCTTTTGGGGGGCTTGCGGTGCGGGAATCAGCACGGGGATGTTTGTGTCTATCATTTCGCAGTCTACGCCCCTGACCAATGAGCCGTTTGCGCTGTCCCACAAAATGACGGCAAAATCACTTCAAGCGATCAGCGAGATCGGAGGTCCGCGCTGCTGCAAGCGAGATTCCTTCCTCTCTATCCTTGCTGCCATTGACTTTGTAAGGGAGCAGCTCGGCGTTGAGATGGAAAAGCCGGAGGCCATATGCCATTACTCCGCGCAAAACAATCAGTGCATCGGAAAACGCTGTCCGTTTTCTAAGGTGAATCATTGAGAAACAGCAAAACAGTTAGTCAGAAGGAGATGATCGCATGAAAATCCTACATGAACTTTCGTGGCTATGGGAAATGCTGGGCATTGCACTTGTGGCTGCGGCTGTCTGCGTGGCTTGCGCTGCGCTGACCTGCAAGGCAGCGAAGAAGAAACTCAGCAAAAAGGTGTTGGCAGTCATAGGGGCTGCGGCATTTGTGGGTGCGATTCTGGCGGTCATTCTGATCGCCCGGACACCGATGCCCCTTTGATAGGACGGGGATTGAATAACACACCCCCAGAGATTTTAGTCTCTGGGGGTGTGTTATTCTCAATCAGTTGGTTTTTGGGAATGTGCTTATGCGAGGGTGCCCTTTACGGGCTTTTTTGTGGCGTTGGTTATTCAAATTCCACCGTCGCCGGGGGTTTGGAGGTCACATCGTACAGCACGCGGTTGATGTGGGGTACCTCGCCCACGATGCGGCCGCTGACCTTATCCAGCAGCTCATAGGGCAGACGGGACCAGGTGGCGGTCATAAAGTCCTGGGTCTGCACCGAGCGCAGGGCAATGGCATAGTCGTAGGTCCGCTCGTCACCCATAATACCCACGGATCGCATATTGGTTAGGGCGGCAAAATACTGGTTGGCAGTGCGGTCCAAACCCGCCAGGGCCATCTCCTCCCGGAAAATGGCATCGGCCTTGCGGAGGATATCCAGCTTTTCCCGGGTGATTTCCCCGATGATGCGGATGGCCAAGCCCGGGCCGGGGAAGGGCTGACGCCACACCAGGCTCTCCGGCAAGCCCAGGGCAATACCCAGCTGGCGTACCTCGTCTTTAAAGAGCCGACGCAGGGGCTCGATAATTTCCTCAAAGTCCACGCAATCCGGCAGACCGCCTACGTTGTGGTGACTCTTGACAACGGTGCTCTCACCGCCCAATCCACTTTCCACCACATCGGGATAAATGGTTCCCTGGGCCAGGAAATCCACCTTGCCGATCTTCTTGGCCTCAGCCTCAAAGACTCGAATAAACTCCTCACCGATGATCTTGCGCTTGCGCTCAGGCTCCGTGACCCCGGCCAGCTTGTTAAGGAACAGGTCCTGGGCATTGACCCGGCGGACATCCACATGGAATTCGCCCTTCATCACCCGCTCGACCTCGTCTCCCTCGTTCAGGCGCAGCAGACCGTGGTCCACAAAGATGCAGGTGAGCCGGTCGCCCACGGCCTTTTGCAGCAGGGCGGCAGCCACGGCGCTGTCTACGCCGCCGGAGAGGGCCAGCAGCACGCGCTTGTCACCGATCTTTTCCCGGCACTCCCGGAGGGCGGTCTCCACATAGGACTCCATAGTCCACTCACGGCTGAAGCCGCAGATACCGTAGAGGAAATTCTCCAGGATTTTGGTGCCGTACTCCGTGTGTACCACCTCCGGGTGGAACTGCACGCCGTAGAGCTTCTTTTCTGGGCACTCCACCGCCGCATGGCGGCAGCCGGCACTCTGGGCAATGGCAGTGAAGCCGGGGGCGGCAGATTCCACCTCCACCCCGTGGCTCATCCAGTAAACAGCCTTTTCCGGCACCCCGGTAAAGAGGGGGGAGGAGGTGTTGACGGTCAGCTCGGTCTTGCCGTATTCCCGGGTAATGGCCTTGCGGCACTGGCCGCCCAAAAGGTGCATCATCAGCTGCATGCCGTAGCAGATGCCCAACACCGGGATGCCCAGGGAGAACAGGGCCGGATCCACCGTAGGTGCGCCTTCTTCAAACACCGTGGCCGGGCCGCCGGTGAAGATCAGCGCATCCGGCCGGAAGGAGCGCACCTCATCCATGGAGATGCGAAAGGACTTCAGCTCGCAGTAAACGCCGCACTCGCGCACCCGGCGGGCCACCAGCAGATTATACTGCCCGCCAAAATCCAGAATCAGAACCTTCTTCATTGGGCATCCTCCCTGAACTCGAAGCGGCCGGGCTCGGCCTTGTCGATGATAGCCAGGGAGTGGATGTTGTAGCCCTTTTCCCGCAGATCGTCGCCGCCGTGCTGAAAGCCCTTTTCCACGGCGATGCCGATGCCCTTGAGCTGGGCGCCGGCCTTTTCTACGATGTCAATGAGACCGTGTACGGCGCAGCCCTTGGCCATAAAGTCATCGATGATGAGCACCTTGTCCTCGGGCTTGAGCCAATCCTGAGCCACCAGCAGGGTCACCTTCTTTTTGTAGGTATAGGAGAAAATCTCGCTCTGATATAGGCCGCCCTCAATGTTGTCGCTCTTGGCTTTCTTGGCAAAGATCATAGGCACACCGTACTTCTGGGCGCAGATAGTGGCCAGGGCGATGCCGCTGGCCTCCGCCGTCAGTACCACAGTAATATCTTTGATGTCAAAGATTTTGGCGAACTCATCGGCAATCTGGCTCAAAAGTGCCGTGTCTACCCGGTGATTCAAAAATCCATCCACCTTCACAATATTGCCGGGCAGCACACGGCCTTCCCGGCTGATTCGATCCTGCAGCAGCTTCATCCTTGCTATCCTCCTAATTAAATTAAAATAAAGATATTGTTTCCTATTGTGCCGAAAAATACGGAAAAAAGCAAGAGAAAAAGGTGCTGAAATTTCCGCCGTTCCCCACGAATTTATAGACTCTTTACACAACCGCTCCGCCTGGGCTTATCCCAGGAATAAGCCGGTATGATAAAGCCGGAAAAACAAGCCTGCCAACCCGCACCGCGGGGCTTTTCCCGGGGGTGAATAGCTCCTGTATACCTGCCCGAGCTATCCTGCAGCCAGCAGCCCGCTATGCACCGTATTTTTCTCTGCATCATTGCGCAGCCGGCGTTCAAACCGGCTGCGGCAATCCGAGACTCCCGTCCTTGCCGCTCTGTTTCCGTTATTGATTTTCCCCAAAAAACAAACTCTTGACAAATCCCCAAAATGATTCTAAAATGTCTGTAAGTTTTGCAATATCCTGCAAAAGACAGCGATGGGGAAAAGGCAGGGATAGTTCCACCCAAAGAGAGTCGGCGGCCGGTGTGAGCCGATGGGGGAGCCTTGCCGCACTGGCCCCGGAGTTGCCTGCCTGAGTCCCTGGGGGGAGGTAGGGCAGGACGGGCCCTCCCGTTACAGAGGATGCTCCTTGCAGAGGGAGCTGCTGAGGGCGGCGGAGCGATCCGCAGCCGAATCAGGGTGGTATAGCGTTTTCTCACGCCCCTGACCGATTTGTGCGGTCCGGGGCGTTTTGCTTTATTATGTGCAAAAAGATATTCAGATAAAGGAGAAACAGTATGCAGTACGATTTTGCGGCCATTGAGAAAAAATGGCAGGACAATTGGGAAAAAACCAAGCCCTATCGCGCCGTTACCGGCGACAAGACCCGTAAAAAGTTTTACGGCCTTATCGAGTTTCCTTATCCCTCCGCAGCGGGACTCCATGTGGGCCATCCCCGGCCCTTTACCGCCATCGACGTGGTTACCCGTAAAAAGCGCATGGAGGGCTACAATGTTCTGTTCCCCATTGGCTTTGACGCCTTTGGCCTGCCCACGGAGAACTTCGCCATCAAAAACCATATCCATCCCGCCGTGGTCACCCAGGAAAACATCAAGAACTTTACCCGCCAGCTTAAAATGCTGGGATACGGCTTCGATTGGGATCGCTGTGTAGACACCACCGACCCCAAGTATTATAAGTGGACCCAGTGGATCTTCCTGCAGATGTTCAAGCACGGCCTGGCCTACAAGACCACCATGCCTGTGAACTGGTGCACCAGCTGCAAGTGCGTCCTGGCCAACGAGGAAGTGGTGGAGGGCGTGTGCGAGCGCTGCGGCAGCGAGGTGGTCCGCAAGGAAAAGAGCCAGTGGATGCTCCGCATTACCAAGTATGCCGACCGTCTCATTGATGACCTGGACGATCTGGATTTCATCGAGCGCGTGAAGATCCAGCAGAAGAATTGGATCGGTCGCTCTACCGGTACGGAGGTCACCTTTAAGACCAATATGGGCGACGATGTCACCGTCTACACCACCCGTGCCGATACCCTTTTCGGTACGACTTATATGGTCATTTCCCCGGAGCATCCTCTGCTGAAGAAGTGGAAGGACAAAATCGCCAACTGGGACGAGGTGGAGGAGTACCAGGCTGCCGCCGCCCGCAAGTCTGACTTTGAGCGCGGGGAGCTGAATAAGGAAAAGACCGGCGTCCGCCTGGAGGGGGTGGAGGTCATCAACCCCGTCACCGGCGGCGTGCTCCCAATGTTCGTGTCCGACTATGTCCTCATGGGCTACGGCACCGGCATCGTTATGGGCGTGCCCGGCCACGACCAGCGTGACTGGGACTTTGCCAAGAAGTTCGGCCTGCCCATCGTGGAGGTAGTCAAGGGCGGCGATGTGACCAAGGAAGCCTTCGTGGCCAAGGACGATAAGGCCATCATGGTCAACTCCGGTTTCCTCAACGGCATGACCGTGAAGGAGGCCATCCCCGCCATGAAGAAGTACGCTGTGGAGCAGGGCTGGGGCAAGGAAAAGGTGAATTTCAAGCTCCGTGACTGGGTGTTCTCCCGCCAGCGCTATTGGGGTGAGCCCATCCCCCTGGTCAACTGCGAGAAGTGCGGCTGGGTGGCTATCCCGGAAAGCGAGCTGCCGCTGGTGCTGCCCAAGGTGGAGAGCTATGAGCCCACCGACGACGGCGAAAGCCCCCTGAGTAAGATGACCGATTGGGTCAACACAACCTGCCCCTGCTGCGGCGGCCCCGCCAAGCGCGAGACCGACACCATGCCCCAGTGGGCCGGCTCCAGCTGGTACTTCCTGCGCTATATGGATCCCCACAATGATAAGGAGCTGGTGGGCAAGGAGGCCGAGGAGTATTGGGGCCCCGTGGATTGGTATAACGGAGGCATGGAGCACACCACGCTGCACCTGCTCTACTCCCGCTTCTGGCATAAGTTCCTCTATGACATCGGCGTGGTTCACACCAAGGAGCCCTATGCCAAGCGCACCAGCCACGGCATGATCCTGGGTAAGAACCCCCACTATGTGGGTAACGCCAAGACCGAGGAGGAGAAGCAGGCCCTGCGGGAGAAATACGGCGCCCAGGCCGAGCGTCCGGCGGTGAAGATGTCCAAGTCACTGGGCAATGTGGTCAATCCCGATGATGTTATTAAGGCCTACGGCGCGGATACCATGCGGCTTTATATCATGTTCATCGGTGACTTTGAAAAGACCGCCTCCTGGTCCGATGAGGCTGTTAAGGGCAGCAAGCGCTTTTTGGATCGCTGCTGGAATCTGATGGATAGGGTCACGGACGATCCTGAGATTTCTCAGCAGAACATGGCCGCCGTCCATAAGACCATCAAGAAGGTCACGGGCGATATTGACGAGCTGAAGATGAACACCGCCATCGCCGCCCTCATGGCCCTGGTCAACGATTTCTATGCCAAGGGTCTTTCCAAGGGCGACCTGGAGGCGCTGCTGAAGCTGCTGAGCCCCTTCGCCCCCCATATGGTGGAGGAGATGTGGGAGCTCATGGGCTACGCTGCCAAATACGGCAAGATGTGTATGCAGATGCCTTGGCCTGACTACGATGAGAGCAAGACCATCGACGCCACCGCCGAGATGGCCGTGCAGGTAAACGGCAAGCTCAAGGGCACCGTGGTGGTCCCCACGGATTCCGAGGAGGCTGCGGTAGTCGCCGCTGCCATGGCGCTGGACAAGGTGAAAAAGGCCACTGAGGACATGAGCGTTGTGAAGACCATTCTGGTGAAAAACAAGCTGGTGAACCTCATCGTCAAGCCTGCAAAGTGATTCCAAATCCGAAAAGGGACGGCAAAGGCCGTCCCTTTTCAACATTTCCGTCCACTTTTCGCATAATTTTGCCTTTTGTGCAGAAAAACCTTGACAAGCCCATTTATTATGGGTATAATACAGCCGTTAGTCATGTTAATGGCTCTTAAAGAGTACCCTGGATGAAGCCGGGTGCATCGGAGGGAGGGAAAATAGATGTCCGAAGTACATGTCAAGGAAGGCGAGAGCCTGGACAGTGCCCTGAAGCGTTTCAAGAGAAGCTGCGCAAAGGCCGGCGTCCTGGCAGAGGTGCGTAAGCGCGAGTGCTATGAGAGCCCCAGCGTTAAGCGCCGCAAAAAGTCCGAGGCTGCCCGCAAGAACAGAAACAAGAGATACTATTGATTTTGTTCTCGGCAAAAACGATTTAAAAACATGGTTCCGCTTTTGCGGGACCATGTTTTCTTTAGTCGTGTCAAAAGGCTCTCACAGAGTTTGCCGCCTGCAGGCGGCAAAGCCGACAGGCTGTTTTTACATGCCATATGCACATGACATGAGAGAAAAACCTGTCAGACGAGAAATCGTGGAATTTATACGCCCGCCAGACAACCGTCCTTTGTTGAGAAAACCATAGCTTTTATCGACGCATTGCCCTGCAGCAGCGAGGGCTGATGCTGCTTTTTGCATGTAAGGGAGCTTATGGACCAAAAAGGCTTTGGGCCAGGTCCTCTACCTCCGGGAGCATGAAAAATCCCTGGCGGATGCCCAGCTTCTCCGCCATGTCCATCTTCATGCGGAGGGTTTGCACATCGTCAAAGAGGACAAACCGGGAGCCGCTGTCCGTGCGATAGGTAAAGTAACGGGCGCAGAGAGGACGGCTGAAGTAGGTGGCCCGGCCCTCCGCCAGGGCATGCAGCCGGGGCGGCGTCAGGGCGGCGGCCTCTCCTCCGGCGGAGAGGGGATAGTCAAGCATCATCCGCTGCAGATCCAGGGCCAGGCGCTCCGGCCCCCATTTTTCGGCGGCTGCGGCCAGCCGATCCTCCAGGCTGCCGGAGGCAAGGGCGGTGCAGAGGAGCGCCGTGCCGTGGGGAGCATAGCCTGCTGCAGCCGCCGGCAGATACAGCTGCCGCTCCTGTCGGGCCAGCAGCTCATCCAATGTCCGGCAGAAGCCCTCCGGCGGCATGGCATCCAGGACTACGCCGGCGTACCGCCGACGCAGACATTCCTGCACCAGCTGGCGGCACAGGCCCTCCGGCGCATCCGGATAGGTCCCACCCTCATCGGACAGCATCAGCAGGCCACCCCGGAGTGTATCCGGCAGGGGGGAGGCCAGAAGCGTCCCATCGGGGCCAATGCGATAGCTCATATGGGCCAGCTGCGCAGTGCAGGCCATGGCCTGCTGCAGCCGCCCGCTGTCTGTGGCCAAATACAGTTCCATAAGTGTCCACCCCCTTGCATTACCTTGCGGAAAATGCTAAAATTAATATCAATTCATTGTATGAGAGGAGCCGATGGGTTATGTCCTTTTCTCTGATCCCGGATCTGCTGCTGACGGACTATGGGGACTTGACGCCGCAGATGCTGACAGAGCGGGGGATCTGCCTGCTGCTGTGCGATCTGGACTATACCCTGGCACCCAAGTATGTGCCCCGGCCGGATGACCGGCTCAGAGCATGGCTGGCGGAAATGCAGCGGGCGGGCATCCGGGTGATGATCCTGTCCAACAACCGCAGTCCTGCACGGGTGGAGCGGTTTTGCCGGGATTTGGGCATCGACTATGTGGACCATGCGGGAAAGCCATCGCCTCGGGGCTACCGGCAGGCCATGGAAAAAGCCGGAGTTACACCGGGGGAGACGGCCATGCTGGGCGACAAGCTCCTCACCGACGTTTTGGGGGCCAGTCGCAGTGGTGTATGGGCCGTAATGGTGGAGCCGGCAGGCGGGCCCAGGGGGGCGTGGAACCATGTACTCCATGGCTTGCAGCGGCCCTTTAAGGCCCTGTGTCGGAGTAGAAAGGAAGCGGAAGCATGAATCATTTTGACAAAATCGCGTTGGCTTTGCCGGCGGCGGGCCTGGACGGTGTGCTGCTCACCGGCGAGTATAACCGATTTTATGCCAGCGGCTTTGCCACCACCGGCACAGACGGCGTGGCCCTGGTGACCACTGAGGGAAATTTCTATTTTACCGACAGCCGCTATATTGAGGCGGCGGAAAATACCGTGGAGAATGCCGCCATCGGGCTGGCGGATCGGGAAAAGGGTTACGTTGCCTGGCTGGGGGAGGCATTGGCTCTCACCGGGGCCCGGCGCATCGGCTTTGAGGACGAGACCATGACCGTGGCGGAGCACCGGCTCTACAGCGAAAAGCTGCAGGCAGAGCTGGTGCCGGCCTCGGCCTTCCTGCGGGAGCTGCGGGCACAGAAGGATCCGGAGGAGCTGGAGCGGATGGAGCAGGCCCAGCGCATCGCGGAAAGGGCCCTTGGACAGATCCTTGCGGAGATACGCCCCGGTGTGACGGAAAAGGAGATCGCCGCCAGGCTGCAGTATCTGATGCTGCATTTCGGGGCGGAGAGGATGTCCTTTGACCCAATCGTGGCCAGCGGGCCAAACGGGTCTATGCCCCACGCAGTGCCCACGGAGCGAAAGATACAGACCGGGGAGTTCGTGACCATGGACTTTGGCTGCGTGTATAAGGGCTACTGCTCCGATATGACCCGCACCGTGTGTGTGGGCCGGCCTACGGAGGAGATGAAGCGGGTGTATGAGACGGTTCTCCGGGCCCAGTTGACGGGCATTGCCGCGGCCAGGGCCGGAGCCACCGGCGCACAGATCGACGGCGCCGCCCGAGAAGTCATCCAGCGGGCGGGATACGGTGAATACTTCGGCCATGCCTTCGGCCACGGCGTGGGGGCGGAGATCCACGAAAGCCCCAACGCTACCCCGGGAAATGACAAACCCCTGCCTGTGGGCAGTGTCATCTCCGCCGAGCCGGGGATCTATCTGCCCGGGCGCTTTGGCGTGCGCATCGAGGATGTGCTGGTGCTGGAGGAGGGCGGATGCCGGGATCTGACGGAGGCCGGCAAGGAGCTTTTGTGCCTGTGAGCGTACTTTTTCGGGAAAAGACCGGAAAAATGCAACAAAACACTTGCCAAATGCCGGGTTTTCATATAGAATATACACGGCCTGTTTGGCGCATATTATAATTCCGAGGAAATGAAAGAGAAATTTCCTCATACATAGGAGGAAACATATTATGGCAACTATTACCGCAGGTGATTTCAGAAACGGTAAGACTTTCGAGATGGACGGCAAGATCATGCAGGTGGTGGAATTCCAGCATGTGAAGCCCGGCAAGGGTGCTGCTTTCGTCCGCACTAAGATGAAGAACATCGTCACCGGCGCCGTCACTGAGACTTCCTTCAACCCCACCGCAAAATTTGAGGAAGCTTTTGTGGAGCGCAAGGACATGGCTTACAGCTATAACGATGGCGACCTGTATTATTTCATGGACCAGGAGACCTATGACATGATTCCCCTGGGCAAGGACCTGCTGGGCGACGCCTTCCGCTTCATCACCGAGAACACCGTGTGCAAGGTCCTTAGCTACAAGGGCAACGTCTTCGGCCTGGAGTGCCCCAACTTTATGGACCTGGAGGTCACTGAAACCGAGCCGGGCCTGGCCGGAAACACCGCCACCAACACCCTCAAGCCCGCCACCGTGGAGACCGGCGCTGAGGTGAAGGTGCCTCTGTTTATCAACATCGGCGACAAGATCACCATCGACACCCGTACCGGTGAGTACCTGTCCCGGGCAAAGTAAGCAAGAATTCACAGCGATTCGGAAAGGAGCGCAATATGGAAATTTCTGAGAAGGTCGCGTATCTCAAGGGCTTGGCCGAGGGCCTGGCGCTGGACACGGAAACCAAGGAGGGCAAGCTCATCGCCGCCATCATTGATGTGCTGGACGAGATGAGCATCCGCTTTGAGGACATCGACGACAACCTGGTGGATCTGGAGGACGGCCTGGACGCCGTCAGCGATGATTTGTCCGAGGTGGAGGAAGCTCTTTACGAGATGGACGATGACGACGAGGAGCTGGATGACGACGCCGAATACTTTGAGACCACCTGCCCGGTCTGCCAGGAGGAGATCGTCTTTGACGAGGATACCCTGGACAGTGGCGAGATCCGCTGCCCCAACTGCGGCGAAAAGCTGGAGTTTGACCTCAGCGATTTGGCCCGGGCTGAGGATGACTACAACGACGAGGACTAATCCGATGACCGAAAAAAGGGGAGACGCTATGCGCCTCCCCCTTTTTTAGACCTGGCGAAAAAACTTCGTTTTTTCTGCCAAAAGGCTTGCAGCCTGCTGCGCGCATAATTTTGCCGCAAGCGGCAAAATTCCACACTGGCAGCCTGAGAGGTATTTTTCCCCACGCACATGTCGCGGGGAAAAATGATCTGAATTTTTCGCGTCTGCGGACGCGAACTCTGCGAGGCTTTTTTGCCGCAGGATTTTAAGACACACTTGTGTTCCAAGAGGAGAAAACCATGAAATATACCACTACAGTGGCCGATTATCTCACCTGGCGGGGGGATATTCCCTTTTCCGTGGACCCATTCAACGAGGTGGACAATCTGGTATTGTGCATCATTTCCTATATCAATTTCCGCCGGTTCCCGGAGCTGCTGACCCGGAATCCCCGGGAGGCGGTCTCCCTGCGTGACATCTGCCAAAAGCTCACGCAGGAGGACGAGCAGCTGGGCCTGTCCCAGCTGAGCTACATACCCGTGGCGCAGCAGGCGGCGCAGACCGAGCGCTTTGCCGGGACGCGGATGTTTGCCTTTGAGGACCGCAGCGACCAGGAGACGCAGTTTGCAGCGGTGACCTTCCTGCTGCCGGATAAGTCCGTGTTCGTGGCCTTTCGGGGGACGGATACCTCCCTGGTGGGCTGGAAGGAGGACTTCAACATGAGCTACCTGGAGGCTGTTCCGGCTCAGGTGCGGGCGGCAGAATATACGGCTGAGATCATGAGGCTGTGCAGGTTCCATAAGGTGCGCATCGGCGGACACTCCAAGGGCGGCAACCTGGCGGCCTGGGCGGGCCTGCACCTGCCCCACAAGGATTGCGGCCGATTGCTGGCGGTGTATAATAACGACGGACCCGGATTCAACCGCAGCATGACGGAGCGGCCGGAATATGTACTCCTAAGAGACAAGATACACACATTCATCCCCGAATCGTCTATCGTGGGGGTGCTGCTGGAGCATTGCGAGGACTATACGGTCATTGCCAGCACGGCGAAGTCTATCATGCAGCACGAGGCGCTGTCCTGGTGTACGGAGCGCAACCGCTTCATCCATCTGGAGGAACGATCGACCATGGGCCGCCGATCCGACGATGTGCTGCGGGATTGGATCGGGTCTATGACGCCCCAGGAGAGGAAGGATTTTACAGACGCATTTTTTGAGATCCTCAGCATGGGCGGCAAGGCCCGCACACTGGATGATGTGCAGGAGATGGGCCTGAGCGGCGCGGTGGCGCTGGTGAAGGAATACGCCGGGGCGGATGAAAAGACCCGGCGAATTCTGGTGGAGACCTTCAAGCGCCTGGCGGTGGATATCGGGGAAGAGGTGGCGACCTCAGCCCAGGATGGCCTGAAGCAGGCCACAGGCTTCCTGCGCAATTTGGGCAGGAAAAAGCCGGCAGAATAAAGAAAAAACCGCCCGGGGCATCCCTCTATAGGAGAGATCCCGGGCGGTTTGCATTTTTGGGCTTGATAAGCTTTTGTATCCCGGTGCGGCACCTGTGGCCGCACCGGGGTTTGTTGAAGTGTGTAAATTCATCCGCATGGGATAGGAAAACTCTGCGCCCGCTCAGCTGCGCTTTTTGGCCTTTTTACCGGTGAGGGTGATCCAGGCTGCGGCGCTGCCGCTGACGAGCAGGGCAGCCAGCCAACCGATGAGGCTGCTGTCACCGGTCTGAGGAGACTTGGTGGAGTTATCCTTTCCGGGCTTATGGGTGCTGTTATCACCGCTGCCTGTATTGCCGGTGCTGCCGCTGCCGGGGAGCTTGTCGATGACCGTATTCTCACTGCGCTTGTACCCGCAGACGGTACATTCCTCATGCTTAGAGCCCTTCTCGGTTGCGGTGGCTTCCTTGTCGATCACCCACCGGAAGCTGTGGGCTGCCGTGTCGGCCCTGTCGCCGCACTGGCACTCATGCCAGTGGTTGGTGTCATCATACTTCCAAGCCGTACCATAACTATGGGTATGAGAATCTGCCGTGGGTATCATCGTCAGCTCCGTTTCGACCCAAAAGCTCTGCGTATCGCCGTCATCGCCTATGCGAGTGTAGTTTACTTCCTGACCGTTGATTTTCAGCGTGGCATCGGGGGAGATGTCAGCGGTATAGGCAGTCACATATACACCGTAATGATAGGTCTTTCCGGCTTCAAAAGCGGTGATTTTGTTTTTATAAATATCGCTTCCCCATTCCGGCTCCGTAGAAAGAATACCTGTATCGCTGTCCAGGCTCCACCACTCACATCTGAATGCGTAAGCTGCGTTTGCAGATACCGATCCTGTGAATACCGGCTTATCTCCGTCCTTAAAGCTGACGGTGACATCATGGATCTCAATCAAGTCAATTACCGTTGGGTTAATGGACTCAGTCGGCGTGATCGTTTTAACATTGGGGAGACTCAGGTATCCGTCTGTGCCGGGAACCGCTGTCACTGCGTTTCCGTTCACTGTAGCGGCGACTTCTCTGCTGAAGTCATAACCCCTTTCCGGCATCAGCAGAATGGAATATACATATTTTTTCCCGCTTTCAAACGCAGTAATGGTCGGCAAGGTGCTGTATGCCCCGTCGTCGGAATGCCATACAGCCACGGCCACATCGTTTTCATTTAACTCCTGCCAGTATTCATCGGCAATCCGGTACTTGCCCTGATCGGCGGCGGCTACGGCAGCCGTGGCCCGGGGCGCATCACCCGGCTGATAGTCGAGTTTCACATTCGCAACATCGACGGTCGTAATAGCGGTGCTTGCTGCCGCAGCCGCAATTTTTACGGGAGCGGTTCCCAACTGGTGGTGGCTGCTGTCGGCGCCGGTCTCTGCCATGCCATCACCGATGGTAAGTGTGCCCTTGATCAGCAGGGCGGTGTTCCCGGCCTTGCCGATATCCAGGGTGGTAGTGCCGCCGGTGAAGGTGGCCGTACTGCCGCTTCCCGTCATCTCCACCAGGGAGTCGGCGTAGCCGTAGTAGGTATTTACAGGGAACACAATGGGCGTGAACTCACCCCAATCCCAGGCTGCATCCAAGGTGCCGCCGCTGACAGTGAGCGTATTCACATCCAAAGCGGGGCGGACCAGCAGATTGTCATAATTCGGGTTCTTGCGCACCGGTTCCCGAATGGTCAGAGAGCCGTCGGACAGAGTCAGTGCCTCCGCTTCGATACCCTGGGTCTGCATGGTGCCGCCGGAAATATCCAGCTTTTTAGGGCCGTACAACTGGCCTCTGTTCACGATGGTGCCGCCGGTAACGGTGAACAGGCTCTGATTCCCCGTGGCACCGATCGTGGACATACGGATATCGCCATTCACGGTTTCCAGCGTGCCGCCGCTGACGGTGATGCTGCCGGAATCGGCGACTTGTTTATTCAAATCCATATAAATGGCACAGCCGAGATTGCCATTGTCATCGGCCGTTTGGGTGCTTACTGCGGTGAGGCTGCCGCCGTCCAGCCGGAGGCTGCCGCCGGAAATATATGCGGCATAGGCACCAGCCACAGCTACCTCAGCGGAATTCGCCACGGTCAGGTTGCCCGCGGAAATATACAGGCCGTTGGACATGACGGTTGCTTCTGCCATCTCCTCCACACTCTCGGCGCGCAGCTTGCCGCTGCCGGACACGATGACATTGCCCCGGAACATCTCCACGCCACGGGAGAACGACGCTCTCTTGGTGCCGCCCTCCTCCAGCTCATACGCCTCGTCGGCGATGGCCGTGAGGGTGCCGCCGGTGACCAGCAGGGCCTTATTCTTGGTATCGCTATCCATCTTGACGCCGAAGGAGAAGCAGCTGCCGTCGGACTCCGCACAGCCGCCACGGGCCGTGACCCGGCCGCCCTTCACGGTGAAGTCACCGTCTACGCTGATACCGGACGAATAAACCCAGCCATCGCCGCTGTTTTTAAGCTTGCCGGCGAAGACGCTCAGTGTGCCCGAGCCTGCGGTACCGCCCTGAATGGTGAGGCTGCCCACAGCGTCCAGAGCGTTGACATAGGCTTCATTCGAGTAGTCGCCGCTTACCCTCAAAGTAACCTCGCCGCTTTGAATGGTATTGGTTGTTCCGTCCTTGAGGACGATGGTGGACCCGGCGGGCAGCTTCACCGCCGTTTGGGCGGTAGTGGTGAAGTCAACGCCCCACAAAGTCAGAGTCTTGGCGGTATTATCCCAGAGGGACTCCGCCGTGCCGGTCTTGTACTGATTGAGCAGCGTTATGGCCTCTCGGCCTTGCCCGACGGTGAAGTCTGCTGTTTCTGTTGCCGGAGTTGCCGCAAATACCGTCATCGGCACCAGCGACAGCAACATACACAGCGTGAGCAGGACTGTCAGCAGCTTTGTCTTAAACGCTTTATTCTTCATAGTCTTAATTTCCTTTCTTACAGTTTTTCTCCGCATTCGGAGCAGAAGACACTGTTTTATTTAACATCAGCACCGCAGGCTGGACAGTTCTCCGGCTTTCTTCAGGATTGCTTTTCAATATACCCGCTGATAGGTTCGGCATACATATTGTCGTCGGTGACGGGCTTGTAGCGCCTGCCGTCGTACACATCGGTAAAACCGTTCGTAGCCTTGTAAATTTCGCCGGTCTCGGTATCGTAAACGCGCTCGTAGCCGAGGGTGGCGTCGCTCTGCTTCTGGCTCATAATGTCCTGACTCCTGTTGCGGCTTTCCCAGGAGGACATAAAGCCGTCCATGGTCGCATTGAAGTTCTGACTGATCTGCTGAGCAAGGGCAACCTTTTCATTGCTTGCCTGATTGGTGGCACTGACAAAGCTATCAGAATACTGCAGGGTTTTGAAGCAATCGGTCAGCACACCTTCCCACTCGATAAAGGTGTCCTTTGCGGCGGTGACAGCAACGATGTTGTAAGCCATATAGTAGCCGCCGTCCACCGCCTGGAGCTGATAGCCTACCACATTGCCGTTGGAGATGGCAAAGCTGCCAAAGTCCACCACACTGGCGGCAAATAGGCCCTCGCCCTCTTTGCCGTTATCCGTGAATGTCGCGCGAAGCTGCTCATCGCCCAGGGCGGAGGACTTCAATGGGCTGGCAGAGGGATAGCGGTCGGTGACGGTGAAGTCATTGAACTGGGGGAAGGCATATCCGGAATAAGCAGGCTCCACCTCCGATGCAAATGCCGTATACTGTGAGAATATTTTGAAAAAGCCCTCTGTAGACGGGTTATCAAGCACAGCGGCCTTGGTGAAAAGGGCCGCTTGGGTATTCCCCATGCTGTAGTTCTGCTGCCATGCTTCTTTGCCCGCCTGACTATGGAGCAGGACGTCTGCCTTCAGCAGTACAAACATCTGGTTTAGCGGCTCAGCTGGGTCGTATACCCGGATGCTGTGGTAGATGTTGGTGCCGCCGGACGTGACGGTCCAGCCCTTGGGGATAGTAATGCTGAAATCGGCAGTTTCATATTTTTCCGTCTGTGCGGCTTTGGCGACCGTCTGCGTGACCTTCACGCCTCTTTCCGTCTGTTCGGTTTTTGTGCCGTCATCGTTCACAACGGTTTTGCTGCCGCAGGCGGCAAGAAGCAAGGTCATGACCAAGGCCAGTGCAAGCGCCGTGATTCGTTTTGCATTCATCGTGTTTCTCTCCTTTTCCTTATTTCTGATCATAATCCCAATAGAAACGGCAGGGATCGTATTTTTGATACGCACCGTATCCGTCTGTAAGCACCTCGGCGATGGGGAGCATCGTATAGTCCTCGGTGATCACGTGGCTTGTGCTGATGTTGCGGACATCACCGTAAAAAGCGGTGAGCAGCTCAAGCTTTCTTAGCTTTACATTGCAGTTGAGATGCTGCGCAGCAGGATAGTAGGGAGACACCGAACCGTCCGGCGCAAGCTGCGCTTTTGTGTCGCTGTCGTCCAAAGGCTCCGAGGCATACACGATCTCATAAAAGGCGCAGTTGGTCATCAGAATGTTCCGATTAAACAGCCGGATCGGTGTTTCACCGGCAAGCTCGGACAGCTCCAAATCAAAGGCAATGTACTCCCGCCGATCCATGTCCCGATACCAATTCCAGCCGGTCGTACCCTTATCAAGATATTTGCCCGAAAAAAGCAGGCTGACTTTACCGCCGGCAACGGCGATCATCGGATCGCCGGAGTAGACCTTATCGGCATTTAAGTATTCTGCCGTATGATCCTCCAGCGTCTTTCCGCCGGAAGCATAGCGGTAAACCCTTCGGAACAGCGGATGCTGCACCTTATCCATCGGTGAGGCCGCAAACGGCGGGCTGCTGACCTTATAGCCGGAGCCGTCATTTAAGTAGATCTCGCCCATTTCACCGTCATGGGTCAGACGCCAGTATCGGATGTTTTTTCCGGGCAGGGTGCCGACCTCCTGTATGTTTTTGCCGTTTGCCAAAACAGAGTTGAAATTTGCCTGATACAGCTTCCCGTCAGCCACCACGAGATCGTTGACGGTTTTACTGTAGCCGTGATCCAGATTACAATCGAATTCGGCGTACTCGTTTATAATGCCCTCGCCGCCGAGAAATTTTGTGTAGTCCGATTGGTCATACGGCTTGCCGCGCGCCTTTAAGAGCACCTGCTCAAGATTTACCGGCTCTGCCTGGGTAGCTGTGCTTTGCCCGCTGTCCGGGTCCGGCTTCTTGGCCTCGCCGGGGGAGGCGGAGCACCCGCACAGTGCAACAGCCAGCAGTGCTGCGCACAGGAACAGCCGGGGGACAAACAGAAATTTTGCTTTTCCAGCTTTTTCCATTTCTTTCTTCCTTTCCCACACATGTTATTATTTGCAATTATAGCATAGAGCAAGGCGGACTACAGGGCGTTTTCCGAAGTGTCAATTGACACTTTTGGAATTATGCGCCATGAAGCACTTTCCTTTTGGCTGCGCCTCCTGTATAATGACTAAAAACAAAACTATCCGGAGAAAAGCCATGAAATTCTGCCAGCAATTAAGTGAATACCTCTGCCGGCTCTCCTGCACAGGCAAGGAGCTGTGCGCCTTGGCCGGTATATCTGCCGCCTCCTTCAGCCGATATAAAAACGGAGAACGGGTCCCGGAGCTGGGTACTCCGGCCTTTGAGGGCCTGTGCCGCGCCCTGGGAGAGATTGCCGAGCAAAGAGGCTATGGGGATCTTACCGCCGACGCTGTGCGGGCGGCATTTGCTGCCTGCGAGGACTTTGTAGCCACGGACAAGGAGCAGCTACGCCGCAATTTTAACACCCTGGTGGCGGCCATGGGCATCAACCTTACCCGGCTGTGCCAGTACACCAATTATGATCCCTCCACCATCTTCCGCATTCGCAACGGGAGCCGGCGGCCTGCCGACTCCCGGCAGTTTGCCGGGGCCGTGGCCTCCTTTGTGGCCCGGGAGGTCGCTTCGCCCCGGGAGCTGGAGGCCCTGGCGGAGCTGCTGGCCTGCCCGGCGGAGGATATAGCAGACCTCTCCTTTCGCTATACGCGCCTGTGCAGTTGGCTGATGCAGGAGCGGCCTGCCCGCAGTGAGGGTGACATCACCGACTTTTTAAGCAAGCTGGACGAGTTCGACTTGAACGAGTATATCAAGGCTATCCATTTTGACGAGCTGAAGGTGCCCTCTATGCCCTTCCAGTTGCCCACAGCCCGCTATTATTACGGCCTGGGGGAGATGATGGACAGCGAGCTGGACTTTCTCAAGGCCACGGTGCTCAGCCGGTCCATGGAGCCGGTGACCATGTACAGCGATATGCCCATGGGCGAAATGGCCAAGGATCCGGAGTTCCCCAAAAAGTGGATGTTCGGCATGGCCATGATGCTGAAAAAGGGCCTGCATCTGAACCAGATCCACAACCTGGACCGATCCTTTGAGGATATGATGCTGGGGCTGGAGAGCTGGATCCCCATGTACATGACCGGGCAAATTTCCCCATACTATCTGAAAAACACGCCCGGCGGCCCCTTTTTACACCTGCTGAAGGTGTCCGGAGCGGCGGCTCTCAGCGGCGAAGCCATCGCCGGGCGCCACGCTGAGGGACGGTATTACCTGACCAAAAACAAGCGGGAGCTGGACCATTACGCCATGCGGGCCCGGGCCCTGCTGGATAACGCATACCCCCTTATGGACATCTATCGCAGTGACCGGGAAAGCGAGAGGAATGCTTTTCTGCTGGCCGACACCAGAAAGCCGGGGCATCGCCGCAGCATTCTCTCCACATTGCCGCTGTATACGGCCAGTGAGGACCTCCTGGAACGTATTTTGGCCCGGAACGGCATTGATGCGGAACAAAAGCAAAGAATAAAAAGGTACGCTGCGGCGCAGAGGCAAAGAATCATGGCCATCCTGGCAGAGGGAACGGTGGAGGACGAGAGTCCGGCCTTTACGCCGGAGGAATTCAGGGAGAAGCCGCCGGTGCTGGAGCTGTCGGGGGTGTTCTGCGAAGCCGACATTCCGTACAGCCAAGAGGAATATACGGCGCATTTGAACGATACGAAGGCCTTTGCCGCTCAGAATCCGAATTATAGCTGGGAGATGAGCGGAAGCCAGGCGTTCCGCAACCTGCAGATCCTGATCCACCAGGGGCGGTGGGTCATGGTGTCCAAGGGCAAGGCGCCGGCCATCCACTTCGTCATCCGTCACCCTAAGCTGCGCTATGCCATTGAGAGCTTTATCCCACCCATAACGGAGCATGGATAGGCAGATGTCCGCTATACAAAAAGAGACCGGCAGATTTCTGCCGGTCTCTTTTTGTGCTATTGTGAAGGGGCCTCTGTAGTGCTCGGCTTTATTTCACCTGCCTGTGATAGTATTTTTTGGCGCAGAATTCCAGCCGGACCTCCATGGTGCCCTCGTCCTCCATCCAATCGGCAAAGTTGGAGAAATTCCGCTCTGCAACGCTGAATTTCAGCAGGTTGTGGGTGCGGACGTTTTCCCTTTTGCAGAAAGCATAGATCCACTCATCGAAGGTCATGCCGTCCTGGAGGCAATCCAGCATCTCCTGGGCCTTGCTTTCAAGAAAGCGGATGTTCTCGCCGATGAGGTCTGTGATGTCTGTCAGCACCTCCTTGTGAGCCACGATATAGGCGGGACAATGGAGGGCATAAAGGCTGCGCTTGCTCTCTAAGTCCCGGGCGATGAACATGGAGGTGGGGAGCTTGGCCCCCTCAATCTCCGAGCGGCTGATGAGACAATCCCCAAGGTAGGCTACACCGTCCGGGGTGATGATGCCGATGTGGCCGGCGCTGTGGCCGGGGAGCTGCAGGATGCCGAATTTCACGCCGCAAAATTCCAGCTCCGTGGCGTCGGCGGAGATGATTACATCGGCGGTGAAGCATTCTTCCAGGAAATAAGCCCGGCTGCGGCCGTAGGTCAGGGCCACGTAGTTGGCCCGGTAGGCGTCGGGATTCACGGAGATGCCCGCCTCAATGATCTGCGCAGCGGCAATGGCGCCATACCGCTGCTGGAGATAGCGAACGTTGCCCGTGTGGTCAAAATGGGCGTGGGAACAGAGAATGCCCTTGAGATGGAAGCCGTTGTCCTCCAGCAGGTGGGTCAGGCCGCTGCGGTCCAGCTTGGCATAGCCTGTGTCCAGCAGGACAATATCGGTGTCATTTAATTTATAAATAGGCAGCAGGGCTGTGGCGGCCACAGCCACATAGGTGCTGCCCAGGACATGGCGAAGCTCCATGAGGTGTTTTCTCCTTTATATCTTTTGAATTTCTCCACCTTTTCCATTTTAAGAAAACGGATTGCCGCTGCCGCTTTTGCAAACTGATTTCGCAGTGACAGGCTGCAATGACAGATTTTGATAATCTCATTATATCCATCGAGCGAAGAAAAACAAGAGCTGCCTTTTGCGAAAATTTCATTTACAAAAGGCAGGAAGTATTGTAAAATACTGTGGAGAATAAAAACAGGAGGATTTGTATGGACGAGCCGAAATATAAACGGGTGCTACTGAAAATCAGCGGTGAAGCCCTGGCGGGAGAAAAGCACTTTGGCCTGGACTTTGGCGTTATGGGCCGGGTGGCGGATGTCATTAAGGAATGCGTGGAGATGGGTGTTCAGGTGGGCATCGTTATCGGCGGCGGCAACTTTTGGCGCGGCGTAAAGAATGGCGAGGGCTACATCGAGCGCACCCGGGCCGACCACATGGGCATGCTGGCCACGG
>ERZ1106941.1690-NODE-1690-length-20861-cov-11.862011_pt1 | contig 20861 bp, 10 predicted proteins | sample MGYA00403670_ERZ1106941 | MGnify/ENA primary metagenome ERZ1106941 (study PRJEB35170, sample SAMEA104062400) | human gut metagenome | biome: human gut; feature: human-associated habitat; material: faeces | place: Denmark | collected 2012-06-04 ...
GATTTGTCATACAATGCAAATCAGGCAGTTTATATGCTGCTTCATGCGGATGTGGACGAGGGTGACTGTGACGAGTCCAATAATGACAGTTATGCGATTTTGTATCAGGCAAAGACAAACACAAACACGAATGCCAATTCACAGACGTATTCATCCGGAACAGCAAATGCCGGAAAGAAGCAGTCCACACCAAGCAAAACGGTAAAAGTTAAAGCACCTTCCAAGGTCAAGCTTACCTCAGCTAAAAATGGAAAGGGTAAGAAACTTATTGCAAAATGGAAGAAAGTCACTGGTGCCAAAGGCTATCAGCTTCAGTATGCTCTAAACAAAAAGTTCAAAAAGAAAAAGAGCGTACAGACAAAGAAAACCAAGTACACCATTAAGAAACTGAAAAAGAAGAAAACATATTACATTCGAGTTCGTGCCTACAAGATGAATGGCAGGAAAAAGGTGTATGGTAAGTGGAGTAAGGTGAAAAAAGTTAAGATAAAGAAATAACAAAAAAACAGGAGGATTTCACAATGAAAAAACAAAAATCAATGGTTCTTTTACTTATTTTTGCGATGGCATTATCTCTGCTTCCGCAGAGTGCCTTTGCCGCAAAGAAAAAGGTAAAACTGAACAAAAAAACGGTAACAGTAAACGTTGGAAAGACAGTAAAAATTAAACTGCAAAACAACAAAAAGAAGGTGAAGTGGACGGTCACTTCCGGTAAGAAAAATGTGACACTTAGTAAAAAGAAAAAGACAGAAGTTACAATTAAGGGAAAGAAAGCCGGAAAAGCCAAGGTGCAGGCAAAAGTGGGTAAGAAAAAGTATGTCTGCAAGGTGACGGTGAAGAATACAAAAAAAGTAAATAAGATAGCAAATAAGAACAATTCCACAAAACCGGGAAATACAAAAGCACCAATTGTTACAAACTCACCGAAGCCATCAACAGATAATACAAAAAAGATAGTTTCAATTGCTTGGCCTTCAGATACAAAGTATGTTTTTATATACAAAGGGGAAAAATTAGTTGATAAAGGGAACCGTAATTTAGCAAATGATGAAATAGATGTTGCTAATTGTTCGTTAGATCAATTAGATGTTAAATATGCAGATGGTTCAGAAGAAAAAGATACATATTTTGAAAATATTTCATATGACTTTTCTCAAATTAACTTTAATAAAGTAGGTACATATAAGTTGATGATATCATATGGAGGTTGTAGTTGTGAAGTGCCGGTGGTAGTTGCAGAAAAGAAGGAAGAGGGGCTTTTTACTTATTTAACTGATGGAAATGTTGCAAAATTATTGGAAATGAGAGGAGATTTGGAATCAGATGACGGGGATTATCGGCATAATAAGTACTCTGGTACAACTTTAAGTATTCCTGAAACACTAGGAGGAGCAAAGGTGGTTCAGGGAACACCAGAGTATTGGTTCTCAGGAGATAACAACATAGAAAAAATTGAGTTTCCACGATATTATTCGGAAGGTTTTTTATATAGGTATTCAGGGAAGTATTTTCCTAAATTAAAGGAAATTATTATAAACAATCCAGATAGTGAATATGTGGTTAAAGATAATGTGGTGTTTGCAGAAAATGGAGAGGTGCTATGTTTATATCCGGGTGGATTACAGAATGCAAGTTATTCTATTCCAGAAGGCGTAAAAGAAGTAGATGGTATATATGATAACATATACTTAGAGGAATTGACTTATCCTAAAAGCTTTATAGGATATGCTTTGCGCAGAGGGTGGCCTATGGAGAATCCAGGTGCAGGCTTACCTAATTTAAAAACCATTAATGTTGCATCTGAAAATCCATATTGGGTAAGTAAGGATGGAGTTATGTATCAAAGAGAGGAAGATAACAAATTGGCATTGGCAACCTACCCGAGGAAAAAAACGGACTTGAGTTTTTCTGTAGGAGAAGATGTTAGTTGGATTCCTTCAGGTACTGGAATGGATAGGAATTCCTTCTTGGAGAATATTGTGTTTAAATCGGGAAAAACAACAATCGGTGTTGAAGCATTAAACGGAAATAGCATAAAAAATGTGTATCTTGATTTTGAAGATGAGGATACGGGAGATACTGGATTATATCTTGATGGATTTAAATTTGATTACTATGGTTCTGAAAAGGAGCATTCGCATAACATTTATATGCGGAAAGGAACATCATTGAAGCATATTGCAGAAGAATTACAGGCGAAGGTTCAATATTATTGATAAAAAATTATAAGAAAAATAGTAAGAGCAAAGGAAAGGATGAGTAAAAATGAAAAAGATAATTAGTTTTGTAATGGTTTTAGCAATTGTAGCAGCAACAGCAGTAGCACCGTCTGTGCCGGCATCGGCAGAGCAAACGGATATTTGGCAGGTAAATGGTAAATATACACTTACCAAAAAGAAACTCGTAACATATTGTGCGTTGTATAGTGCAGATTCAGGAATGAAGAAGAAAAAAAGAACTTTTAAAATCACATCAGCCACAAAATTTATTCATGTGACGCCAAGTTACAACAAAAAGAAAATTAAAAAATCGCAGATTGGAAAATACATTAAGAAGATTAAGAAATCATCGTATTTTCAGTTTAAATTCAAAAAAGGAAAAGTAACGGAAATTCATTATTGTGAGGATTAAAGTTTATTAAATCAATTTACTAAAAACGAGGAGGATTTCACAATGAGAAAACAAAAAACACTGGTTCTTTTACTTATTTTTGCAATGGCATTATCTCTGCTTCCGCAGAGTGCCTTTGCCGCAAAGAAAAAGGTAAAACTGAACAAAAAAACGGTAACAGTAAACGTTGGAAAGACAGTAAAAATTAAACTGCAAAACAACAAAAAGAAGGTGAAGTGGACAGTCGCTTCCGGTAAGAAAAATGTGACACTTAGTAAAAAGAAAAAGACAGAAGTCACAATTAAGGGAAAGAAAGCCGGAAAAGCCAAGGTGCAGGCTAAAGTGGGTAAGAAAAAGTATGTCTGCAAGGTGACGGTAAAGGTTAAAAAAAGAGCAAACAGTTCGGCTAAAAAAACGCAGACCAATACAAGCAATACTTCTGCACAAAAAGGACAGTATAAACTTTCTGGTTACATAAAGACGAAAAACGGAAATATCGTTAAGGGACCTTTTCGATTTTCGGTTAGAAAAAAAGATAGCCCAGGTTTTTTATATAACGCGAGTGTAGACGCTAAAACAGGAAAATATACGGCGTATCTGTATCCTGGAACTTATGAGTTTTTTTCTTTTGGATATGATGGAATTGAAAATGCTAATACTACAGCTATTGATAATGCAATGAAAGGTCAGGTAACAGTAGGCAAAGCAAATAAAGAATTTGATTTTGTGTTTGATGGGAATGTAGCGCAGGGGAAAATGACAAGGGGAAATAATATTCCATTTACAGGTATTTTTGAGATAGAAGCATTAAGGATTGATACTTTTTATGAGTCTCTTGTGCCATATTCAGACGAACAGTTTGTAGTTGATAAAGATGGTAATTATTGTGTTTTAATTCCTTCTTCCAATAATTTTATTGCCAGTGGACATTCATATATTGTTCGAAATGCTGGGAGCAGCGAAAAAATATGGACCTTAAATTTTAATAAAGGAGATTTAATGAATCATAATTTGACCTGTAATTTGCAAAAAATATCTGGGGAAATTACGAACTTTGGAGGGAAATTTGATAGAGAAGTTGATTTGTCGAATACCTTGTTGAATGTAACGGAAAATGAGGATGTCTTTGGTAATGGTTATCAGCCAAAGTATCAAAAGATTACATATGATGAAACAACGAAAACACACAGTTATGTATTTTTAGTGGAACCAGGGGTATATAAAATGCAGGGTGAATGTGCTTATTCACAGAAATTTACGGTACCATCAAAAGATGTTTCGAACTTGCCAATTAATTTTGAAGCATATCGTCTTTGTATCAATCTTACAAATACAAGTGGTATTAAGTATTGTGTGAACTATAATACAATTCATGTCGGTTACTCGATGAGATCGGGATACAGTATTTGGTCAGGTGAGGAAATGATAGAAGAAGAGGATTATGACCGTGATTCAAATATAGATACGGGTAAACATCGAATGGATGAATATATGTCCGCAGGGGAATATTCGTTGTCTTTCCATAAAGCAAAGTTGAACGATGATGGTAGTGCTGTGCTAGATGAAGACGGCAATTATGAAGAAGGAAGTGAAACGACAATTGCTGAATTTAATGTTCCGGAGATGCAAGGCGAAATCTCATTAAATTACTAATTTTTGTATTTTTTAAAAATTTAAAGTAAGGCAAAAGGATTATTATTGAGATGATTAAAATTGGTGGATTTGCATGAAAAGCAAATCCACTGTTGGGATAAGTTTTACAGTAAAAGAATGTTATGTAGAAGGAGAAAATATTTTATGAGATTAGTTCCATTATCATTTGTGAAAAACAGACGTGGGAGATGTTTAGTTTCCGCACTGATAATAATGGCTTTGGTAGTATCATCATTTGTATTGCCTGTACATATCTCAAAAAGCAGTGCCGCAGAAAGTACATCGTCCTATGGATTAAGTAATCCAACGATTAGTAACGGTGTGACAACGTGGGATTGTATCTATTTTGGCAACTACTATCAAAGCAATAGTTCAACAAAAGAACCGATTAAATGGCGTGTCCTTTCCATAAATGGAAATGATGCCTTTTTGCTGGCAGATCAGAATTTGGATAATCAACCATATAATAATCAGCCTTGGGCTGATGTCACATGGGCAACGTGTGCTCTTCGTACTTGGTTAAATGAAACATTTTTAAATAATGCATTTTCCAAAGATGAACAGAATGCAATAAAAAAAACATTAGTTGTAAATGAGAACAATTTGGAGTATGGAACGAATGGTGGCGTAGATACAACGGATAAGGTGTATCTTTTATCAATTGCGGAAGCCAGTAATAGCGCATATGGATTTGATAGTGAGTTTTATGAAGATAGTGAAACCAGAGTGGCAATGAATTCAATAGGCGAAGCAGGGTTTTGGTTGCTTCGATCACCAGGCAGGTATAGTGCTAGTGTGGCATTAGTAAATTCTGTAGGATATGGATATGGGTATGGGGGAATTTCTACAGATACTTTTTCAGTTCGCCCCGCATTACATTTAAATCTTTCGTCCTCATCCCTTTGGCGTTATGCTGGGAAAGTTTCTTCAGATGGAAGTGTGGATTTACCTACACCATCCCCGACAAATACACCTGCACCAGTGTATAGTTTCAGGCGTGGAATAGACAATAATTCCTTTTGTCATAACAACGGAAATGACTCAAATTGGTATTGTCCTTATAACGCAAAGTACGAAACAGATACTAAATATTTGAAGAGTATTTCAAGTGGTTTTTATGAGTATTTGTCGTTATTAAATAAAAGCAGAAGCAAATGGGATGGTTCGTGCTATGGAATAAGTATGGGGATGACATTGAATAAGGGAAATAAAGTTAATTTAGGTGCTTTTAATGCGAAATCCTTTTATCAATTACAGCCATATTCAAATGAGTTGGCGAGAAAGTATTTGAATTCCTTGTATTTGTCCCAGTTTTCATCAAAATATGGTGGATTAAGTCTTACGGCAGAAACAACAAGAACAGATGGCTCTGGTAGTTGTACAAAGTCAGAATTTTTACAAAAATTTGTGAAAGAAGTGCAAAAATGGCAAGCAAAAGGTGTTCCGGTAATGCTCCTATATCATTCCCAAACAAGTGGGCATGCTATTATCGCAACATCAGTATATGAAAATAGCGATAATTATGAGGTGTTTTTATATGATATGAATTCGGTTGGCTCAAAGGATGAGAGCCCACGAGGAGAATTTTCTACGATGATAGTAGAAAAGGATTTTAGTGATTTTTCATATAAAGATGCTACAGAAGATAAATGGGAAGAGAATTATCAGGAATTAAGATATTTTAACACAGAGCAAGTGTTAAATGGTCCGTATAGCAATGCAGAGACGAAAAAAAAGGCTAATGCTAAAACAAGTGAGATATCAGGAGAGGATAATGGTAATACATTAATTGTCAGCGATGGCATAAAAGTAACAGATAAATCAGGAGATACATTGGAATTTGAAGACAGTAAGATGACAGGAAGTATTAATGTTATTGACTACATTCCAATCTATGGTTCGGTGTTTGGAAACGAGGAGAAAAATTTACAGTATTTGGCTCAGATACCGGAATCTGATTCATATACTGTTGAACCAGAGCAGGATAATACAGATATTACACTGTACGGAGAAAATTCCTTTGTAGCAGTAAATGGGCAAAATATTGAGCGGATTACGACAAGTGAAAATACGACAGAAGTTGAGGGGGATAAGGCAGATTATAGTATTTCCGTTCCGGCGGAAGAAAACAATTGCAATTTGTACCAGGTAAAACTTACATCTGACAATGCCGTATATAGCTATAGTAACGGAGAATTGCATATTACATCCAATAATGGGATGTCAAATATATCGGTAAATGCTTGTCGCGACACGGATTATGCAGGTGAACAAGAGGTATCGATAACGGCGAATGAAATTAAAATTACTCCGGTTAAAGCAGAGAATGATAAAGTAAACATAGTCGCGAGTAATAAAGATGGAAAATCGGAACAGCTTGAAATTACGTTAAAAAGTACCCAGCAAGAGGAGAAAGCTAATTCTACTCCTGTTCCAACGCCTACACCTACGACAACAAAGTCACAAAACAGCAATGTAGGCAAAGACAATACTTCATCAACGGCAGGACAAAAGATTTTGCGTATACCTCAGGTTAAGGGTTTGAAAATATTAAGTCAATTGAAAAAAGTCAAAAAAAGCAAGACGTGTAAAGTGACTTTGTCTTGGAAAAAAGTCACTGGTGCTAAAGGCTACCAGCTCCAGTATGCCCTAAATAAAAAGTTCAAAAAGAAAAAGAGCATACAGACAAAGAAAACCAAGTACACCATTAAGAAACTGAAAAAGAAGAAAACGTATTACATTCGAGTTCGTGCCTATAAAATGAATGGCAGGAAAAAGGTGTACGGTAAGTGGAGTAAGGTTAAAAAGGTAAAGATAAAGAAGTAACAGAAAACGGAAAATAGGAGGATTTCAAAATGAGAAAACAAAAATCACTGGTTCTTTTACTTATTTTTGCGATGGCATTATCTCTGTTTCCACAGAGTGCCTTTGCTGCAAAGAAAAAGGTAAAACTGAACAAAAAAACGGTAACAGTAAACGTTGGAAAGACAGTAAAAATTAAATTGCAAAATAACAAAAAGAAGGTGAAGTGGACGGTCACTTCCGGCAAGAAAAATGTGACACTTAGTAAAAAGAAAAAGACAGGTGTTACGATTAAAGGAAAGAAAGCTGGCAAAGCCAAGGTACAGGCAAAAGTGGGTAAGAAAAAATATGTCTGCAAGGTGACGGTAAAGAATAAAACCAATAAGAGCAGTGTTGCGACCCAAAAACCAACAAGAAAACCAGTTCGAACACCGGCACCAACAAGTAAAACTTCTTCACAGCCGACCCAAAAACCAGAGGCAAAAGCAGTAGAATTGTTGACACAGTATGATGATGCTATTGTTGCTAAGACAAGTACGGCATTATCAGAGCGTAATTTGAGTTTTTATACGCTTGGACAATTTGGCAAGATAAGTGTTAAATTATCGGACGGTACAAATAAGGAACTACATAATAATAACAATATACAGGAATCTTCGTATAGTCGTTTCTCGATTACAGGAGTGGACACAACGGCAGCAGGTGATTATAATGCGACTTTATCTTACACAGAAGGAGCATGGAGTAATACGAATACAGTTTCAAAACAAATAAAGATCTCCGTTGCTGAAGAAAAAACAAATGAGCAGTATTCATATATTTCAAATGGGAAAATTGCGCAAGTAAATGCTATTTACAGTACAGAAAAAAGTGTTCATATACCAGACACAATTGATGGTGCACAGATTATAAATGATTATTGTGATGTTTATGATAATCCTGCCAATAAACAGATTCGTAATAATCAAATAACAACCATTACGTTGTCAAAGTATTTGAGGTATATTCCACAAGAAACAAATTCATTATATAGCATTGGGTATGGTTTAGATAGTTCTTATAGTTGGTTATCACTAAAAGAAATTAGTATTAGTGATGAAAGTGAAAACTTTTCTTCTGAAAATGGAGTTTGGTTTGATAAGGATAAGACGGTGCTGGTAAAATATCCATGTGCCAAAGCGGATACCGTGTATCGGATTCCGAACACAGTAAAGGAAGTTCGAGGTGGAGCCCTTAGAGATGTTATACATGGATTTCAGAAAATATATATACCGACATCGGTGGAAAGTTTTCCGTGTTTTGAGGATGATTATAATGTGTCAAATTTAAGTGAGATAGAGGTTGATGGGCAGAATAAGAATTATAAATCACAGGATGGTATCTTGTATTCGAAAGATATGAAACAATTACTGCTATATCCTTTTGCCAAACAAGATGTTTCCTATTCTGTGCCAGAGGGTGTTGATTATATTAAAGACATTATAGATGTACAACACTTAAAAAATATTGTATTACCTAAATCGCTTTTTCAAATTTATGGTCATATCATTGTTGAAAATGTGTACATAGATCAAACATATGATTGGTATCAAAGCCAGCAAAATGCTTATCATTATCATTGGGTATTGGAAAGAATTATATGGAATAATACAACAATTTATGTAAGAGATAGCCAGTTAAGAGATTATTTTATGAAAGAAAATGCTGAACAGTTAGAAAAATATCATGCTACGATTTCGGAAGTATATAATTGGTAAAAAAGAGTAAGTAGAATTTTATGAAAGCGTAATGCCATAAAAGAAGGTTGCGCAATCATCAAAAAAGTCTTGCTTCATGGCAAAAAAGATGAGATAATAATCTTATGAATAAAAAATGAAACCGCTTACCATTTTGGGCGGGCGGTTTCATTTAGGGTTATGGCAAATTTACTAGGATTGCGAGTATGAAGTGAAGGAAATTCGGAAAAAATGGAGTATTTTCAGCCAACTGATAAATAATTGTGCAAAAATACTCAAATTGATTTGCCTTCAAATACTTTCTTAGATGCAAAAAGTAAAAATCTGTAAATTTAAAATGCCATATAGTATGTAACATAAAAAATCATCTCCTTTTGTCAAATGAGTAGTTTTAATATGTCTGCTTACCCACCGCCACAAAAAAAGAAAAGATTCAGATAAAAAAGCGTACTATGCCTCCTAAAGACGTAATACGCTTTCAGTTTTTCTTGACACACAGGTAAAACCCCGATAATATGAATTACACAGAAGTCAATATTTGGATGTTGAGTTGTTGTTAAAAAATGGTTATAATGAATTTGCTATATGCGTATAGCAAGGTGTTTTGGGCATGAAACACTGATAGCATGATTTACATAAAGGTGGACTCTGGGGAAATTATGGTATAAGCTAAAAAAATGTGGTATACTTTAGACAATGCCTATACGTGAATGAAGGAGAGTTGTGATTATGTTTAGAAAACTCAAGGTTGACAATTTCAAATCATTAGTTGATTTTTCAGTTGAGTTTACACCAATGAGTGTGATTATTGGCAATAACGCAACAGGGAAGAGTAGTGTTTTGCAAGCGATTGATTTTTTGTGCGGCTCGATAAAAGAGGATTTTGATATTATGTTGGAGCGTAGGAACTGGACAGCGGATAATATCAAGTCTAAATTAATAAATTCAAATAAAATACATTTTGATAGTAATATTTTACTGCCTTCTAAAGAAGGGAAATTGGAGTATGACTGGAGCATGGTTTTATCCATTTATTCAGATGAAAATGAGGTAAGCCTGCTTTCTGAAAGACTTGTATGTAATGGAACCCAATTGTTAGTGTATCAAAAAGGAGAAGATGGCTTCATAAAAAATGAAGGCAAGGATACAAATGTATTACCGAGAGCACTGGCAATTAAATCGTCCGCACTGAGAATGTTAAATAGGGATGAAACGATAGATTACCGAATAAAATATTTTATTGATTTTCTGGAGAATTCATTGTCATTTGAAATGCTTTCACCAAATGAAATGAGGCTCAGCAGCCGAGGTGCGAAGGAAAGTATTGGAATGTCAGGAAAAAATTTGCCATCCTTTATCAAGCAAATGACAGATGAACAGAAAGCAAGTTTTATGAATAAATTGACAAGGTTGTTTGGAGACAGAATTTCTGATATAGACGTCGAAATACCGGGAAGACCGGGGTGGATGCAGATTGTCAGCACTGAGAAATATGAGGATAAGTCTATTCAGATATCATCAAAAGAAATGAGTGATGGAATGTTGCGCTTGTTAGCATTTGTTGCGATTAGTGAGATTAAAAGTTCTAATGCGACAATGCTTTTGGACGAGATAGAGAATGGGGTAAATACAAATTATGCAGAGCAGCTGTTAGAGATTCTAAAGGAGATGTATGCTGAGAAAAAGCATCAGCTTATATTAACGACTCACAGCACTGTGTTTATGGATTATATAGATGCCGAAGATATTGTCTTTTTATATCGAGATAATAATGGATATACAAAGGCAGCGAGGCTTTTTGAAAATGAGGCAATGAAAGCAAAATTAGAATATATGTATCCGGGAGAGATTTTGCCTAATATGTCGCAAAAGGAAGTATTGGATAAGTTACTTGCATCAAATAATTGTTGAGGGATTAGACTTTGATGTGTTTTTAGGCATTCCAAGCCAATAACAATAAACTGGGAAAAGGCACAAAAACATTTTAGGAGGATATTTAAATGCGAAAAGGGAAAAAATCACTTGTTCTTTTACTAATCTTCGCAATGGCATTATCTCTGTTCCCGCAGACTGCCTACGCAGCGAAGAAGAAAGTGAAGCTGAACAAAAAATCTGTAATCGTAAACGTTGGCAAGACAGTTAAGATTAAACTGAAGAACAACAAAAAGAAAGTAAAATGGAGCGTTACTTCCGGCAAGAAAAACGTGGCACTTAGCAAAAAGAAAAAGACAGGCGTCACAATTAAAGGGAAAAAAGCCGGAAAGGCGAAAGTACAGGCAAAAGTGGGCAAGAAAAAGTATGTCTGCAAAGTGACGGTTAAGAAGAAACCGCCGAAAAAGACACCGAAACCAACACCGGTTGTAACACAAACACCGAAACCGACAAAGAAGCCATTGCAGACGATGCAGCCGGCAAACCAGACACCTGCCACAGCACATCCCAGACAGGGACTTTATGCAGAGGAGGAAGATGTTCAGATTAGTTCGGTTAAGTTTGATAAAGCAGTAGAGTATTATTCATTGAGCATGAATACCATTTTTGCTGCAATACCGGAGGGGCAGTCTGCAAAAGAGGCGATGCCGGATGTGAAGAAATGTGAGTATACTGTTTACGGTCATGGAAAAAAGGCAGAGGTAAAATCCATTTCTGATGTGGTATGGCATGATAAGTCCTTTTATGGGGATAATACCGATTCCGGATATTACACGTTTAAATTGACAGTGGAACAAGGCGGAAAACAGTACAGTGCTACGGCAAATTTGGTATCTTACACGGAGTCCGTAGAGTATTACAGAGTGGATAATGGATTGGTTTTCCATACCCTGATTGCGGATGGAAAAGAGTATGAACTGGAGAATTCACTTACGTGGAAGAATAATGAAATAAACTGGCAGTATTATATCAAGTCGGATGATGTTGTGCTAAAAGATTTGATAGATACCAAAGAATATAAAGTAGTTGCACGCTATGGAGATAAGGATTATACGTTGGATTGTGTGGTCGACCGATACACCCTTTACAATGGCAATGCCTATGAGTTTACTCATTCAACACTGGAATTAGAGGAATTAGGCAATTTGCGGATTGGTTCGTCTGAGGACAGTTTTACAGTAAGTGATAAGAAGCAGGATTTCTATTATATTCTTTCCTATACTTCAACAAAAGGTAATGTGAATTTTGATTCAGATGCTAATTTGTTTAAATATCAGCAGATGCTGGATAAAGAAAAATCCTTAAAAGACATTTTTACGGAGTTTGCTAAGAACCTTCAGATTCAGCAGGTGGCATACCGGAATAAATGTTACACAAATGTGGTGATTGAAAATGTGGTCTGGAATGACGAGTCGTATTATCCGGGCGGCGGTGACAACGGGTATTATTCCTTTGACATTTCTTTGACCGTAGATGGTAAGAAGATTACACAGTCTTATAAATTGATCGAAAAAGAAAAGAAGTATACGGTATCCGGAGTTTTAAAAATGGAAGACGGAACGCCGATACCAAATATCTACTTGTATGTCCGGAAAGAGGGAACTGAGTATAGTGTTGTATATACGAATGACAAGGGTGAATACTCCTTCCAGGCATCAAAAGGAACTTATAGCTTCAAAGCAGGAGAGTCCTTTACAGTAGACGATGGTCCGTTGAAAAAGGATATAACACTTCCGGTCTGCTTGTTAAGTGGAAGTATTATCCGTGAGAACGCACCGGCTGTAGATGCGGGCTATTGGATGAGACCGACTGGTGAAAATCAGATGATATATTTTGGTACAGATAACAATATGAATTACCGGGCTTATCTGGAAAAAGGCTCCTATGAATTAATGCAGGGAAGTCAAGTAATCGATATTTTTGAGGTAACAGGTTCAGGTACAAAAGATTTTACGATTAAGTTATATCGGATTACCGGTAAGCTTGCAAAGAAAAATCTTGAGTTTGTAGATATTAATAATAAGAAAAATACAGTGCTTGCGTTTGCATATAAAGGCAGTTACACGGCATATTTGAAACCTGGTACTTACGATGTCCTATATAATGACATTACTTTGGATAGGATTGAAGTCACATCGCAGGATATAAAAAAAGATTTTTCAATTGCAATGTGTTCAGGCAGAATACTGGACGCTACCCAAACCGAGCTTCCGGCAAATAGGTTTGATAGTTACGAGATTGAAATTAAAAAAGATGGCGAGTTTTTCAAGACCATTCGCTTAGCAGGATATTTGCAGGACAAAGGTTCCGGATATGAAATTGGCCTTCCGAAAGGGACATATGAGTTCTTTTTTGAAGATATTTCGCTTGGCAATGTCACAATTACGGATGAGAATGTGGAAAAAGATTTGTGTCTGCCGATTCGGTATGTTAAATTCCGTGTGCTGGACAAACAAAACAATGTGATTAAGCCGGACAGCACCATTGAAGTTTCAAATGTTGATACGAATAAGCAGTATTGGTATCACCCAAAAGATAAAAACGGAGTTTTGCTGCTTCTTGGAAATTATAAAGTCAACTCTGTGGAAGGCTTAACGAGCAAAGGATATGAATTTTCGGTTACGAAAGACACGGAACTTGTGGATGTAGCAACTGACGTTTGCCGGGTTAGCGGTACTTGCCGGATTGTTGGCGAGAAAGGCGGTAAGTATCAGATACTTGCCTTTAAGACTAACAGTAAGATGATTTATGCGTATCCGGAGGATGGCAAATATGAAATGTTTTTGGAGGCAGGCGTATATAATTTTATCATTACTTACACCGACGAGAAAAATTCGAAAGAGCATACGCTTGTACGGCAGGAAGTGACAGTGCCGGATGCTCCGTATGAGAAGAATTTTGATATAGTGGCTGGAAGCCTATCCGGGCAGCTGACATGGAAAGATGGCACCAGTGCGATGTACGGTGAAAGTTCATTATGTTTGTACTCGGATGGGTTTGCTAGTGGTGATATTACAGCTGACTTGAAAGCGGATGGAAGCTTCTCATTTTCCTATGTTCCATATGGCACATATACGATGAAATTGGATGATAAAGACATTGGAACCGTTACAATAAATTCGGCTGACAAACAGCAGGACTATACCATTAACGGATATCAAATCGCGGTTGTTGTCAAAGAAGCCAATGGAGAATTTGCAAAAGATAAGTGGATACGTGTCGAGAAAGATGAAAAAACAGAGTATTATTATGTAGATAATGACAAAGGATTGGCACTAGTTATTGTTGATGAGCCCGGCACTTATGAGGTGTGCAGTTATGATAATGGCAATAGGATTTACTACGGAACGGTTACCGTGACAGATAAAAATGTGTCATGTGCGCTAACGGCGGAGTGACGGAGAGTAAAATAGGTTGAATAAGTAAGAGTGAAATTCTGATTGAATTTCACTCTTATTTTTCTTGACGCCCCTAACAATTTCATATAAAATTAAGAAAACACAATTTTCTATAACACAATGGAGGGATATAATATGAAAAAAGTAAGAGGCACAGTTGCTTTCTTGCTTGTGTTTGTGCTGAGCTTTTCTGTGATTCCACAGAATGTTCTCGCAGCCAAGAAGAAGGTGAAGCTGAGTAAAAAATCAGTAACGGTAACGGTTGGAAAGACCGTTAAGGTTAAGTTGAAAAACAACAAAAAGAAAGTGAAGTGGACGGTTGTATCCGGCAAGAAAAATGTGAAACTGAGTAAAAAGAAAAAGACCGGTGTCACGATTCATGGTAAAAAAGCCGGAAAAGCAAAGGTGCAGGCGAAAGTAGGCAAGAAAAAGTTTGTCTGTAAAGTGACGGTAAAGAAAGCCGGAACCAATCAAAATGCAGATAAGAATAATGGTAAAAAAACAGCAAAACCAACGGTAAAGCCGACCGAAAAACCGGTTCTGCCGTCGACTCCGACGCCAAAGCCGACCGAAAAACCGTCTCTGCCGTCGACTCCGACACCAAAGCCGGACAATAAGCCGGATCCGACGCCGATTGAGACGATGATGCCACCGGATGAGACACCGGCGCCAACGGTGAAACCGGAGTCAAATTATCAGGGGCTTTATGCCGAAAAAGAGCCGTTGATTGTCAGTTCCGTTGCATTTGAAAAAGATGTTCCGTCATATTCGCTGAATTATAATGATATTTATGTAATCTCCGAGGAGGCTGATTCCCTGAAGGAGTTTGTGCCGGACGTGACAAAATGTACATATAACGTTTATTGTTATGGTAAAAAGGCGGAAGTAAAGTCAATTACCGATGTTGTCTGGCATGACGATGAGGAATGGCAGAAGCCGTATTATTCATTCCTGCTTACGGCTGTGCAGAGCGGTAAGGAGTATAAGCAAACAGTTACGATGAAACTTGTCCGCGAGGATTCAGAGGAAGGCTCGGAGAATGGTATGACATGGCTTTCTTTGGATGCAGATGGTGAAAAGTATGAATTAGAACAAAGTCTGCATGATGAAGAAGGGGAAAGCGGATATTATTTTAAAGATAAAGAAGTTAATACTTCAAAGATTCAAAATGCAGAAAATATTAAACTTGTTGGTGTCTACGAGGAACAGCAGTATACAGTGAATGCAAGAAAAGAAGTCTGCGATGATTATTTTGTGAGCGTTATTGGTGATTCCTTTGCGAAAGATAATCTGGCAGTCGGTTCAGGTATGGTTTACATTGATGCCAAGACAGATTCTCATTTTTACATAGATGCATTTACTGCAACAAAAGGTGAGGTGAATTTATATCCGGGATACAGTGAAGAGTGTTTCGTATATGAGCCGGCGTTAGAAAAAGGAAAAACATTAAAAGACATATTTGCTAATGTAGTGGAAGACTTAAAGATTTACCGTGCAGTCTATAATAATGTATATTGGAATAATGAAAATATTGAGATTCGCAATGTGGTCTGGCACGATGAGCCTTATTATGACGACAAAACGGACCATGGCTATTATTCCTTTAACATTGTACTTACAGTGGATGGACAGGAAAATGAGCAGTCGTATGTGCTGGTGGAAAAACAGAAAACCTATGCAGTGTCCGGAAAATTGACAACAGAAGATGGACTGCCGATTGCAGAAGCAGAAGTTTTATTGTCTAAGTTAAGCGATGAGGAATGTGAATACACGATTGAGACGGATAAGAACGGATGTTTCGAAACGGATTTACAAAAAGGCACCTATGAGTTTGAACTGGGGCAGACGTTTACGGTAGAGGACAGAGATGTAGTGCATAATGAGAAACTTCCGGTTTATAAAATCACCGGAAAGGTGACAAGAACAGGTGCGAATACGCCGGATGTTCCGGGCTTTAACTTTGAATCAGAGGAGTCTTCCTGCATTTATTTGAGAGATTTACTGGGAGATGACAACCGTTATTACGCATATGTGCAGAAAGGAACATACACGGTTCAATCCTGTGATTGCCCAGTTGACACCGTGGAAGTAACCGGAAGTGGAACATATGATATCAAGATGGAACTTGCACTTGTGTCCGGAAAAGGTTCCGGATATTATAAATTTGTAGATACCGAGGATGAAAATAATTGCTATTGGGCATTTTCCGTATTTGATACGTACAACGTCTATTTAAAGCCGGGTACTTATTATGTAAAAATAGAAGATGCTACAGTTGATACCATTGAAGTGTCACTTGGTGAGATGACAAAGGATTACGAGATGTATTCCTGTAAGGGTGAGCTGTTAGATATGGCAGGACTTCAAATTCCAAAAGACATGTATAGAAATTACGAGATTTTGGTTATGAGAAATGAGGTGGTTTACAAGAAATTAATTATGGCGCCAAAATTTGATGAGGATGATATATCCGGTTTCAAATTTGACGTTTTAGCCGGTGAATATGAGTTTTTGCACAACGGGAAATCGGTTGGCAGGATGACAGTTACCGATTCCAATGTAGTGAAAGATTTAACGATGCCGTACAAATATGTAAAAATTAAAATGCTTGATGCAGAAGATGAGTTGATATCGATATATCCGAAACGGAGGCTTAAATTTGCAAATAAGGGTACGAGCAGCATTTACTACTATATGGACGATGATGAGTCTGGGGATTATACATCACGCATCGTGCTGCCAACCGGTGATTACCAGTGTGTTGATTATTACTGTATGCCAAGTATAGGAGACTATGGCTTTACAGTGGATGGTTCAAGCGATACTGTTGTTATCAATACAAACGTGTATAAGATATCCGGTAGCTGCAAGGTAAATGGAGCCGAGGTGTCCGATGATACATGGGTGTACTTGCACAAAAAGGGAGACGCAACAGAACTTTCGAGCTATACATTTGATGAAGGGAAATATGAATTCTATGTAGAGCCGGGAGAGTATGAGATAAAAGTGTCCTTGGATTCCGGAATCGTTACCGCAGCAGACGTAACGATTACCAATGCATCTGTCGAGAGGAATTTGGAGTTAGGAGAGTAAAACGATGAAATTGTTTGATTACACATGGAGGGATATGATATGAGAAAAATGAGACGAAAACTCGCCGTTTTGCTTGTGTTTGTACTGGCATTTACGATGATGCCGCAAAATGTACTCGCAGCCAAGAAGAAGGTGAAACTGAGCAAAAAATCAGTAACGGTAACGGTTGGAAAGACCGTTAAGGTTAAGTTGAAAAACAACAAAAAGAAAGTGAAGTGGACGGTTGTATCCGGCAAGAAAAATGTGAAACTGAGTAAAAAGAAAAAGACCGGTGTCACGATTCATGGTAAAAAAGCCGGAAAAGCAAAGGTGCAGGCGAAAGTAGGCAAGAAAAAGTTTGTCTGTAAAGTGACGGTAAAGAAAGCCGGAACCAATCAAAATGCAGACAAGAATAACGGTAAAAAGACAGCAAAACCAACGGTAAAGCCGACCGAAAAACCGTCTCTGCCGTCGACTTCGACGCCAAAGCCGACCGAAAAACCGGTTCTGCCGTCGAGTCCGACACCGCTGCCGACCAAGGTGCCGGAACAGACGATGCTTCCGCCGGATGAGACACTGGGACCAACGGTAGAACCGGTGAGAAACAATCAGGGACTTTATGCAGAAAATGAAGAACTCATCATCAGCTCGATTGCTTTTGAAAAAGAAGTCGATTATTATTTGAGCTATAACAATATTTATGTGTGTGACGGGGAGGCAAATTCGCTGAAAGACATCGTGCCGGATGTGACAAAATGTGAGTTTACGGTTTACTGTTATGGAAAGAAGGCAGAGGTAAAATCGATTTCGGATATCGAGTGGAACGAAAAAACATCAAAGGGAAAAGGCAGTTATACTTTTTCAATAACAGCAGCACTCGATGGCAAAGAGTATACAAAGACTGCTAAAATGATGCTTGGTCTGTCGCGGGACAAAACCAAAGAGAAGGTATTTGATAATGGATTTACGCTGCTTACGTTACAGGCAGATGACAGAGAGTATGGATTGGAGAGAGGTTTAGCAAAAGACCCTAATGGCGATAGTTCCCATTTCAGTTATTATTATTTTAAAGATAAAGACGTGGACACAGAGGACATAAAAGATGCAAGTACGAAAAAAATAACCGGTGTTTATGAAGATGAGAAGATAACACTGGATATAGAGAGTATCAGTGCGTCGACGGACAGTGTTATGTTCAGACCTTCGTCATATAAAAGAGGAAGACAATTCCTAGAGCTTAGTTATGTCGATGTTTATAAAAAAGTAGAAAATTACTTTTTGATAGATGCCTTTACATCAACAAAAGGAGCGGTAAAATACTGTGAATATATGGCGGGAGGCGATCAGGGCTTTATCTATGACGAAACGATAGAAGCCGGCAAATCGTTGAAGGATATATTTACGGATTTATCGAAAAATTTGAAGATATACCGCACGATTTATCGTAATGTTTACTGCGTAGATAACAGCATCCGTAACGTTGTCTGGCATGATGAGCCTTATTACGAGGGAAAAGAAGATAAAGGATATTATACGTTTGACCTTGTGATAACGGTTGACGGTAAAGAGTTTAAGCAGTCGTATGTGCTTGTTGAACAGCAGAGAAAATATACGGTGTCCGGAAAACTGGAGACAGAAGATGGACAGCCGATTGCAAATGCTGAAATTTCCTTAGATAAATGGAACGGAGAATTTTGGGAGTCGAATGACGTAATTAAGACCGATGAAAAGGGTAATTTCACGACTAAACAACCAAAGGGAGAGTACCAAATTCAGATGGGAAAATCGTTTACCGTTGAGGGTGACATGCAGCATGATGAGAAGCTTCCGGTTTATAAAATGTCCGGTACGGTAAAGAGAACTGGTGCACAGACAATGGATATCCCTGACATTTGGATTTTGGCAACCGAAAATAGCAGTGTCCTTTATGGCAGTGATTTCGATGATGACAATCATTATTACAGATACCTGACAAAAGGAACCTATGTAATTTATGTAGGTGATTATGAATTGGATAGGTTTGAAGTGACCGGCAGTGAAGAACGCGATATTACGCTCGATTATGCGCGAATTTTTGGAAAATGCAGCAACACGTATTTATATAAAAATGTGGATGACGAAAACTATTCAAAATATGCTTCTGCCGCGAGTGGATGGTATGAAGTTTATCTGAAGCCGGGAACCTATCAGGTAATCGATGAAGATACTGTTATTGATACGATTGATGTGGCACTGGGTGATACAAGGAAAGATTATATCGAACATTCCTGCAAAGGAAACTTACTTGATGTATCGGGGCTTGAAATTCCGAAAGAAGTGAGTAAGACCAAATTATATGTGATTTCTGTCAAGAAAAATGGGGAACAATATAAAACAATTGGTGTTCCGACGGGGAGTAAAGAGAATGCGTTTGATTATGAATTGGATTTGCTGGATGGTGAATATGAGTTTTTCTATGCAGACACCAGCGTTGCCAAGGTTACAATCGACGGCTCCGATGTTGTGAAAGATTTAACGCTGCCGTTCAAATATGTAAAAATTAAATTGTTTGATGCCGAAAATCACGTAATTCCGTTATCGGAGGAAAACTATGTGAAAGAAACCGGAGAAACCGGAAATACATACTATCTAACGGAAGGACTGACAGGTTATTCCGCACATGCAATGCTTCCGCTCGGCTCTTATGTGTTTGGCGGAGGAAACTCAAATATACAGAACTTGCAGAATGAGACATTTACAGTTACCGAGGAAGACGATGTGGTTTCTGTGAATACACAACTGTATCGAGTAAGTGGTTATTGCAAACTGAATGGGGTTAATGTTTCAGACGATGCAAGGATAACATTCTTTGACAAGAATTCGTCTTCGACTTCCGCAGCAAATGATGTGGAGGATGGTAAATATTCTGTGTATGTATCGACGGGAGAGTATAAGGTGACAATATCCGGTTCGGTGGGAATATTAGCATCCGAGGAAATAACAGTAACCGATGCTTCCGTTGAGAAAAATTTTGATATAGAGGCTGGTAAACTGACCGGAAAACTTACATGGGAAAATGGTAGTTCCTTTACCGATTTTGATACGGATATGTGTCAGATTGGTTTGCAAAGGCAAGAGCCATATTATTCAAGCCGTTTGGCGAATATAGAACAGGATGGTTCTTTTGAAGTAAAGGACATCTTATTTGGTACCTATGAGGTGATGGTGTGTTCGGCGTATGGCAATGCGGATGTAAAAGTTGGCACAATAACAATTGACAGCAATACAAAGAGCCAGAATTTTGTGATTTCCGGATATGCAGTTCACATGAAGATAGTAGATAGTGAAGGAAACCCTATGAAGTATCAACAGTTTTCTTTCATAAATACGGAGGACGAAACGGATAGGAAATATTTTAATACCGATGACGAAGGAGAAGCTTGTTTGATTATTAGTAAACCGAGCACTTATGAAGCTATGCTTAGAAAAGAAAGTTACGGAACGGTAACGGTGACAGATAAAAATGTATCTGTGACACTTAGAAAATCTGAACCTTGACGGACAAAAACCATTGTGCTATACTAGGGTTCGACGAGGACGTCACAAGCGAAAGTTTGTGACGTCCTTTTTTTGTATTGGCAATAAAAATAAACCACCTGCTATGCAGGTGTGTTCCCAA
>ERZ1106941.1694-NODE-1694-length-20828-cov-23.372743_pt1 | contig 20828 bp, 9 predicted proteins | sample MGYA00403670_ERZ1106941 | MGnify/ENA primary metagenome ERZ1106941 (study PRJEB35170, sample SAMEA104062400) | human gut metagenome | biome: human gut; feature: human-associated habitat; material: faeces | place: Denmark | collected 2012-06-04 ...
ATCCTATCATCACTAAGAATAGCACAAATATCAACATACGAAAAGTACATAATGATCGTTTTGATTCTAAAAAAGCTGCTTTGGTTGGTTTGAAACCTGATTTAAAGGTTTCACTTATGCCTTCAGATCTTGCTCTAAACTGCCGTAACCTATGCCGTGAATACTACGATTTAATGGATAATCGCAGTGCCTATGTGAATAAGCTTCAGGGTGAATTACGCATAGCGTTTCCACAGTATCTTGGCATCTTTTCCAAGGTTACTATCAACACTTCTCTTACATTATTGGAGACTTATACCTCTCCATCAGCTTTTCTTAAAGCAGACAAGCAAGAGATTATTGATATCATCAAATCCACAGCTCGATTTGGGCTTACATATGCTCAAAATAAGTATAATGCCATAATTCAGGCGGCAACTGATGCAAATCAGTTTGGTTACATCATAGACAGCAACATCAAGCGTATTCGCCTTTATATCAGCTTCATACGTAAATATGATGAAGAAATCAACAGCATTCTTGAATCACTCCACGAGCTTGTTGATGCTAATGAAGATTCTGACTTTGTCAAGCAGATTCATTTGATTGAAACTTTCAAAGGTGCTGGTTTCTTGTCTGCTGTATCCATTATGGGTGAGATCGGTGACTTTTCAGCATTTTCAAAGCCCAAACAACTTTTCGCTTATTTTGGTCTTGATCCAGCAGTAAAGCAATCCGGTAAATTTGAAGGCACCAAGGTTCAAATGTCTAAGCGTGGTTCTGCCATAGCTAGACGTGTTATTCACACGTTAACCTTACAAAGCATCAGTATCTCCCGTAATAGAGAAGCTAAAAATCCAGTTCTTCGTGAGTACTACCTCAAAAAATGTGACTCAAAACCAAAGCTCGTAGCAATGGGAGCTGTTTCACATAAGGTATGCAATATGATATTTGCAATACTCAGAGATAACAAACCATTCAAAATCATTGCTCCTCAGGAGCATATCAAACAATACAATTCTGCTAAATGCGACATAGCTGCATAAAATACTATGAACCCAATGAATCAATATCTTTCAAAAACGATATTTTCACCAAGGGGAAAGTCCGCCCTTTTTTAGTCAGAAAATAAAATAGATTTTTTCTCATTTTACTATTGACATTTATTAGCTGGACTTTTTCAATTATAATTTTCCTCTCAACTACCTATGGCAATATTGCCACTTCATCTAAATCTATCCACGTGAGAATAGCACTTGCTGCATCATGATATGAATTAGAGTAACACACGCTCCTATCATAAATACATTTTGAAATTACTTCCTTCAATTTATCAACTGTTTTAACTCCGAAAACCGGCATAATACTCTCACAGTACTGTCTTGATTTCAGTCTTTTCCATATTGAATCACATTCATCTGCATATACATAAAGGGCAGGAAACCATCCCAACCACTGAGTTAAGGTATCTAATTTCAAACCATTATAAACTTGATATAAAAATAAATCGGCATTGGCCATAGCTCGCCCGGAATAAATCGGCAAAAACTCTCTTTCCGTGCAGACAAAATGTCCCATAAGTGTATACTTTCTAGATAAATCACCACCCAAAGTTGGTTTGATATTTTCTTCAAGCATTTTTGAATGAAAACAAAATTTCTCATAACTTGCAGGTACTTTTTCACTCCCCAGTCCAGATTCCCGGATAAAATATGTATGTACTAACAAATCATGAATGTCCTGATATAGTTCAAAATGTAACATATAGGTAACTGTACATAAAAACAACTCCCATATATGAAGTCTGAACAAGTCAAAGTCTTTTTCTCTACATGACATTGTTTTTGGATCAAATGTATAAGCATTAAAAAGAATGTTATACATACGTTCAAATTCATCTGCCATAATTTTTCCAAAACCATCTAATTTGGAAAAGACATTTAAATGGTCAAGAAAAACATCTCTATATTCCTTCATCTTTTTAAAATTCTCAAGATACGTTTTATTATCAATATTGCTCACATAAAACTGTTTAATAGCTTCAATATATGTATCTACAAAATCACGAACCTCCACCTTCTTCATTCCACTTAAATCTGTCAAACTTATCTTCTTTATTTTCTCTTTGATTTGATACAAATCATCCGGACTTTCTTCTGTTAACCAACTAGGTGGAGTTCCAATTTCCGGTTTACGCTGAGAAGGTGCATCATAAATTATGCGAATCAATTTCTCATATTCTTCCTCATAATTATCGCTCGAAAAATCTAAATATAGACGAGATTTCAAAAAAGACGGAAGATATTCCTTACCAAGCTCATCTCTTTCCATAACTATAGGAATAAATTTTTGTTGATTTGCATGTCCATAGACTTCATCAGATATAATAGTTGTCTCGTTTCCTACCCCACCACTACGTTTATTAGCTTTTTCTGTATACTGTCTATCTGAAAAAATCAACACTTTATCGATTTCAGGATTTGTAACGCATTGTTCCATATAGGCATACTTATCCTGACCTTCCTTCAAATCCCAAACATTAAGTTTTACATCAACTCCATCATGTCTCATACGAGTTGCCAACTCAATAATATTCTGTTGATACTCTTTGCTTGTCCAACTATATGACAAAAATACTTGTGGTATTCTATCTAACATTTATTTGTCCCCCTATTATCTAGTTTAATTTATTATTAATTTTACCACTTTTCGAATATGCATCAAATAATTATTCTTCATTCGTTTGGGTCTTTTTATAAAACTTCCTTAATCTGCTCTATTATGCTAGATACATCTATATCCTCCGGCAGAGAAAATCAACATACTGTACTTCTCTAGTAACAAGATACCAATACCATCCATACAAGCAGAATTTATAACTCTCCTCTAAAGCATATAGCTTAGAATATTTCCCAACATAATTGTTCCCAGCACCCCATGTTTCAATATGTACCGGATACAAAGAAGTGTTCTCTTCATCCGAAATAATCCTTGCGTATCCATTCTCATCAATAACAAGTCCGTTATTATTCCTGTCATCAGCATTTCTCATTAAGGCTTCGATTTCATCCTTCGTAAACAAATGCTTTGGCATTCCATCTCTTCTTACACTAATTTCAAAATACTGCCGATAATACTCAATTCCTTCAAGCCCAGCCTTGCTCAAATAATCATCAAATATTCTATTGATATTTGCAAATATTTTCAAAGCCTGCTTACGGTTGTGTACAACAATGCACTCACTTAAATCATCAATTGAATGCTCTTTAATATACCCATCATTGCATATATATATATGTTCATTTTTTACCAATTCAGCCAAGCTGCAAAAAGATGACTTTTTAAATTCGAAATAGAAATCTATAGGTTCTGTCTTATAATCGTCAGACACTGAAAAAGCCTTTAAAAAATTCCACTTTGCATAATTTTCTTTTATATATGCATGTTTTTTAGCAATATGAATTTCCTCTATTTTCGCCCTTTTGACTATCTCAGTATCGCTCTCTTCGTCACATGCAGATATCTCAAAAGGATTTTCATCAAAGAAAGGTGCTCTTAATATTCTGTCATCCAATTCTTTCCTTGATAAACAGGCATATTTTTCATCGTTTGCTGCCATCTTATTTATCTTCAGATACATTTCCATAAGATTCTCTATATATTCTCTGAATTCAGCATTAGATACCATGCCATGACGTCCATCGTAAGTACCTGTTATTCCACTATAACCAAATGCTCCTTCCTGAACCTAGACACATATCGCATACTATGACTCTGATCCAGATAATCATACGCTCCATCAAAGCCCTTTTCATCATCACTCAAAAACATCCACAATGTTTTCGCAAGTGAAAATACATCTGCTTTACTTGCTGTCTGACTTTGTGAAATCATCATTATCCGGAAAGTCCACCAATCCAAAATCGCCAAGCGCAAATCTTCCACCATAATAATAAATATTGCTTGGCTTTATGTCCCTATGATGTATCCCCTTGTCATGTAGTGCACAGAGTGTTTCACATAACTGCAAACTCCATCAATAATTTCATTAAGAGATTTTTTATTTATAAAATTCATTACAGGTTTAGCAATCGGCATCGTATACCAATAATCATCCATAGAATAAGATATTATTGGAATAATCCCCTGTATCAAGTCACAGTTATCTATAGCAATCTGAATCTCACTGATAAATCTAGACTTTTTCTCCTCACTCCTATTGTTGCTACGAAGTTCTTTTAATGCATATCTACTCTCTGGTTTGTTATCCTCAACCAGATAGACATCAGCATTTCCACCTTCTCCTAATTTGTAAATTTCAGTATACAATAACATCCATTTCTTTGCTTTCGATTTTCCCATAATACACACATCTCCATCTACTTAGATGTCAAGTCCTTACTTCCAATTCATCTCAATCTCATCAAACATCCTAATCCTCTCCTCATCAAGAATCATATTCCTTACATGGTATAAGTTTTAGCAGCATCCCAGTACCAATATATAGCCTTTGACAAATTTGCAAGTTTAGTATTATCCGAATTCATTGCCTTAAAAATATATTCCATTGGACTACATGGTAAGAAGATAGTGTTCTGCTCATCGCTATACCACATATAACAAGTAAATATATCATCCATATTCTGAACTGGTATGTTTTCAATACGTGTGCAAATCATTCCATCTTTTTCACTAATATTATATTCAGCTGCATTATCAAAACTTCCATTGTTATATTTATTTATACTCACATGAATATTTGATTTAATCTTATCAAAACTAAGTGTTTTATCTTTTATGTTAAAATATAAGTTAAAAGCAATTGCATCGTCACAAATTAATGATTCTCCATAATATTTTAAAAAATTTGTTTCATACATTGTATAAAAGTGGCGGCTAAGATTTGCATAATCATAGTCGTTTATCATTGTACTATTTATCTTATTTTTTAAAACAGGATCATTTACTGTCGTATACAAGCCTTTGTTAACCGGATTTGATATGTTATACTTAAAATATTGTTGTGCATAGCCTCCATAATTTAGCATGGCCTTTACTACAGGAACAGCTTTTTTATAATCTATATTATCGTTTTGATGTTGTAATATATAATCTGTATATTTCTTTACAGACACATTCTCCTCTGCTAATTTTTTGCCTCGACATATAATCTGTACACTAATATTATCATTCATTTTTGCTGCAGAGACAGGATATGATAATTTATATTTGCCAGCAGATATATTTTCTAAGGAGCTTAATGGTATTGTCTGTTCATTACTTACGCATTTTACCACAAGAAAAGTAGTTATATCATTTATAATATTTTGCGACAAATCAATATAACAATTTAGACCAATTTTTTCTGTAAGGGATAATGAAAACTCAGTTATTGCAGCAGTTTCTTTGTTAAATTCTGGTATTTTATAATCCAAATCCAGTTCATTAATATACTGACCATACATATCATTTGTTGTCCAATATATTTTTCCATTTTTGTAGGATAGTTCCGTATTTCCCGGCAAATACACATTTGACAACTCTGTGGCTGGTTGAATTACATTCATATTTTCATCGTATATTGCAAAATAAGTTGAACCGACATGCGTATCATATGATAGTTTTTCCCATAATATAGCAACATTTCCATCGTCCAAACGCACTACTTTGGGATTATTTACATAATATGTATCCTCATAATCGGTTAACCATATAACGCCATAATCTCTAACCCCATCCGGCAAAAACAAATCTGTATATGATGATTCAGGTCTCGTGCCAACTGCCTCTCTTAATTCACCATCTAACACATATTGATCTGCACCTTCATAATAATAAAAATCCTTTTTAAGCACTTGTACAAAAAGATTTCTCGCTTCACTATGTCCGCAATACTCTTTATTTGTTGGCGCATTATCATATGAAAGCGTTTTTTCAGAACTGCCACATAAAATGTACCCATTCGTATTCTCAACAATTCCCCCAAGCTGAGCGTATGTTTCATTATATCCATGATCTCTATTTGCCCCTTCTCTGAAATGAAAAGGTTCACACTTATAATCTGTTTGTCTGTTTTCATCAACATAATCAATCTTAAAGCATCGACCATAAGCATCTCCATGATTAGCATATAAATATCCACCATCCGATGTTGCAATAACAGCTTGATCAAAAGAATGACTGCAATAGGTAACAGCATTACTATTCACTCGTTCCATTGTAGTTATATCTACATAAAAGCAGAAATTGGATTGATGTCCAGAATACATTTTCCTTGCATATATACATGCCAAGACCCCATTCTGTATTGTCATATCTGCTGTTCCTACATAAAACGGTAAATATGTTCCATAAGAATCTCCTGATAGCCCATAAAAATCATATGGATTACTTTGATAACCTGTAATCTTGCAGTCACCAATTTTATTTCCTTCTAATGAATATTTTGATAAAATTGTCACAACACCATTTTGTTTAGCAGAATCCTCCTGCCCCCATAAAATATAATAAAAATCCCCATCACATATTATATTTCCAAATAAAGGAAGTTCATAATTTATCTTTATCGTCTGCAAAAGATTAAAGAACTCATCATATCTTTGAATATTGATGTAGTCTAACTCAGTTGATTCCCCGTCAATTCTTTGCACAACATCATAGCATCCCGAATTATCAAAAAAAGAAACAACTTTAGGTGTATCTGCCGCAAATGATTCAGCAAAAAATCTTGTAGACCCACTGTCATTTAATAATATTTTGTGCTTTGAGAAGTTCCAGTTTGTTGTTTTCTCTTCTGAAACTAGTTGATCATCAGCTTTAATAGGTTGTGGAAAAATGGCAATCCCACTAAAATATAGTACAACAACCAAAATAAAACTTAATACTCTTTTTTTCATAAAGTAACCTCTTATTCTTTCAAAAACGTAATTACATATCTTAATTACTAGTAATATAATGCCAGTTATATAGACAATAATCTCCTAGTACTATTATTCAATTTCCATCGAATACTGCTTTGCTGCTTCATTATAAAGATATAACGCCTTTACTACATTATTCAGCTTCGTATTAGAGTTTTGTGAATTTAATGCCTTATACATATATGTCATTGCACTATACTTCTGATTTATCTCTTTTCCATTCACGCTGATTTTAACGTTATATGTATCACCAAGCGATGAAATGCTAATATCCGGGACTCTTACACACATGATATTTCCATCATACTCTGGTGCAACATTTTGTCCATTTACACTCACATTTATGTTATTCGCCATATTTTGGTCATCCATGCTATAATACAGCTTCAAATCCGTACCGGAATTCAGAACAAGACTGCCTCCTAGGAATGAAACGCCCATATTGTTGTTGAGTACAGCATAATTATAGTCTTTTGAAACTGTTGTATTAGTTGTTAATACAGGATCATTGGTCTTATTATATAATCCCTTATTGGCAAGAGCATCCGTATTTTCATTAAAATAAGTCTGAGCAAATCCGCCATAGTTCAGCATTGCTTTTATCAGTGGTGCTGATGACTTGTATTCGCTGCTTTCTGGCTCAGCTAGTATTTTGCTTGCATAGTCATAAACCGAATATGAATAAGTCTGTCCTGTCCAATCATTGCAATGAAGCACCGCGTTTACCTTTTTGGTCATTTCTGCGGCATTAACCCTGCATTTAAATGAATAACAGTCGGTTCCGTTATAATTAACCTTGTCTGCGTCCTTAAGATATACACGTGTGGATTTTTTGCTTCCTTCAGGTGTAAATTCGACATATGTATTATCTTTATCTATCAGTAACGCATCTGACAGACGCATAATAAAATTCAACCCAATATCATCACTCAGACTAAGTGAAAGACCTTTCAATTCACTGGAATAGTTATCTTCTGTTGGGAATGATACTTTATACGGAGTATACTGTCGCTTGAAGTTACCATTTCCTGTTTGACCTGATGTATTATAGCCCCAACAATATAAATCGCCGTTTGTAGTTATTGCTGCAAATGTATGATTAAAAACCTTAGCTTCTCTTACATTATCCATCACCTTTACTGGAATTATCTGATAGTCATCAATATCTTCTGCAGGATCATTAGGATTCTCTTTAGCTCCCCAATAATATAAATCACCATTTTCAGTTAACGCTATTGATGTAACATCATCTATGTTCACATCTTTAACATTTTCCAATATTTTTACAGGTTTTTCCACATAATACCCTGTATCGCTTCCTGCTTGCCCCCAACTATTTTTCCCCCAACAATATAAATCGCCATTCTCTGTTATTGCGCCAAATGTACTCTCATAAGTATAATACTTTTTTACATTTTCCAATATTTTTGCTGGTAATAGTACATCATTTAACTCATCATATTCATTATCTCCCCATAAGTATAAATCACCATTTAAAGTTATTGCTGCTGTTGTAAATGAAAACTCCCCAAAACATACTTGTTTTACATTATCTAGTATCTTTAACGGAGATAGCTGATTACATGTACTTCCATTTCCAACTTCTCCGTATTCATTATGCCCCCAACAATATAAATCGCCATTCTCTGTTATTGCGGCTGATGTATTAGCTTTTGTATAAAATTCTTTTACCCCTTCCAATACTTTTTTTGGTGTTAGCTGGTTGGTTGTAGTACCAATTCCCACTGTTCCTGCGCCATTATCGCCCCAGCAGTATAAATCGCCATTCTCTGTTATTGCGGCTGATGTAAGACCATCAATGCAAAATTTACGCACATTACTCAAGACCTTTACCGGTGTTAGCTGATTAACAGTAGAACCATTTCCTATTTGCCCTGCAAAATTGAAGCCCCAGCAATATAAATCGCCATTCTCTGTTATTGCGGCAGCCGTATAAAAGTCTAAATAAACCTCTTTTACATTTTCTAACACCTTTACCGGGGTTAACTGATTGTCTGTTGCCCCATTTCCAACTTGTCCATATTTATTATACCCCCAACAATATAAATCACCATCTTCTGTTATAGCTGCTGTAGTATCATTTTCCAAAACTGTTTCTTTAACATTTTCTAACACCTTTACCGGGGTATGCTGATCATTCGTAGCACCATTTCCAACACCGCCACATCTGTTAAATCCCCAACAGTATAAATCGCCATTAGACGCAATTGCTGCAGATGTATTCCATAAATTTATTGATTTAATTTCAACCTTATCGTTTTCATTTGCTGTTACTTCAGAAACAGGCATATAAGAAGCGATAAACAATACCACTATCAATATGACAGACATAAATTTCGATTTCATATCCCAATCCTCCAATTCCAAATCTTATATTCTATTTGCTATACATTTCATTTGCATACTGCCCATACCAGTATAGTGATTTCATCAATTCTGACAGTGTTGAATTATCATTTTTCGATAATGCCTTTGCAATGTAATTATAAACAGAATAATCAATTATCGTTTTTTTGCTACTATCATTACCATTATAAATCGTAACTTTAAAATCTTTTTTTAGAGAATATGCCGGAATACTGTCAATATCAACGTAGTAGTAAGTGCCCTTTTTCTTCAAATCAAGCTTACGTTCAGATGATGTTCCCTTGTTCACATAGCATGACAGATTTCCAGTCTTACTATCGTCAATTTTAAAATAATGCCTTATAACGCAGCCTGATTCCAATAATAAAGACGTTCCAATATACTCTATTCCGTTGCTGTTTACAATACTATTTTTTCCATACTGCTCAATAAATGCCTTACTATTTTGAATTTCCGGCACATTTTTTTCATTGTCAGTAAGATTTTTGTTAACAAAATCCGTCGTTTCATATTTAAAATACTTTTGAGCATATGCACCATAATTCAGTAATGAAATAACAAGATTTTTTTCATTTTCGTTTTCTCCGGCTTTATATGCATCAAGATAGTCATAGCAATAATCCTTTATACTATATGAAGAGCTGCTGATTAATTTTCCATTTGAAGAGAATAAATCAGTTGTTACGGTTTGTCCAATCTGTGCAGGCGCTAAATCATATATAAAGTTTATATAGCCATTCTTATTGACAGCATCCTTAACATATATTTTTTTATCGTTTTTACTAAGGGCATTGCTTACACTAGAGTTTATAGACATAACCACGTAAGCCCCAGAATTTTTGACAAAATCATCTGTCATCTTCCAATAGGAATTAACAGCAATCAGCCCATTATTTTTCAATGATATACTGTGCCCATATAATGACGGCTGCTGCTCGTTTGAAAATTCAACTGTTCCAATCAACTGGTTATTATCCGTATTATAAATGTCAATTGAACTTACGTTATCTACATTCTCAGCATCAATCATAAATCTATTATCTTCATCTGCACTTATGGAAAGATTTTTTTCATCTATGGAGCTGTTAGTATGTTTTTTCAGTGATACATTTAATTTATCTATCTTTGATTCTCCAATCATACTAATTAATATATTGTCAGTTCCATCTTCATTCTTGTAAACGATGAAGTTTGTTGATGCTTTATATGAATCTGCAATTTTTACTACAGCAGATGTATCTCTTACAGTATCTTTGACAAATTTTGCCTCTATATCAACGTTTTCTCTCGCAGTAAATCTATATACAGATGATAAATCACGTAATTCACCATCCATATACCATCCAGCAAACTTATAGCCATTTTCAGGATAAGCAGTTAATGAAACCGGATCACCAAGTGGATATATACCTGTTCCTACTACTGTACCACCATCTGTTTCAGCACTTTCGACAGTTATATTAGCATCATCTGATACACTAAGATACTCAGAAGGAGTGATTGTTGAATCCTTAGAAATAACCGCATCGTTAGAGTCTGCAGTGATATCATCTCCATCAAGACTTTGTGTATATTCTTTATCTGTTTTTAATGGAATATCATAATAATTTAACCTTCCAACCGGATTACCATCAACATTTTGTTCTATAACATAATTCATTGTGCCATCATCGGTGCCTGTAAATTTAAGTTTAACTTTTAAATCGGATGGTATTATAATTGTCTTCACATCTCCATCAACATCAATATATATATCATCTTTATATGTATACTCCGTTCCATTTGTACTACCGAGAACATTTCCATTTTCATCATCAATTTCGACATCAACAGGGCACTGCACAAACAATTTTTGAAAATTCTGCCATTTTTCTGTTATCCAGCTTTTCTTTCCAGCATCGCCTTTATAAAGATAATTTTCAAAATCTGTCTGTAAAGTTTCCTTGGCCTTAACGAGTTTATCCATTGCAGCCTTCACTATGGAATTGCTGACTGACTTATCTGAATAATCTATTTTCTTTAATTTTTTATATATTGTATCAGCATTTTGCATTACATCCGATAACTTTTTGGATTTCTTTGCTGTCACAATATCCGAAACTAAATCATAACCATCTTTCATTTTTTGAAAATTCTTCAGAGTATTACCATATCCTCTGCTCTGTAAAGTTGCAACCTTATCAGAAAATAATTCACTAATCTCATTATATGTGAAACCTGAAATACATGTGACCTGTGCAAATTCTCCGACTACAGAATTAAGGCAAGAATATAGAGCATCCTCAGTCCAGTCAGAAAGAGTGTTAATATATTCATTAAGAACCTTCGCCGTGCCTTTGGCACTTGAAATAATCGTTCCGGTATACGATTCGTTTGAACCTTTACTAACAGAAACTCTTCCAAAATAAGCCCCTAAAAAATGCGTAACGCTAAACTTCACAGTATAACCATTAATAGTTCTCTCAAAATTGAGTCCATCAAGATTATTTCTTATTTCATTAACAATACTTGCGCTTACTTGTACCAGACTTGCTGATGTGTCAATTTTTCCAAGAGTCTTTCCCTCATCAACATACATATCTAAATACTGCGCAAGAGCCTCATAAACACTATCCAATGCAGTATCAGATATATTTGAATCCATTGTAATTATTTTATCCTTTGAAGCAGCATCTCTGTCTTTCAACATTTTTGCTTTTGTACTTTTATTTTTCTTAATGGCTTTTGCATCAGTATCACAAGCTGTTTTTAATGCCATAAGATAATTGTTCATTGCTCTTATAAAAGCATCTGTATCATCATATACGTCTCCTGTAGAAGTATTTACATATGTAGGAGCACCATATTGTCTCACATCACATTTTATTTGTGTAAGCTCGGTAATTGAATCATTATTCTCATCCGTTGGAAATGTAACTTTATATGGTGTTAACTGATTTTCAGTAGAGCCATTTCCTACTTCACCATAATAATTATCTCCCCAGCAATATAAATCACCATTTGTTGTTACCGCTGCAGAATTCCAGCAATCGTTAACGTTAACGATATAAAATTCTTTAACATTCTCTAGTATTTTATTTGGTGTATACTGGTCATCAATAGAGCCATTTCCTACTTGTCCATGCCCATTATCTCCCCAGCAATATAAATCACCATTTGTTGTTACCGCTGATGATGTAAAACTATCGCTATAAAATTCTTTAACATTTTCTAATACTTTTACCGGTGTATGCTGGGCAACAGTAGAGCCGTTTCCTACTTGTCCATGCCAATTATATCCCCAACAATATAAATCACCATTTGTAGTTATCGCTGCTGATATCGCATTATAATTAGAATAAAAGTCTTTAACATTTTCTAATACTTTTACTGGTGTATACTGGTAAACAGTAACGCCATTTCCCACTTGACCACAATCATTTTTTCCCCAACAATATAAATCACCATTTACAGTTAGAGCTGCAGACACAGAGCCACCGGGATAAAATGTTTTTATCTTTACATCATTATTAATGATTTCTTTATTTTCTAAATAATCCATCGCACACGAATCTACATTGTCTATTTCCGAAGCTCGTACCACCGAAGCTGGCATGTAAGATGTAATAAATAATACCATCACCAATATAACAGATAAAATTTTAGATTTCATAAATCAATCCTCCAATTTAAATTCAAATCTCATCATAAGCAATAACCCTTTAGTACTAATATTAGAATACCACCATTTTCCCCAAGATAAAAGAAAAATCTAAAATAAATCTAAAAATCCGCCATACCGTACCCGGTATAGCGGATTTTCTCATCCAATAGTAACTTTCACTTATTTACAACTGCTGTTTCTGATATAAAACCAATATAAAGCATCCGAACAATCAATTAACCATATTATTGAACCGTTGTTCCAAGCTCATACATAGAAACACTCAAATTCTTTAATTTACCATCCGTAGTGCTTGAGCTTACTGCACTTCTGCAATAATCATACACACTGGATGAAACAAAGCTTTTACCTGATACTGTAACTGTAAATACTTTGCCGTACTCTGCCGGTGTTATATCTGTGATATCTACGTAATATATGCTGCCGTTCTGAACTGGCTTCAATATCTTTCCGTCACATTTGAATGCGTAATCAGTAATTTTCTTAGTGCTATCTGTAAGCTCAAAATAGATTCTCATGTCTGTTTTCGATTTAAGTATCAGAGATTTTCCGAAATATTTGATACCATTTACGTTATTCACACTGAAGGTTGAGTTTTTTGATATGAGCTCATTCTGCTTTGTAAGAGTTTTCTCCTTATCTTCAAGCATATCGTTTGCGAGATTTGCCATGTTGTAGCTGAAATACTGCTGGCTGTATGAACCATAATTCAATATCTTCTTAATGACTGCTATAGTATTTGCATCATACGAATCAGAATTATTTAAAATATGCTGACAGTACTTCTTTACTGAATATGTAATTGTATCACTTGCTTTTTCTGTACCATCTGCCTCCGGAATGATTAGCTGTGCCTTGATGATATCAGACATCTCTGCAGCCGGCATAGTGCAGGTAAATACTCTTGTGTTTTTATCTTCTGAATACTGTTTTGTGTCAGTTATGCTTACTTTCTTGACTGTTCCATCAGCCAGTTGGAATTTCATATAGGCTTTGCTGTTCTTTACGTCAGCTGCAGTCATCTTCACGTAGAAATTGAGCCCGATAGTATCTGCTAATGTGACAGAAGCACCATCAAACTTCACCTCTGCATTCTCGCTTTCTGTAAAACTAATACCATTTTCATCAGCAAAAGTCTTCGCTGTAGAATCTCCATAACCTATTATATTTACAAAGTCGTCATTTCCAAAATGATTATAATCAGAGTCATAATAGTCCATATGAAAATTCATATCAGGATTCTGTACTGTTACATTCTCTAACAGAGTACAGTTCGCAAAAGCTCCATTTCCCAATGTTTCCACATTGACCGGAATAGTTACTTCTTCTAGGCTGCTACATCCGTTAAATGCATCTCTTCCTATAGCTGTCACATTCTCCGGTATGGTAATCTGATTCAAAGACGAACAATTCTCGAATGCACTGCTTGATATCTCTTTTATGGTACTTGGAAGCTCAACACTCTGAATATATTGCGAATCCTCAAACATACTGGCAGGTATTTTCTCTAGTTTACCTGTTATCCGTACTTTTTCAAGACTTATGCAGTCCTTAAATAAGCTACTAGAAACACCATCACCTATTTTTTTCAGGTTATCACACTTAATCTCCACATCTCTAAGATTATCACAATGACCAAATGCATAATAGCCGATACTTTCTACCTTTGAAGGAATAACCAAAGTCTCTAAAGATGTACAATTTTCAAATGCTTCTCTGCCTATTGATGTCACTGCTTCCGGAATTATAATCTGCTGCAATGATGAACAACCACTAAATGCTTCATTCGATATAGTGGTTACTGTGCTTGGAATTTTAAGTGTTTCAAGATATTCAGCACCTTCAAACATGCTATCCGGAATAGATTTCAGAGGTCCTGTAAGCGATACTGTTTTCAATTTAATACAACCACTAAACAAATCCGCTGTACCATAATAGTCGGTATTTTCTAATACTCCACTCTTTATTTCAAGATTTGAAAGGGATGTACAGTCATTAAATGCATAGCAGCCTATACTCTTCACTCTTGATGGAATGACCAGATTGTTCAAAGCTGTACATCCTGAAAAAACCCAATTTCCTAATGTTGTCAAATTCTCAGGCAACGAAATCGACTGTAATGCTGTACAATCTTTGAACGCATATTCGCCAATTGAAGTAACAGATTTTGGTATGCTGACCTGCTTCAAAGACTTGCAGTCCCTGAATGATTTATCATTTATTGATGTCACCGAACTTGGAATCACTATAGACTCTAGATAGTCTGCACCATCAAACATGGCATCAGGAATAGATTTCATTTTTCCAGTCAGCTTTATAGTTTTAAGTTTTTTACATCCGGTAAATATATTTCCATCACCATATTCACCTGTATGCTGTAACACGCTGCTCTTTATTTCGAAGCTACTCAATGCTGTACAGTTCTTAAAAGCACAGATTCCTATAGTATCAACTCGTGATGGTATAACTATACTTGTAATGCCTGTACATCCCTGAAAAGCATATCTTCCAATGGATGTGACCTTGTCCGGAATAATCACTGACTTTAAGCCGGTGCAATTTTTGAACGCCGAATCCCCTATCGCTGTGGTTCTTGAAGGAAGCACAACATTTGCACTTGCTCCGTTATACTTTGTGATTTTATTTCCATCCCATGTAAAATCAGACTCCGGAGTAGGTGTTTCTGCTCCATAAAGCTCCTGCGAATCATCGACTGTTCCCACTTCCTGTACAGCTGCAGTATCATCAACTGTTGTCGCAAATACAGAGGATGCAGGACACAATGTAACAACCATTTGTGCTGCCAGTAAAGCAGCCACTATCTTTTTCTTCATATGTTAAATCTCCTAACTTAAAATATTAAGCCAATCTTCTTGGTCTTATAGTACTAATATATTTTACCACTTTTAATCAAAAATGATATACTATTATTGATTTAGTTATTATACATTTTATCTAACACTATGGTACTAGTTCATTTTACCACTTTATGTACAAAAAAGATAGATAAATTCATGTATAACTCATTAGTTAAAATTCATAAAATTGCCCCTTATAAAAAATAAAGTGCGTAAGTTTTTGCTAATGGTAACTTACACACTTTATTTACACTCTTTTTTTACAATTGTATTTTACACTCAAAATGTAAAATAATCATATTTTTATATTTATTACTGCTCAATATATCTTCCATTATGAATATAATACATTTTATTGAACATTTACAGACAAAAGGTTTCTCCAATAATTTCCATTACTGTCTACTGCATCCACATACAGCATTGTTTTTCCTACCATTTTAGGAGTCCAGAAACATGAGTTATCTTTCTCATATCCTCGAATCCTATACCAATTATTATCCGGATTACATACTACAAACTCATAAAAATAATTTCCAGTTCCGCCTGTTGCCTGTGCTGTTAGTTTCACTTTATCTCCTAATTTTGCAGTACCATCGGACTTAGATGTAAATTTTACTCTCAATTTTTTAGTCTGTTTTGTAATCTCAATTGGAAGTTCCACTCTTTTATAAGCCCCTTCACTATCCTTTACATCTACATACAATGTTTTGTTACCCACAGCTCCCGGAATCCATGTACCTGTATTATCCTTGGAATAGTCTTTTATCTTATACCAATTACCTTTATTATCAGTAAGAATGAATTTATACGTATAATCTCCACTTCCACCACTTGCCTGTGCTGTTAATTTTACTTCACTTCCAACTTCTGCTGTCTTCTCAGGTGATACAGTAAAATTGACATTGAGTGTTGTAACCTTCATCGCAAGTCCAACTCTCACATACGCGCCTTTACTATCTTTTACATCCACATATAATGTTTTGTCGCCCACAGCTCCCGGAGTCCATGTACTTGTATTATCTTTTGAATAATCCTTAATCTTGTACCAATTACCTTTATTATCAGTGAGAATGAATTTATACGTATAATCCCCACTTCCTCCGCTTGCCTGTGCTGTTAATTTGACTTTTTTTCCAACTTTCGCTGTTTCTATCACATCTGTATTAAATTTAACATCTAATTTAGTTACTATTTTGTCTGATGGAACTATTGTTTCACAATATCCATTCTGATCATATAAAGCATATGATTTAATATCAAAGCCTCCACTTGCCGGTGCCTGAGCTCCATTTGAATTGAAAAGAACCTTGCCACTTTTAGCAGTTGCTTCGTCCAGCACACATCTATATACTCCATTTGGAAGCTTTTCCATAGCTGTACCAGGCCATTCCCCTGTAAGCTTATTATTAGTTCCATTTGTAGTATTATATGCATAACAGTTAACAGAACCTCCCCATCCAGATGGTTTCTTAAAATAAATAGCTAATTTTCCATCTGCAACTTTCTCATAATCATATGGCACTTCTTTTACAGTTACTTTTACTGACGCTTCTACTCCATTTCTCGCTTGCGCTTTAATTACAGCAGTTCCCGCTCCTTCAGCTGTAATAATTCCTTTTTCAACAGTTGCAACATCCTTATTTGAAGAACTCCATGACAAGCCTTTATACTTTGCATTTTCCGGAGAAACAGTTGCTTTAACCGTCTTCTTTTCTCCAGTGTTCATATTAATTTCTTTCTGGTCTAAAGTTACAGACTGTACCTGAATTATGTCCCCTTCATACTGTCCTTTATAACCAGATGTATCATAATATCCACCATCTTTGAATTCAGCCTTTACACTTGAGCCTGAGCCATTCGTAAATACAACTTTAAGTCCTGTTTTACTTCCTGTATATGTACATGCATATACTCCGTCCTTAACTTTTGACATTTGAATACTCTGTACCAAAGCACCATTATTATCATATAAATTAGCTGTTACATTATTCCAGTTTTGTGTATTATTAAAATAAACACTCTGCTCCTGTACATCTTCAACAGATGTCACATTGTAAAGATATTTACCATCTGTACCAACCTTACCCGGTGCCTGTGTCTTTGCCGTATTCAATACATATACTCTTAAATTGCCCTTTCCTGAACACTCAGCTGTTAGACTTCCATTAGTAACATTTTTTGTATCTCCGGTAATGCAATCCACATATGTACCATTCGGAATATTATTAAACGTTGCAGAATTGCTTATTGTGACAAGTGCAAAGCTGTCCGTTTTATCATCTGTGTATCTTCTCTTAAATGCCATATTTCCATCAATATTTGATGTTGAATACTGACCCTTTCTAAGAGCCGGTACTGCCTGACGTATACGGTTTAATCTCTGAATATGCTTTGATAACGGATAATTCAACGATTTTTTCATTGTTCCTGTTGCACCAAAATACTCACCAAAGTCAGTTGTTGTTACTTCACCTTCAATATTATCTCCAAAATACGCACGACCTGTATTACTTAATGCATCGTTAGGACCTACATCTATCATCTTTCCTTTTTGGAATTCCACTTCTGATCCGTAATAAATACAAGGAATACCACGGAATGTAAACATAAGACTCAAATTCTCTGCCCATGTATCCTGTGAGCCGGCAAAACGCTGATCTGATGGTGCCTGATCAGGTGCATAATCATGCGAATCAACATATGTCACATTCCATGTTGCATCGTTATACCACTTGTCTCCACTTAACGCAATGCCGTACGCACTTCCTGCATTTTCAAAATTCCAATGCATTGGAAAATCAATAACGCCAAATTTAGAATTTTTACTATAATCCGGTGTATGATAATCATTACCGTTCAAGAATGCATTATCACTTGTAGGCTGGGCTTCTATATCTTTATTATCATTAAAGTTGTCTAAAGTTGACTGTTCATTTACAGTTCTATCTGTATCACTCCATGCGTAATCCTTAGATTCTTTCCATGTATAGAATGGAGCCGAAAGAGGAGGTACACCTTTGTTCCATACATCACGATCGCGAGTGCACACTTCTCCAAACATATAGAAACTATCATTTCCATTCTTCTCTGCCTCATCATAAAATGGCTGTATAAGTGCATTATTAAATGTTAATCTTGAAATATGCTTTGCGGTATCAACACGAAATGCATCTACTCCCATATCAATATAACTGTTATATGCATCCTGTAAGTACTTATAAACCTTTGGGTTCTCCGTATTTAAATCCACGCAATCTCCGGCAATCTGAGCTGTCTGGCAGCTATATTCCTCCCAGCCGAGACTTTTCTCATGATGATAAATATGTTCAGGATCACCTGTCTCACTTTTCATCTTCTCTATACGCGCATTATACTGCCTTGCCGGAAGCAATTGATTATAATCTGTTGGAAGCCCACTATTAGGAAGCGTCTTCATACAATCTGAACTGCTTAAATCTCCCTGTTTCTCAATCATAGGAAAAAGATTTGTTTCTCCAAAATTTCCAGTATGGTTAAATACTACATCCTGAATTACCTTTAATCCTTTTGCATGTGCTGCATTAATAAAATCCTGATATGTAAAGTCGCTTGATTCATATCTTGGATCCACTTTAGAGAAATTCAGAGCATGGTATCCATGATAATCATATCCACTACAATTCTCTACAACAGGTGTAATCCATATTGCTGTAAATCCAAGTGCTTTAATATAATCCAGTTTTTCTGCAAGGCCCTTGAAATCACCTCTCCATTCCGGATCGTCAGGATCATCATACTGTATACCATCCCAGCATTGAACATTATTCTCCGAATCTCCATCATAAAAACGTGTTGTCATCACGAAATAAATTGATTCATCTCTAAAATCATCACGGCTATTTGCATAAATAACGCCTGCCGGACTTGTCGGATTCTGAGTTGCAACCTTTTTAACAGCTACTTTGCCATCTTTACTTTCACTGCCTGATACTGTCTCTGCTTTAACAACAGGAGCTTGCCAAAATGTCATTTCTCCTGTCATAAGCGAAGCACACAATATCAAAGCAAATATTCTTTTCTTCATACTATGAACATCCTCACTTTGTACATTAATATATTTATTTCACCTATTTTGTTACCAATATAGACAAAGATTCCCGCCTATAATTGCCCTCGCTGTCTACAGCATCTACATATAACATTGTATTACCCACTGTCTTTGGCACCCATAGAAAAGTACCAGTTTTTTCATAATCACGGAGTCTATACCAATTATTATCCGGACTGCAAACAAGAAAATCATATAAATAGTTTCCACTTCCTCCAGTTGCCTGCGCTGTTAACTTAACTTCACTTCCAACTTTTGCTGTTCCAAAAGGCGATGCAGTCAACTTAACACTTAATTTTTCAGCCTGTTTTGTAACCTGTATCGGAAGCTCTACTCTCTGATATGCACCTGCACTATCTTTTACATCAACATATAACGTCTTATTTCCTGCCGCCCCCGGTATCCATGTACAGGTATTACTTTTTGCGTAATCTCTTATTTTATACCAATTTCCGTTATTGTCACTTAAAATAAACTTATAAGTGTAATTACCACTTCCTCCACTTGCCTGCGCTGTTAGCTTAACTTTACTTCCAACTTTTGCTGTTCCCGATGGTAATGTAGCAAGCTTTACACTTAATTTTTCAGTCTGTTTTGTAACCTGTATTGGAAGCTCTACTCTCTGATATGCTCCTTCACTATCTTTTACATCAACATACAAGGTTTTACTTCCTGCTGCTCCCGGTCTCCATGTACATGTATTACTTCTTGCGTAATCTCTTATTTTATACCAATTTCCACTATTGTCACTTATAATGAACTTATAAGTATAATTACCACTTCCTCCACTTGCCTGCGCTGTTAGCTTAACTTCACTTCCAACCTTTGCCGAAACCGTATCGGCTGAAAAAGTAATCTTGATATCATCTGCCTTCTTCTCTACCTTTGTCCAGCTGCCATTGATATATGCCATTGACTGACCCTTTGTA
>ERZ1106941.1695-NODE-1695-length-20813-cov-2.836882_pt1 | contig 20813 bp, 18 predicted proteins | sample MGYA00403670_ERZ1106941 | MGnify/ENA primary metagenome ERZ1106941 (study PRJEB35170, sample SAMEA104062400) | human gut metagenome | biome: human gut; feature: human-associated habitat; material: faeces | place: Denmark | collected 2012-06-04 ...
GAAGCCAGACACTGCAAGGAGAAATCATTTATCCGGAAAAACGATTTACGTTGGATGATGATTATCTGCAAAATGCTTTGTTTTCTTTGAAAAATGAACCCAGAACACTAAAAGAAGTTCCGATATCCCTTAATTTAAGAGAAAATCGCATTACTGGTATTGTGGGAATTCGAAGTCAACTGTTTCAATTTATTTATAATCTACTTATTCAGACAACGATCTATCATAGTTATGATGAATTGAAATTAGTTTTATTTGTTGATGAAGAAGAAGCAAAGGACTGGGATTTTGCCAAATGGCTTCCACATCAATGGACTAATGACAGAAGTTTTCGATATTACGCTGAAAATGCAGATGAACTGAAAGAGTTGTCTGTCCGTCTGGAAATAGAAGTAACTGAACGGTTAGAAAATAAAGCGGAAGACAAAGAGTTTACTCCCTATTATTTAATGATTTGCAGCAGCAATAAGATGCTTGAAAAATCAGAGACATTAAAACATTTGTTATCTGTTAAGGAAGACATAGGGATCAGTTTTTTGTTTGTGATGAATGAAATTCGTGAATTGCCAAAGGAAACACAGTGTGTAATCCAACTCGAAAATGAAGAAGGCCGGTTTTTTAACAAAAATGATTTATCAGGGCAGACGTTGAATTTTAAACCTGAGTTTTCAAGCCGGATCAAAATAGAAGAAATGTCGAAACGATTAGCCAACATATCTCTTGATTTGGAGAGTACGCATTATCAATTTCCAAAAATGGTCCAATTCTTAGAAATGTTTAATGTAGGAAAGATCGAGCAGCTCAATGTTTTGAATCGGTGGCGTGAAAATAATCCGACAAAAAGCCTGCAGACACCCGTGGGATTAGACATTTACGGGGAACCCTTTATGCTGGATCTGCATGAAAAATTCCATGGTCCGCATGGTTTAGTAGCGGGCATGACCGGGTCGGGTAAATCAGAATTTCTGTTGACGTATATTTTATCCCTGGCGATTAATTATCACCCGGATGAAGTTTCTTTCATTCTGATCGACTATAAAGGCGGAGGCCTCGCCGGGGCGTTTGAAAATGAAGTGCAGAATTTCCGATTGCCGCATTTGGCCGGAACAATCACCAATCTTGATAAAGGGGAAGTCCATCGTGCGCTGACTTCCATTGACAGTGAATTACGCAGACGGCAGCTGGTTTTTAATGATGCTAAAAAAGCAACGAATGAAGGTACGATGGATATCTATAAGTATCAGCAACTCTATCGGGACCGGATTGTGAAAGAACCGATACCGCATTTATTCATCATTTCTGACGAATTTGCGGAACTGAAATCACAGCAGCCTGAATTTATGGATCAGCTGATCAGCACCGCACGAATCGGCCGCAGTCTGGGCGTGCATCTGATTCTGGCTACCCAAAAACCAAGCGGCGTCGTAGATGAACAAATTTGGAGTAATTCGCGTTTTCGTGTTTGCTTAAAAGTTCAGGAAAAAGCGGACAGTATGGAAATGATTAAAGTTCCAGATGCGGCGGCGATTGCGGAAACAGGCCGGTTTTATCTGCAGGTTGGTTACAACGAGTTGTTTGCGATGGGACAGTCATCCTATAGTGGAGCTCCCTATATGCCGCAGGAAAGACTCGAAAAACAAATTGATTCCAACATTCAATTAATTAATCACAACGGACAGTCCGTGAAAGAAATAAGAGTCCGGGAAAATAAAAGAGACGCAAGTAAAAAAGAGAGTCAGTAAGGTATCTTTCGGGGTTGGCCAATGAGGAAAATATAAAGTCACATCCTTTATGGCTGCCGTCAATGCCGGCGATGATCAATGCCGACGATTTAATCAGTCAGATAAGGACAAAAAACAAGAATGAATTATGTCCGCTGATCGGTATGCTGGATGATCCATATCATCAAAGCCAACATCAGATTTCCCTGCCTATTTCTTCACAGGGGAATTGCTTGATCTATGGCTCAGCAGGCAGCGGCACGTCAATGCTTTTAAAGACAATACTTTATTCACTAATTAAAACGCATGACGCGAGTGAGGTGAATTGTTATTTACTTGACTTTGGATCAGAAACATTAAAAGACTTCCGTGATGCTCCGCAAGTTGGCGATGTCATTCTCAGCAGTGAAAGTGAAAAGATCTCTAATTTGTTTAAAATGCTTCGTGAAGAACTGAAAAAACGAAAGGAATTATTCTCTGAAACAGGTGGAAATTATACAAACTACTGTTCATTAACAAGGAAACCCATCGCTAATATTCTAGTCATCATTAACAATTATTCAGCATTCAAGGAAGCTTATGAAGAAGCTAATAATGAGCTCTTAGGATTAACCCGAGATGGTGTTAATTGTGGGATTTACTTCATTCTTACAGCATCCCAAACCAATGCGGTCTGGTATCAGTTAAGTCAGAATTTCAGCCAGCGACTCGTTCTCCAGATGAATGATCCGAATGATTATTCAATCCTCTTAGGAAAAACAGAGGGGTTGCAGCCAGCTAAAATAAGTGGCCGCGGTTTGGTTCAAAAAGAACGAATCCTGGAATTTCAGACAGCGACATGCCCGCTGGATCAGCAGCAACTACGCATTTATTGTAAGCAGCTTAGAGTCCAAAGTGAAATAACAGCCCGCAAAGTGCCGGTGCTGCCTCAACAGGTAACGCTCAATGATTTTGATATTAAACCAGATTTACAACATTTACCGATTGGAATTCAATGCGAGTCTCTTGCGCAGGTTACTCAAAACCTTAGCAAAAATTATATCACTTTCATTACGGGAACTGATGTACAGTCATCTTATTCCGTTCTTAAGGGTGTGATTAATGCCTGCCAAAACATTGAAAATGTAGAGGTTCAGATTCTTGACGGTGACTGCGTTGTTTCGGAAGGTGGTAATTCAGCCGGGTATATTAAACAAATTCAGGATTTATTCTATGAGGTTCGCGATCGGAATAACCGATACAAAGAAGCCGGCGATGTCCGTGTTTTAGATCAAGAAAGAGAAAAGATTATCATCCTCACAGGCTATTCCCGGATTGTCGGTCTGTTGGATTCTGACGGACAAGAAAATTTAGATCTGATATTGGAAAAAGGCGAGACCTATTACAAAATGCATTTCATTTTAATGGATTCCCTTACAGCCTTTGCATCCGTTACTTCACGAGTCTGGTATAAACGTCATGTCAATGGTAATGGATTATGGATTGGTAATAACTTCGGGGATCAATACATGTTGAAGGTATCTAAGACGTTGCAAAGCTATTATGACGAAATTGGCGAACAATTTGGATATTGGGTATATAAGGGAAAAGCGGTCCGGATAAAGCTGATTGAAAAAGAGGATGATGATCATGAATAAGATTTTGGTGGAAATCCAAGTTCCCGCCATCGGAACTTCATACGATTTCTGGATTCCTGCTCATCTTTATTTGAATGAAGTTCTCTTATCTGTAGGGAAAGCTTTGGAAGACCTTTCTAATGGAAGTTTTCTGTTATCTGAAGATACGGTGATCTGCGATAAAACAGACGGCGCAATTTTGAATCTGGAGAAAACTGTCGCTGATTTGGGAATAAGAAATGGCTCAGTATTATTGTTGATTTGATATTAAGAAGCGATCGCTTCTTGATATAAAAGGTTATTGAAAGGAGGACATAAATACTATGGGAAAATCAATAGCCGTCACACCAGAGCGTTTGGAAGCTGCAGCCGCCAAGATTGAATCAATGGCAGCGGACTATAAAACGCAATACCAAAGTCTGTACTCACAAACAGATGCACTTCAAGCCACTTACAAAGGAGAAGGTGCACAAAAGTATCACGATCAAATTGAAAACTTCAAGCCAAAGTTGGAAAAAATGATGCAGCTGATGAATCAATATGCCGAATATCTGAGGACATCCGCTAAAAGTTATCGTGAAACAGAAGCACATACGGTAGAAATGGCTAGTCATTTACAATATTAAGGAGGGAAAAGCATGTCAAACATTCAAGTTCAAACACAAGTTTTACTGGATACAGCGGAAAAAATGAAGTCTATTAATTCCAATATGACAGAGAAACTCGATGAGATTACACGTGAAATTAACAATTTAGAAGCTGATTGGAAGGGCGATGCTTCCAGTGAAATTCGTTCAGCTATTAATGCGTTAAAACCAAAAATGGAACAATATCGAGATGTTGTTAACGATTACGCTCAATATTTGATTAATACAGCCAACAATTGGGGAGACAGTGAATCAGCCATTCAGAGCAAAGCTGAAACATTCAAATGATCATCAGACAGGAAGAGAAATTACCTCTTTCTGTCTTCAATGTAGAAAATTACAGAATTTCAATTCTGATAAATAAACTTTGGGAGAAGAGGCGAAAATTATGAAAAGAATTAAATCTGCCGTTAAAATCATCCTGTGTTGTTTACTATGCATAGGTAGTGCAAGTTCATTAACAAGCTGTAGCAAGAAAAAAACAGGGGAATTGATCACCCGTGGAGAATGGGCTGAGTTGCTGGGAAGTTTTTTTGGAATGAATCAGCCGATGTCTATGAATTCCTATTTTAGTGATGTTTCAACTGATAATCCATATTTCCTTTATGTTCAAGCAGAAAAGGAATGGGAACTTTATGAAGATGAAAATGAATTCCGTCCTGATGAAAATGCTACCTGGGAATTTGTAATAAAAAGTGCAGTCATTGCTTCCGGGGAACTTGATTCCATCGAAGATCCCAAAGAACGTTTTGAACAGGCGCTGATTTATGCTAAAGATCAAAATTTAATTAAAAACCTTAAGAAGAAAACACTGAGAAAAGAAATTTCGAAAGAAGACAGCGTTGAGATCGCTAACTGGGCCGCGAACCGTTATCTGAATCGAGATTTCGTAGAATATGAAAATGTAGAAGTCAATGATGAAGTTCAAAATTTTTCAAAAGCAGAAGGGATTGTTGTTAGTCCTGTTATCAATGAAGAAACAGGAGAACGGACAGTTGTGGATACTTCTGGAACTTTAAATAAAATCAAATCGGGTGATGTAATTATTATACCTGGAGATGAAGATAATCCAGAAGGGATAGCCCAGAAAGTAATTGATGTAACAGAAACAGAGGATGATCAAATAATCATAACCACAATAGAACCTGAATTACAAGAAATCTATAAGGCATTAGATTTTTCTGTGGATTTAATTCCTGATCCGACAAAGATCATAACAGAACCAGGAGTTACATTGATTCAAAGTACAGCAAGTAAAGAATCGGATTATACCTTATTAGGGGATAAGCATGAGAGTGGAATTGATTTAACATTCTCGATAAATTTCACTCATGGAAAACAAGTAACCTTAAAACAGAATTACCCTGATGGCTCAGAGTTCTCAGTTTTAATAGGAGAAAATTTTCAGCCTGGGAAAATACAAATGATTTCTGGGGTGCATTATCAGGCTCCAATAAAAAATTTGACTTAAAAAAAATTGGTAAAGATTGGCTGAAAGAACAAAAAGAGATTGATAAAGTCAAACAGGGGACAAAAAAATTTAAACCAGTTGATAAAGATGATGTCGAATCTGAAGGAAGTTTTGATATATCTGGAGAAATTGGAATAAAAAACTTTCATATTCTTTCGCAGTTTAAGCCACAATTAAAATATGGTTTTCCAGTCGGGATTAAATATATTCAATTAGGATTTGAAGGAGAGCTGTTCGCGGATATAAAAGCTGTCGGTAAAGTAAGTAATGAAATGAAACTCGCTGAGGTTCCAATAGTTATTCCAGGAACAGGCATCCAAGTAAATGTTGATTTCTTTTTATATGTTGATGCTTCTGGTCAATGTAAGCTAAGTGCATCAATTGATAATCGTTCAGTCATTGAATTCAATAGTGGGCGTTATATTGCGATGAGTGATGCAAAAAGTGAAGCTAGTTTAGACGGGACTATAACAATAGAACCTGGATTAGGCACTAGAGGAACTGTGAAGTTTTTCGGACTAAGTATTATAGATGCTGCGTTTAAAGCTGGAATGAAAGCTGAATTTGAGGGCGAATTGCAAGTTGAAACTGAATTACTAGCAATAGAAAATGAAAGTAAATATCATGTTACAGATAATGTGATTTGGTCTATGAACACAGTAATAAATAGTCCTATTGTTGCTATTGAATTAGGAACTAAACCCACCTTGGCGAAGAAATTAGGAATTCATTATAAGAAAACAATTATTGGAGATGGGGCTGCTATTTATCCTTCTGTAACTATTGATTGTAAAACGCAAAAAAACGAATATCCATGGTGTCAGTATTTAACTGCAGAATGGGTAATTTATACGCGTGAATATGATGTAGACGAAGAACGGGTTGAACCGCCTAGTGACAATAATCAAAATAATGAAATTCAAATTGGGGATCGATTGGACATTGATCGTTCAGTCCTATATTTGAAATTAGATCAGTCTGAAAAGATTAATGTTACTTTGCTTCCAGAGGGATATACAATAAATGATATTGTGTTTACAATTGAGGATTCATCAATCGCAAAGGTAGATTCTAATGGAATTATTACAGCTCTTCAAGAAGGCGGAACGAAATTGGTAGTGAAGACAAACGATGGGTTATTTGAAACAGAGTGCTATGTTAATGTGAGCGGACCTGAGAAAACTTATGATTTGATTTGAGGATAAAGCGATGATTGCAACGTTAAAACAGGAAAGCACAGGAAGAAATATATCCTACTCTGTCATTGATAATCACGATCAAATTCTCTGTGAAATCGAAGCGCCGTTTTCAACCGATTCATTTTATGCCAATTTCTACTATGACGGCCAGCTTCGGCAAAAACTCTACTATAATCCAACAGATACGCAATTTGGAATGAGGTTGTCAGATCGATTAAGCTTCAAGCTCTTTGAAGATAAGGATTGGGTTGGAGCTTTGATTCAGAAAACGCAAAAAGCTAAGGGCTTTCTTCAATCCTATCCCTATTATCAGATAGAAATAAGCGATCAAGAATATCAAGGATATGCCGTTGGCTTTGGAAAGAAAGGCCTGTATCTCTGTTTTTATCAGAATGAGGAATGTTTGGCTGTTGTTGAAAAGGAACTGGTAACAAGACAATATCAGGACATTTATCATCTTTATCTGCTTTCGGATCAAACTCTGCCCGCTTTGCTTCCATTTTTGGTTTATTACGATATGACGCAATATGGCGACGTCATGGAATATAGTTTACATTCTTATAAAAAAACGACACTGAATACTATACAAAAAGAACTAATCAAAAAATATGATCCTGATTTTATTCAAAGGGTCATTGATGAGGAGAGGAGCGAAGAATAATGATTCGTGTCTTTGATCCCAGTTCTTCCTATGCTTCAGCAAATCAATTAACTAATCTGATGCAGCAGATTAACACGGCAAAAAAGAAACTGGAAGCCTTTAAATCGCAGATTGCCAGTGTCTGGCAAGGTCCGGAGATCGCAAAGCTGAATCAAGCTGTCGATCTGCGGATTTCTGAAATGAATCGAATCAGCGCGCAACTGCAAAGCGCATCCGGGAAAATCAGACAAACAGCAGCCATGCTTCAAAAAGAAGATATGTTGAAACTGAAAGCCGAACAAGCTTTAGCTAAGGTTAGTGGTGAATCCGAATCAGGAGGCGGCTTTCGGTGAAAACGAAGTTTAAAATCAAAAAAAAGGAAGGGATGCGTACCTTAATTCTCCATTCCGATAAAGGTCAGATCATTAATCAGGTTGATTTGAAAAAACTGCATGATCAAACTCTTCCTGGCTTTATTGAACCTGTTATTCAATCCGCGATTGGCAAAAAGTTAAAGCTATCCTATTCCATAACTGGAACACACAGTCTTGAATGGATTCTTAAACGAGGAATTCAAAAGGAAACGTTCATTGATCTGATAGATCAGCTTAACCAAGTTCTTAAGGTAGTAGAAAATCAAAATCTTGATATCCGGGCGTTGCTTCTGGATAGAAAAACAGTAATGGTGAATCAAAACAGCGGTCAGCTGAATTTAATTTACATTCCGATTCAATATTATGACGGCGGGTGTGATGTGCGAAGATTCTATGAAAGCTTAGCTTATAATACCGTCTTTGATTCCCAAGAAGAAACCGAATATGTCACCGACTTTTTGCAGACGTTGAACAGCAGCGTAACCTTTGCAAAGTTTATGATGGAAGAATATGTCGAAAGGCATCGGAAAGAAAAAGCGGATTCTGATCTATTTGTTTGTCCGCAATGCGGAAATCAGGTAAAAGAGGGAGAGATTTTCTGCTCATTCTGCAATGCTGATTTACGGAAAACAGAGGAAAGTCAGACGGAATATCCGGAAATTCCTCAACCATTCAAGTCTGTTCCCAGATCATCCGGAGCGATAACAACGGGGGCTACCACCGTTCTGACATCCACTTGTGAAACAACTGTTCTGCAGGAAAAACCAGCTGTTGAACAAGCCTGGCTTCTGCAGGTTCGGGGACAAGTTCATATTTCAATAACAACATTTCCTTTTATTATCGGAAAAGAGAAAGCGCAATGTGATTATGCGGTAACCGGGAATACCAATGTAAGCCGAAAGCACGCGCAGCTGATCTTAGAGAGCGGCCAGGTTAAGATCCGCGATTTAAATTCCACCAATCACACGTATATCAATGGTAAGCAAATAGTACCTGAAAGTGCATTTCCGTTAGCGGAAGAAGATCAGGTCACATTAGGCAATGAAGAATTTATATTTCATCAGAAAGGACCAACTCTATGATCAGTGCAGCATACAGCGATATCGGAATTGAAAAGCAAACGAATCAAGACAGCTATTGTGTTTTGTCTGCAGAAACGCCGAAGGGAGAAGTGATCTTTCTGGCAATTGCGGATGGAATGGGCGGTTTGGAGAAAGGGGAAATGGCCAGCGGCGCTGTAATTCAATGTTTTGCGGACCATTTTGTTCAAGATGTAAGCAGTATCGAAACCAATGATGATTTAACTGAAATTCAGCGGCGATGGTCAAAACGAATTCAACAATTGAACTTCAAAATCCGTAATTATGGAAAATCGCTGAACCTGCAATTAGGTACGACCCTGACCGCGATGCTGCTCGTTCAGAATTCTTACCTGATCATGCATATCGGCGATTGCCGGATTTATCAAATTCGCGATCAACAAATTCACCAATTAACTCAGGATCAGACATTTATCGCATATCAGATCGCTCAGGGGAACATGACGGAACAAGAAGCTTCAGCGGATCCGCGCCGGAATATGCTGCTTCAATGCATCGGCGTCAATCCGGTCGTGGAGCCCGAGTTTATAAAAGGAGAAATACTCCGGGAAGATCTCTACTTAATGTGTTCTGACGGCTTTCGTCATCAACTTAGCGATCAGGAGATTTTAACAGCCAGTCTTTCATCTGAATGTAATGAAGAAGGATATTGTAAAACTTTGATCTGTCTAACAGAGCTTGTGAAGACAAGAAAAGAGAATGATAATATCACAGCCATGTTCGTCAAAATTTAGGAGGGAAGACAATGGCAAAACAAGGGGAAATCATCGACGGTAAATATGAAATCCTAACGGAAATTGGCCGCGGGGGCATGTCCGTCGTTTATTTGGCGCGAAATAAGAATCTGAATCAGCAATGGGCAATTAAGGAAGTATTCCGGAATGCCCGGGATCAAAATCATGAGGAAGTTGTTCAAAGTGCAATCGCAGAAGCGACAATGATGAAAAATCTGGATCACCCATTGCTGCCTCGAATTGTGGATATTATTGAGAACAGCGATACGATTTACATTATTATGGATTTGATCGAAGGCAGGACGCTGCAGGCAGTCGTTGAAGAGAATGGGGCCCAGCCGCAGGAAACGGTTGTAGAATGGGGAATCCGCTTGTGTGAAGTGCTTGGTTATCTGCATTCGCGAAAACCACCGATCATCTACCGCGACATGAAACCAGAAAATATTATGTTAAAGCCGGACGGTACAATTAAACTTATTGATTTCGGTATTGCGCGTGAGTACAAAGAGAAAAGTGTAACGGATACGACCGCGTTAGGTACACGGGGGTATGCAGCGCCGGAACAATGGGGAAATCGCGGACAAACCGATCCGCGAACAGATATCTATGGTTTAGGGGCTACACTTTATCATTTGGTAACCGGCAAGTCGCCGGCCGTCCCGCCTTATGAAATCAAACCGATTCGAATGTGGAATCCGCAGCTGTCTTCCGGTTTAGAAAAAATTATTCTTAAATGTACGCAGCTAGATCCCGATAAGCGATATCAAACAAGCGATGAATTATTAGTCGATCTTCAGCATTATCATGAGATGGACGATCTTTATCGAAAAAATCAGAAAGGGAAAATGATCAAATTTGCCAGTGCCCTTGGTTTAACAATTCTGTTTTTGGCTTCCGGAGCAGGCTGTAACCTGGCAGCGCAGCAGATGAAAGGGCAGAATTATGAGAATATCCTCAGTGACGCTCAGCGTGAGACCAATATTGATCAAAAAATCAATTTACTTGAACAAGCGATTCAAGTTCAACCGCAGAAACCGGAAGCTTATCTGCAACTGGTAGCCGCAATGAAAGCACCGACCGCTGCTGAGCGGTTGCAGGAGAAAAGCACAACCTTTACTGAGGAAGAAGATAATATTCTGCGGAAAATGTTAAATGCAGAACATTTAAATCAGCTGAAAAAAAATAAAGATTACTCGGACGTAGCTTATGCAATCGGCAGTTTGTATTGGTATTACTATGATTACGGAAGTAACGAAGGACAAACGGATAATCAATACACAAGGATGATCAGCGCTTTGCCCTGGTTTGAAGAAACAGTCCAGTTTGCGAAAACTGAAACTACCAATTCAAGAATGGCAGATATCTATAGCAGAATTGCGATTTTTAACCGGGATATCAGCGCGATGATCAATGAAGGAAGTGATACCGATGTTTATGGTGATTACTGGAATAGTTTAACGGAACTAAATTCGCAGCTGAATCAGTATGAAGACAGCGGCAGCCAGCCGGAAATTCTGAAACTAGAAACTTATGTTCTGTCGATGAACGCGATTGAAAACTATGCCCGTAAATTTAAGGGTAACGGGATAACCTACCAACAGATGATGGATTTTTACGATCAGATCTGTTCTGAACTCAGTGAAATTCAGATTCATGATGAACTGATGGATTCAACATCCGGACTTGCCAAAAAGAAAGCCTATTTGGAAACGAGAAAGATCTATGTTAAGGAAGCGATTGACCGGGCGTTTGGGATGAATCAAAATTCGACTCCGCAAGAAGCAGTTCAGGAAGGAGGCGAACAAGAATGACACCACAAAACCTTAATTTGATGGCCAACGGTTTTTATATCGCCAGCGGAATTTGCCTGGCTGTCGGGATCTATTTCTTTTTCAACTTACATATTATTGAAGTCTTCAATGATTTGACCGGAAGATCGGTAAAAAAACAATTGCAGCTGATCAGAACTCAACCTCAATTGCAAACTCTTAAGCCAAGTTTACCTGCATCCGCTTCGCCGTCAAAGAGCAGAAAAACGAAATTTTCATCTGTGGAGCAACGGGATGATCGGGAAATTAAACTCGGTACAGAAATGAGTCAAGCGACAGGTGCAGGGCCTACGGATAGGCTTCAATCTGATTCTGAACCGACGACGCTTTTGGCAGAAGAGGCCGCGACCACGATTCTGAATTCCGACTCTATGGCAACGACCGTGTTAGGCAGTCCTCATTTTGAAACGGAAAATCAAGAAGATAAGATACGGATTATCAAACAGGAAATAGTCATCCATACGGATCTTGATCCGGAACTGAGATTAATGGAAACAGATTCATAAAGGGGGAAACGTTATGAATAAAAATATCTTACAAAAAACAGCTGCATTTTTGGCGGCAGTTACGCTCTTAACACAAAGCTTTTCACCGCTTACTCCAGTCCAGGCCGAAGACCCTGTTCCAACACCTTGTGAAGCCTATGAATTGAAATTTTCATCAGAGGAAATCACAGTTCAGCAGGGAGAATCCGTTCCTGAAAATGCTTTGACAGGTTTAACAGGAACAGGAAAGCTCACTTATACAAGCTCAGAGGAAAGCTTGGCCACCGTGGATGAAAACGGGGTGGTTACGTTAGTCGCGAGTCCGATGACCGATCCGCAGGAAATTACGATTAAAGCATCCGCTGAGGAAGATGGAACTTATTGTGAAGCATCAGCGGAATACAAACTGATGATCAACCCGTTTGGTTATCAAATGGAAGTGAAAGTACCTGAAGATTTACATTATCAGGAACAGGAACAAGATTTGATTAGCGAAGTTCTTAATATCATGGAAGATGCGGATATTACATATCGGCTGGATGAAGAGACGGACTATTCAGAAATTATTCCACAGGCCAAAGAAGCCGGCACTTATAAAATTCATGTCAAGGCTGCCTATAAGGGTTTTGAAAAGGTGGAGACCGTCACTGCGGTAATTCATACCGCGGAGTATACGATGCATTTTGAAAAGGAGAATATTTCGCTTGAATACGGAACACCGGTGGAGAATCCATTAACGATTATTCCTGAAGACGCAGTAATCCGCTATTCTGTGCAGAATGAATCTTCTTCATCGACACCGGCGGTTTCTGTAGACGAAACAACTGGGGAAGTAACCGTACATCACGTCGGGAAAGCAGTGATTACAGCAATTGCGGAAGGGTCATCCAATTATGATGAAAAACAAGCTTCTTATTCGTTAGAAATCACACCGGCGGAACTGACCGGAGTCACTCTGAACAAGCCTTCTTCAGAACCTGAAAATTATATCTATGACGCCGAATTAAACGAGTTCCTGTTTTCGATCGAAATGGAAGGCCATCAGCCGGACGATATCGTTGAATACAGTTTGCCGGGAAGTGATTTCGTAGAATTCGGTTATGTTGAAAGTCAAATGACGTTGAGTTTTCCAATGGATCAATATCATGCGGGAAACTTTGAGATTCAAGTTCGGATAAGCCGTAATGAAGGCTCTGAAATCTGTATTTTGGATTATAACCTGATAGTGGAAAAAGCCGATCAACCTGATTTTGAGTTGGACGATGAAAAACTTATTATCGATCAGGATACGCAAACGAAGATATTGAATCTGGTTTTTACAGATCCGTCGGAATATAGTTTGACCATGAAAGGCGTATTAGGCAAGGGCGAATTGAAATATGAACTGATTAAAGCGGATATGGGCTTTGCGCTTGATCAGAACAAATTAACATATTCAGAAGCCGGATCAGCGATGATAAAAATTACATTGAACGAAGCTGAAGACTCTAACTATAATTCAGCGGCTACGCAAATTGAAATTATTGTGGATTATGCTGAATGGGAACAAGATTTAATTTGGAACGATCATACTTATGAAGAAAAAGATGACGATGAACAGACAATTCGGACTTGGGCTGACCGTCAGCTGAAAATTCAATCGGCAGAAGCCCGGATGATCAAATGGGAAGATCAATGGGAACCGATGACAGAGGAAGCGGAAAGCTATGTTGCCACAGTCGAGGCCGTTGAACACACTTCCACGCGTTATCATGACTTTACTTATTATTTAAAGAATGAAAAGAACGAAGTCATGAAAGTGGTCTTAGATCCCTTTGGTTTAGACTGGAAGGCGCCTTCGATTGCCAGCTTCACGTTTAATGATAAAACATTTGAACTCGCGGATACCATCGTTCCGACAGATTACGGATTCTTTACCACAGATACGACTAAGATCACGATTACGGCTGGGGATGACGGCGCCGGTGTGGATACAATTTATGCTTATGCGGAAGATATCAACGGAAACCGCGTCCCGTTATACCTGACAAAGGAAGAAGCCGATGGAAATCCGATTGAAGATACGGAAGTTTCTGACCCGCCTTTAAATACTGAAATGGAATTAACCGCGGTAGAGGATCAGATTATTGTTTACTTACCAGCGAACTTTAAGGGAAAACTCTTTGCGAAAGCTAAGGACCATGTTGAAAATTGTGCTGAAGATTATGTTTCAACCGTTGGCAATATTATCGAAGATTCCAATATTCATAGTCAAAGATCGGCAATCTCAATTGCGGTGAATGACTATGATGCAGAAAAGAATCATCCGACTCAGTTAAATAAACATATTTATTCAGACGGAGACAGCCAGGAAGATTCAAAAATGGAATATCAGGAAAATGAGAAATTAGTTCCTCTATTTGACCAAGCCCAACAATTGACGATTGAAGTCACTGATACTTACTCAGGTATTCGTCAGTTAGAAATCAGTGTCTGGGATGAGAATAACCAGAAAGTCCAGACTTCAGTCATCGATACGACAAAAGAAATATCTGAGGATTGGATTCAGACTCAAGCTGAGAATACGAATCTGATTATTGCGTTAAAGACTGAAAGTTTTAATGTTGATCTCGAAAGCAATGATATTACCGTCGTTGTGAAGCTCACAGATAATGCGGGGAATACAAGCTACGATTACACAGTACTAGGGATTGATCGGACAGCTCCGGAAGTGAATGTGAAGTTTATGCCGGAAAGCGGTGACGCGGGATTTGCGGATCAATTTAAAGTTGATCGGACCGCCACAATTACAGTAAAAGACCGGAATGTTGATCCGAATCAGTTAAATCAGTTTTTATCGATCAGCAATGAATACGGGTCAACGCCAGGGACTGGTGGATGGAGTAACCCAAGTCGCTATGAATATTCCGCAACAATCACTTTCCATGATGATGGTCTTTACTTATTCAATATGGAGGTTGTTGATTTTGTAGGTCATCATTCTGCGGCATTACCTGCCGAAGTGACCACCCCTTTCGTTATTGATCAGACAAAACCGGTGATCGATATTCGCTATGATAACAATGCCAGTGAAAATGGGAATTATTATAATCAGGATCGTATTGCGACCATAACGATTACTGAGAAAAATTTTGAACCGGATAACGTAACGTTAACAACATCAGCGATGAATTTGGATCAGCCTGTAGATTTCCCTGGCTTGAGTAACTGGAGCAGAAACGGAGATCAGAACATAGCGACGCTACACTATAGTCAAGATGCGCTCTATAGCTATGACATCGACTTTACAGATAAAGCTGGCAATGTTATGGATGACGTCATGCCGGAGGAATTCTATCTTGATAAAACCGCGCCGGTAATCACGATTGAAAATATTCTGGATAGTACTGCTTATAATGATGAAGTGAAGCCGATGATTTTATTTGAGGATACCAATATTGATCCAGCTGGAATTCAGGTTGAGCTTCTGGGCTCTTTAGGACGCGAAGAAGAACGTTTCTTTGATTTCAACGTTACTCCGTTTGATGGAACGCAACAAAGCGTTACTTATAACTACAATGACTTTGATCATGAAAAAGGCATGGATGATTTATACACATTAAACGCGCGGATGATGGATATGGCTGGAAATGTTACTGAAGAAACGATTGTCTTCTCAGTAAACCGGTTTGGTTCTAATTATAGTTTTGAAGAAAACTTAAATGAAATCGTTAACAGCTATATCAATCAAGAACGGGATATTGTTATCTTAGAAACCAATGTAGACGCCCTGATTCCGGAAACGATTCATATTAAAATCAGTAAAGATGGAAATACGCAGGATTTGGTTCAGGGTCAGCAGTATCAGGTAGAAGAAGGCAATGCCGGAAGTTGGCATCAGTATCGTTATACGATTAATAAATCGGTTTTTGCTGGAGATGGCCGATACACGGTTACCGTCTCATCCCAGGATGTTGCGGGAAATATCAATGAAAATATTGATGAGAGTAAAGTGCTTGACGCTGAAGGAAAGAAAGCTGAAATCTCGTTTGCCGTTGATAAAACAAGACCGGCAATCACATTGCTCAATTATAATGGCGAAAAAGAATTCGCTTCCAATGAAAAAGAATTCACAGCTTCAATTCAGGATAATTTAGCCTTGAATCCGGATTCAATCGAGATTCGTATCAATGAAGAACCTGTTTCTTATCAGGAGAATAATGGTCAATATCATTTCACAGTATCGGAAAGTAATCATAAACAGTCGGTAAGAATTATTGCCGCAGATAAGGCGGGAAACATCAACGATATCCTCGTGATCGATGGAATTATCGTATCCGCAAATTGGTTTGTCCGTTTCTGGAATAATCAATCCTTAGTCTTCTTAACAGGATTAGGTTTGGCTGTTTTGATCGGTGCTGGATTAGCCGCGTTGATTGTCATCCGTAAGCGGAAAGCGGCAGACAGTAACGAAGAATAAAGGAGAGATCGAACATGGAATTTGATATTGATGAACTTATTCCTATTTTCGTAGGCATTAATCTGTTGATAAATTTAATAATTATGATTTTGGTGATTTTGATTTATCGGCAAAGAACTGGAGACAGTTCTTTGCCGGCTGAATCAGCCAACCCCATTGGCAACGGTGGAGTGATTATCTGTAAGAACTGTATGCAGTCCTATCCGGCAACGCTGAAAAAATGTCCGCATTGCGGGACTAAACGCTAATTATTTTGAAAGAAAAAATATAAATGATTTTTGAAAACTTTCTTGTGTATGTAAGAAAATACATCTAATTAAGATTTTCGAAGGGAGTTCGGATAATGAAGATCAACACACAACAAGTACGGGATACAGTCACTTATATCCGGGAAGCTCAGTCACAAATGCTTCAAGTTAAGAATTCCGTGGCTCAGATCAGAAATAGATTGGATTCACGGATTATTGCGCGAAGTGGTGTAAATTATACGTTAAATCAATCAATCAGCGGATTGGGGCAGCTCCAAAATCGGTTGCAAGCCATTGATTCTTTTCTAACTGACTCGGCGACTCTTTATGAAATGAATGAAACTCAGCTCCAACAAAAAGCGCGAGATATGCTTAATTTTATAGATACAGGTTTGATTTATCAAGCATTCCAGGATAATAGTCAATATAGTCAATTCAGACAAGAAACAAAGAAAGATTTAGATTTTGTCAAAGGGATGAAAACAATTGGAGAATGGCTCAGCGGCGAAAAATATGATGGAATTTTGAAAAAACCGTTAGATGCCCTTTCAAAGATTGACCTGATGACGGAAGTCTGCAAAGGTTTAGTTGATTATAAAGACAAGGATCCTGATAAGCTGATGACAGCAGTTAGTAAAATTGGTCAAAAGGTCATGGGTGAATTAGATAAAGCTGATAAAGTAAGCTTGGGATCGGTGGGGAAATCATTCCTTTATGATTCGATATTTTCTATGGGAGCAGGTTGGACTGGCGCTATCGTTGACTATGCTCAAACTGGTGAAGGTACCGCAGGAGAGATCGTTTGGGCTGGAACTGGAGATGCGGTTATTAAAGCAGGCACCCGTGCTGCAGAGCTGCCATATAAAGTGACGACGGCCGTGACGTTTAAACTTATTGACAGCCTAGATCAAGGACGATTAAGAAAATCATATGAAGATTTGTCAGAGAAAAAGGGGCTTGATGCCATCATTGATGTTCAAAAACAGTTGTGGGTTGATGAAATCTATGAAAAGCAAATCAAACCAGGAGCTGCCAAGGCGATCGATAATTTATATAAAGGTGTGTCGAATACCTGGAATAAGTGGAATACAGGGTGTCAATTGATCGGAAAAGAAATCGGGAAGTGGATTTAATGAAAGATTATAAGAATTTAATGCCTATCGGCACAATTGTGAAGTTAAAAGAAGATGCAGATTTCAGACGATATATGATTATTGCTTTAATTGTGAAAAATGAGCAGGGAGAACAGAAGGATTATGTTGGCGTTCGATATCCAGCGGGCTTATTCAGCTTAGACAGCTGCTTCTTTTTCGATCGTGAAGATATTGAAGAAGTGGTGTTTAAAGGACTTGAAAGTGAAGAACATACGCAATATTTAGAATTGCTTCAGGAATTTATGGATCATCCAGATTCATTTAAACCGAATAAGGGGATGCTCTAAATAAAAAGCAGTAACTCTGATGGTTTTATCAGAGCCGCTGCTTTTTTACAATAGCCTTATTTGTTCAGCGTGTCAATCACGACCGGCAGCACCTGTTTCTTCCGTGAGATGAAGCCCGGCGCAAACCCATTCGTCAGCACGGTCTTAAATCCTTCCTCAATAACCCAGCCTTTTTTACCCGTATACAGGAAATGGGAGCCGGAACCTTTCGGATCCGTAAACAAGATCAATAACAGATCGTAATGATGCTGCAGATTCTGCTCTTCCAGATACGCCAGAAAATCCGGCTTGATCTGTTGATATTCATCCGGGCAGCGGCACACGACCTGACCGATTGCCACCTTGCTGTCCTGAATCCGGAACTCCTTGAAATCCTCATACATCAATTCCTGGAACGATTTGTTCATCAACGAATCCGAGGTTCCGACCAACTCCTCGGACAAGGTCTGCCGGTCAACGCCGGAAATCTGCGCCAGCTTCTCCGCGGTGAGGCGGTCAATCTCGGTCGTCGTCGGAGATTTTAAATTCATCGTGTCGGAAAGCAGCCCGGCTAACAGAACCCCGGCGATCTGCGGGGGTATTTCGATTTGATGCTGCTCGTAGAGATTGGCGACGATCGTGCAGGTGGAACCGACGATCTGGTTCACAAAGGAGATCGGACTCTGCGTTTCAATCCCGCCTAACCGATGATGATCGACAATTTCGATGATCTCCGCAAATTCCAGATCATGAATACTCTGTTCTTTTTCATTATGATCGACTAAAATCAGCTGTTTCTTCCGATAATTAAACAAGTGATACCGGGAGATCGCGCCGATCACTTCCTCTTTTTCATTGACGACCGGGTACGTGCGGAAGCGCGTCTTCGCAATCCGCTGACTGGCCCCGTCGACCGTTTCACTGGTCCTGAACACGACGACTTCCCGGGTCATGATCTCCGCGACGCTCGGACTCTGAAAAATGCTGTGCGCCACCGTGATCGCGCTGAGCGGCGTATGCAGGATGGAAACCTGTTCCTGTTTCGCCATTTCCAACGTGATCGAATCCACCCAGTTCTCACCGCAGATCAAAATTAACGATGCTTTCTGGCGGATCGCTGAGCGCTGTACCTCAGGATTGTTCCCGACGATCACGATCGTGCCCGCTTCGATGTTGCTGTTCTGGCCTAGGGAAGGCATCAGATGAACTTTCCCATTCGGATGAAACGGCGCTTCATAAAGCAGGGAAGCCCGCGTGGTTTTCAAAATGTTGGCTAACGGCACCCGACTCATCAGATCCTCCAACGCTTCCTCATCCGCGGTCCACAGATTTGTCAGATCGGAAACGGAAACGATGCCCTCCAGATGATGCTTCCTGTCCACGACGAAGATTCCTTTGTTTTTCCGCGACAGAATCGCGTCAAGCGCTTCTTTCATCGTTGTGTCTTTGCTTAATAGCATCGCTTCATCCATGTCGATTTCCGCCAGCGTGCATTTGGCGCTTGTCAAAAGCATCGGCACCGGCAGCCGGAACCGGTCCAGGATGTATAAAGTTTCCTTGTTGACCGCGCTCAGCCGGGCGGCTACGGTATTGATGCCCAGCTTGTTTTTCAGCGCCGAGTAAGCGATCGCCGAACAGATCGAGTCGGCGTCAGGATTTTTATGACCAATTACATATACAGGTTTATCCATAGTTTATCCTCACTGACTTCATCATAGCGAAGTTTGTCAGGAAAAACAAGTTCGATTTGTGACCGCTTTCAATTTGCGCACTTCAGGACTGTCCGGCCGTTGACAAAACAGGGGTGTTTGTCCGCTTTTCCGACAAAAGATTTTGTTTGTCTATGTCCTGCCGCCAGACCTTTCGCGTATAATGACATCCGAAAAGGAGGTCGTGCGAAAACTCACGAGAAAGTGAGCTGGAATCCTTTGTATTTTGATAAGAGTCAATGGTATAATAACCGTGATAACGCTAACAGAATAAGGAGAGAGCTTATGTTGAAAGTATTGAATCACCCGCTGATCACACACAAGCTGGCCCAGATGCGCAAGGTGGAAACCGGAACCAAGGATTTCCGTCAGAATCTGGATGAAATCGCCGGGTTGATGGCGTATGAAATCTGCCGCGATCTGCCGACCAAGCCGGTGACGATCCAAACGCCGATCTGCGAATGCCAGACGGAAGAACTGTCCAAGGAAATTGTTCTGATTCCGATCCTGCGTGCCGGACTGGGATTAGTCAACGGCATCACCGATCTGATTCCGACCGCCAAAGTTGGATTTATCGGTCTGTACCGCGATGAAGAAACCTTACAGCCGCACGAATATTTTGCCAAGTTCCCGAACACGATGCCGGACGCTGTCAACATGGTGTTGGATCCGATGCTGGCGACCGGCGGATCCGCCGTCGCGGCGATCGACATGATTAAAAAACGCGGCGCCAAGACGATTAAGCTGGTTTGCCTGGTCGGCGCGCCGGAAGGCGTCAAAGCCGTTGAGGAAGCCCATCCGGACGTCGATATCTATCTGGCGGCGCTGGACGATCACTTAAATGAAAAAGGCTACATCGTTCCGGGTCTGGGCGATGCCGGCGACCGGATCTTCGGCACCCGCTAGTGAAAAGTACCGTCCAGGCGCTGACGCTGGGCTTCACCATCGCGGTGTCGATCCTGGCGCCGACCCTGACCGGACTGGCGCTGGACCATGTCTGCGGCATAAGCCCCTGGGGCGTAATCGGGGGCCTTGTCTGCGGCGCGCTCTGCGCGTTCGGGGCTTTGTGGCAGCTGACAAAAATGAAATAAGGAAAACGTATGCGTAAACAAGGAATTTCATTGACGCTGATCCTGTCGGGCCTGGTCGTGCTGATCGGGG
>ERZ1106941.1701-NODE-1701-length-20743-cov-4.503190_pt1 | contig 20743 bp, 16 predicted proteins | sample MGYA00403670_ERZ1106941 | MGnify/ENA primary metagenome ERZ1106941 (study PRJEB35170, sample SAMEA104062400) | human gut metagenome | biome: human gut; feature: human-associated habitat; material: faeces | place: Denmark | collected 2012-06-04 ...
AGAGGTACATAGGAATGAGTCAGGCAAAAGTTGATCGATACAAACAGGAAAAGTACAATCGTAAGAATAACAAAAAGAAAGGCAGTGCAAAGAAAATATTATCTTATGCCATTGTTACTCTTGTAGGTGTTGCTTTTGTTGTATATATCGGCTATTCAATAGCAGTTGCCACAGGTATGTATACACCACCTGTTGCTACAACTCACGTTGAGCTTAGCCAGTCTGAATTAGAAAGCCTTAGAAGCAAATTAATACAGAACGGCGACAAGAATGTCAAAGGTGATACTTCCGTTGATACAACTACTGCATCATCAGAAACTACATCTGAGAAAGCTACTGCTGAAGAATCTACAACTGTAGAAGAAACTACTGCTGAAGAAACAACAGCACAGTAGTTTAAACTTATAAAAACATCCCAATGGATTTTGTGTTTTCACTAATTTCCATTGGGATATTTTTATTACAAATTAATATTTACATTCTATCCGGTGCCTTAAATCCAAGCAAATCTATACATGTTTCAAGAACTTCCTTTGTAAGGGTAATAAGAGCAATATAAGATGCCTTCTTATCACCATCTTCTTCTGCTAAAATCTTTGTTCCATGATAAAATCTGTTAAATGCGTTAGATAAATCATAAACATATGAACAAATCTTATGAGGCGCCAATTCCTTAGCTGCATTTTCAATAACTTCGTTTGCCTTTGCTATTTCAAGCATTAACTGAATCTGTTCCGGATTGTCATAAGCCTTAATTGTTAAATCACTTATATTTCCATTTTCAGCCTTATACTTTTCAATAATAGACTTAATACGGACAATTGTATACAAAACATATGGTCCGGTATTTCCTTCAAAGGATGCAAAACGGTCTATATCAAAAATATAATCCTTAGATGCCTGGTTAGACAAATCACCATACTTAATTGCAGAAAGACCAATGATCTTTGCATTCTCGCGTGCTGTCTCTTCATCCTCATCGCGGCTTGCCATGATTTTATCATAAACTGCATCGTTAATATCACGAATCAGGTGCTCAAGACGCATAACACCGCCCTGTCTTGTCTTAAACGGCTTTCCATCCTTTCCGTTCATAGTTCCAAAGCCCAAAAACTGAAGCTTTGTATCTTCCGGAACAAGCTCTGCCAATCTGGATACGCGGAATACCTGTGTAAAATGCATCTCTTGACGCTTATCAACAACATAAATAATTCGGTTTGGCTTAAACAGCTTTTCTCTTTCTACGATAGTAGCAAGATCTGTTGTCTGGTAAAGGCTTGCACCATCTGACTTTAAGATAATACACGGCGGAACTTCCTTTGTATCCTCCGGCTTTGCAACGTCAACAACGAGTGCACCATTTGAAATATAAGCCAGTCCCTTATCCTTTAACATCTGAACCATGTCCGGAATATACGGCTGCGCATCACTCTCTTTCTTCCACAGATCAAAATGAACGTCCAGCTTGCTGTAGTTCTTCTGAAGATCTTCGATAGAAACCTTCAAAATGTGATTCCAAATCGCAGTGTAGCCGCGATCCTTATTCTGCAGCATAACAGTTGCATCATGTGCACGCTTTGCAAACTCCTCATCTACCTTTGCCTTACCGCTTGCGCACGGATAGATTTCCTCTAACTCAGAGATTGTAAATGGCGCTTCCTCAGGATATTCACCAGTATATTCATGATCAAAATAAACAAGATCTGGCTTTCTCTCCTTTAACTCAGTAATGATCAGACCCATCTGAAGGCCCCAGTCACCAAGATGCGCATCACCAATAACTTCATTTCCTGCATAACGAAGGATTCTCTTTACGCTCTCTCCGATAATTGCAGAACGCAGATGGCCAACATGAAGCGGCTTTGCTACATTTGGTCCGCCGTAGTCAATTACAATCTTCTCTGGTGCTGACAGCTCAATTCCATGCTTCTTACTTGTCTTCATCTGATTAATATAAGATGCCAAGTATTCATTATCAAGATTGAAATTTAAAAATCCTGGCTTTACAGATGCTACATCCTTTACTACTTTTGAAGACTGCAGCTTCTCTGCCACCTCATCTGCAATCATAAAAGGAGCTTTGTGATATTTCTTTGCACCAGCCATTGCGCCATTACACTGATATTCACACAGATCCGGACGATTAGATACGGTAACGCGTCCAAGCTCGCGCTCATAACCGCAAGCTTCAAATGCGTCTCCAATCTCTCTGGAAATAATGCTAAGTAACTTTTCCATATAAAAACCATACCTTTCTCAAATTGTTTGTAAGATCAAAAGTGGAAAAAGATGCTGCCGAAATTCAACAACATCTTTTTCTTAAAATTTTATTTTACGTCCTTCATGCTGAAGCTGAATCTGCCCATCTTATCCTTACCAAGGCATACAACCTTTACAACCTGTCCTAAGGAAAGAACATCTTCAACCTTCTCTACACGCTTATCAGACATCTTGGAGATATGAACCATACCCTCTTTGCCTGGTGCGAACTCAAGGAATGCACCGAAGTCCTTGATACTGATAACAGTACCCTCAAGAACCTGTCCCTCTTCGAAATCGCTAGTGATGATTTCAATGGTCTTCATTGCCTTTGCAATCATATCGGCATCTGTACCACAGATAGAAACATTTCCATCATCTGTGATATCAATCTTTACGCCAGTTTCAGCGATGATACGATTGATTACCTTACCCTGCTTTCCAACAACATCACCGATTGTAGCTGGATCAATAGTCATCATCTCGATCTTCGGTGCATACTTTCCAACTGTCTGTCTCGGCTCTGCGATTGCCTTGGACATAACCTCATCCATGATATAGAATCTTGCTTCTCTTGTTCTTGCAATTGCCTCCTCAATGATGGCTCTTGTCAGACCATGAATCTTGATATCCATCTGGATTGCAGTGATACCCTTATGAGTACCTGCTACCTTAAAGTCCATATCGCCAAAGAAGTCCTCAAGACCCTGAATATCAGTCAAAACGATGTAATCATCATCGGTATCGCCAGTAACAAGACCACAGGAAATACCTGCAACCATAGCCTTAAGCGGAACACCTGCTGCCATAAGTGCCATACAGGATGCACAAATGGAAGCCTGAGATGTAGAACCATTAGACTCGAATGTCTCAGATACGGCACGAATTGCATATGGGAACTCTTCTGCTGATGGAAGAACCGGAACAAGTGCTCTCTCAGCCAGTGCGCCATGACCGATCTCACGTCTTCCCGGACCTCTGGAAACCTTTGTCTCTCCTACAGAATAAGCCGGGAAATTATACTGATGCATGTAGCGCTTGCTTGTCTCGTTCTCATCAAGACCATCGATCTTTTGTGCCTCTGAAAGCGGTGCCAGTGTAACAACATCACAAATCTGAGTCTGTCCTCTGGTGAACATAGCGGAACCATGTGCTCTCGGAATCATATCAATCTCTGCTGCAAGCGGACGAATCTGAGTGATTGCTCTGCCGTCTGGTCTCTTGTGATCCTTTAAGATCATCTTGCGGACAGTCTTTTTCTGATACTTATAGAGAGCCTCACCGAGCATTGGAATCCACTCTGGATGTGTCTCCTCATAACGCTCCTTTAATCTCTCCTTTAATACACGGATATTCTCCTCACGAACCTGCTTCTCATCTGTGAATACAGCCTCTTCCATCTCTGGTCCCGGAATAAAGGAAGTCATATCCTCCCAAAGCTCTGCATCTACATCATATGACTGATAAGAATGCTTCGGCTTTCCACAATCTGCAACGATTGTATCGATAAAAGCAATAATCTTCTGATTGATTTCATGTGCAGCAAAAATAGCTTCGATCATCTTTGCTTCCGGAATCTCATTTGCACCGGCCTCGATCATGATAACCTTATCTCTTGTGGATGCAACAGTAAGCTCAAGATCAGATACTGCTCTCTGTGCGCTGGTTGGATTAAATACAAGTTCTCCGTCAACCATACCAACTCTTGTGCTGGCAGTCGGGCCATCAAATGGAATGTCAGAAATACAAGTTGCAATAGCAGAACCAAGCATTGCAGTGATCTCTGGGCTGCAGTCTGGATCAACACTCATAACCATGTTGTTTAATGTTACATCGTTACGGTAATCCTTCGGAAACAGTGGACGCATAGGACGGTCAATAACACGTGAGGTTAAAATTGCATGCTCGCTTGCCTTTCCCTCTCTTTTATTGAAGCCGCCTGGAATCTTTCCAACTGCGTACATCTTCTCCTCATACTCTACGCTAAGCGGGAAGAAATCAATGCCGTCTCTTGGCTCTTCTGATGCTGTTGCAGTAGATAATACAACAGTGTCGCCATAATGCATAAATGCAGCGCCATTCGCCTGAGCTGCTACTCTGCCTACATCTACCGTAAGGGTACGGCCGCAGAGTTCCATAGAATAACTCTTATACATATTGTCCTCATTCCTGTGCATCTTTTTTGCACAACGTTTATCTTTTTTGCAGAAGGTGCCGAAACTACTAAACAGCAGATAAACAGCGCTTATCTGTTCTTGAGCGGTCTCGGAGCACTTCTGCCTTCAAATACGACCATGACAGCGACACTATTTTGTCATCATTCTCCATCGCTGTCTTGATACAAATATAGGGTGGATTTCTCCACCCTAATCGCTAAACTATTCAGAGCCCCTCGATTTTTTCTTTGAATCTGCCTGGCTCTTAATAGTTACAAATTACTTTCTAATACCTAACTTCTCGATTAAGGTACGGTAAGCCTCGATATCCTTGCTCTTTAAGTAGTCCAGCATACCTCTTCTCTGTCCTACCATCTTCAGAAGACCTCTTCTGGAATGATGATCCTTCGGGTTCTCCTGAAGATGAGCGGTAAGCTCAGCGATACGTGCTGTTAAGATAGCGATCTGAACCTCCGGTGATCCGGTATCCTCTGGTGTTCTGCCGTAAGCAGCGATAATTTCAGCTTTCTTTTCCTTGGAAATCATTGTTAATTCCTCCTAATATTTTTATTCTGACCTTTGCCCAGGCAATGGTTGGAGTATCCTGTTGCTGGGGCATGGCGCACACATGTGATATACTATCACAGAAATTGCTCTTTGTCAAAGGTTTTTTCTTAATCTCCCATCACATTTTTCATGATGACAGGCGGACCATATTTCCAGCTGCTGACACAGATACCCTTTGACTCAGATGCTGCATGAATGATCTTGCCATTTCCAATATAAATTGCGACATGACCAATCACACCAGGGTAACGGCCGACATAGAATATCAAATCGCCAGGGCGAATCGTATCTTCATCAACAGTCATACCTACCTCTGCCTGCGCACCAGAAAACTCTGGAAGCTGCACGCCAAAGAGTTTATACAGACACATTGTGTAACCTGAGCAGTCCACACCGCCCTCTGCCGTCAGCTGCTTGCCTCCCCAGACGTAAGTGCCTCCATAATATTCAAATGCTTTTCGAATAAGATCCTGTCGAGTTTCTGATACACCATCAAGTGAGAAGTAAATTGCTTCATCAAGGAAATATCCTGTGTAAACTGTTTCTCTTTTGACATATCCGGACAGCTCCGTAACAGCTTCGATCTCAACCCAGTCCTTTGTCTCTCCATTTATATCATAGCGCTCACCCTTTAAGAATGTCGTAATAACGTCTGCACCTTCCTTTGGCTCATATAATGCATCAACAGAATCTGTCAGGATCTCTGCCATATATTTCATACTTGAAAGCGCAAGCTTTCTTGCCTTCTCTCCTGTCGTAACATACTCAGCAGAAACATAACCTGTCGCACCGCCAGACTCAATCTTCATCCAGCCGTCCTTTTCCTCTAAGATTTCTACGGCACAATTTTTGAAAATTACACCGCAAATCTCATAATCAGTTGACGGTCCTTTTCTCATATTCAAATAATTGCGCACACCAGTGATCATACCGAGATTTTTATACTTTTCAAGAACAGCTTCCTTTGCCTCTCGAACTTCTTCACTCTCAGTTGATTCTTCCTCTGTGCTTTCCTCTTCTGACTCAGACTCATCTTCTTCTGTCTGACTTTCTGATTCAGAAGACATCTCCAGCTCTGACTCACTTTCAGACGTTTCCTCACTTTGTTTTTCCAAAACAGATTCCCCCTGTGAATCTTCGCCTGTATTTTTGCTATCAGACTCCTTTGTCTGTTCTTCTGTCTGTGTCACAACAGCAGCAGCCTCTGTTATCTTTGGCGGAATGGTCTGCGGTTTTTCTTTGTTTTTCTCAAGATAATACAAAGCTCCAAGGCTCATTACGCCTGCCAAAAATAATATTGTCAGCAGCACAGCTGCAATCAGAAGTCCATTGCCTGAGCCTTTACGCTTTTTCTTGGACGAATCCTTCCTTTTTGCCATCGTTTCCCCTCTCTTCAAAATAAGTAACGCATGCAAGGGTATCTTTTTTTAACTGCTCTTTTAGTGCATCAAGGCCAGAAAAGCGCACCTCTGGTCTCTCATAATGGAAGAGACTGACCTCAATTTCCTCACCATACGCCATTTGGCTATATTGTAGCAGATGTGCTTCTAAAAGTAAATCAGATTTTGCAGCATCTTTTTCAACTGTTGGGCGATGACCAACATTTGTAATTGCCTGATATGTGTTTCCCCCAATCTTCACCTTTGAAAGATATACGCCTATTGGAACAAGCAGCTTATCTTCCGGCCAGACAAGATTCATTGTTGCAAAGCCTATAGTATGACCAATTGCTTTTCCGTGAATAACTGTACCACTAAGTGAAAACGGACGGTCAAGCATTTCACACGCATCCTCCATCTGTCCCTCACTGATGCATGCACGAATCCTGCTGCTGCTGATTGGCTCTCCTTTATAAGAGACCTTATCAAACACTTCAAATTCATAACCACATAAGGATGACATTTTTTCTAAAAGTGCTACATTTCCTTTTCGCTCATAGCCAAAACAAAAATCTGGTCCTGCTGCAACAAATGCCGCGCAAAGTTTTTTACATAAAATTTCCCGGATAAAATCTTTTGGCGCAGTATGGCGAACCTTTTCGGTAAATGGATATTCAATGAGATAATCTATTCCATAAGCTTCTAGAAATTTCTTTTTCTCATCGTTTGGTGTCAGCTGACGCACATCCTCACATCCCGGAATTGGCGGCACAAAAAATGTGAACACTACAGTCTTTAGTCCCTGCTTTTTCTTTTCAAGCAAAGCATTTAAAAGACGCTGATGACCTTTATGAATTCCGTCGAATTTACCAAGCGTTACCGCGGTCTTCTCTGTGATTTGAAAATCCTCTGTATTGCAAATTACCTGCATCGTTGGTCTCCTTTTCTTTATCGCTGCCTGGTATTAATTTCGATAGAATATTTTTACAGGCTTCAGTAAACGACTGCTTTTGTCAAGATGATATACACCTATAAATTCGTCTAGTCCATTATTATTTAGATACAGGCGCACGCAAATATCATGACTACAAACATCTATAGATGCCTCTTGTAACCCCAAAACAGCATTACTGCCTATCGCATTTCCATTTTTGAGCTGTTTTTCAAATTCGTTTGATGCGATTACTTTTGGAAAATGACCAAGGGCAGTGTCAATGCTAATTAAGCGGCTCTCCAGTTCATTTTTATCGGCAAGCTCTTTTATTTTTTCGAGTGTCAATGCCTGTTCTTTTGAAAATCCACCTGCCATAACTCTTGTTAAACTGCTCATGCAGGCTTCACAGCCAAGCTTTTTTCCGATATCGACACAAAGTGTACGGATATATGTTCCGGCAGAGCAGGTGACAATAAAACGTGCCTTGTTGTCTTTTACAGATAAAACCTGAATATCCTTTAACGTGACTGGTACTGCCTTTCGCTCAACAATTTTTCCTTCTCTTGCAAGCTGGTACAATTTTTTTCCATCAATTTTCTTTGCTGAATACATAGGCGGTATCTGATCATAAGTTCCCCCAAAGGAACAAATTGCCTGTATAATCTCTTCCGGCGTTTTTGAAACATCATGTGTCTTTAAAACATTTCCCCAGATATCCTCCGTGTCTGTTTGAACACCAAATGTTACCTCTGCCTCGTAAGTTTTCCAGTGATCCGGCAATAGATCAAATGTCTTTGTTCCAAGACCTAATCCGACAGCCAGAACACCTTTGGCCTGCGGATCAAGTGTACCAGTATGGCCAATTTTTTTCTGGTGCAAAATACCTCTAAGCTTTGCCACAACATCGTGTGAGGTATACCCCTGCTCCTTCCAGACTGCAATTAGTCCATTATAATGCTCTGCCTGCATAATCCTCCTTCGGAATGCGATTTACGATCTCCGTAATAATCTCATCCGGCTTCTTATGATAAAACGTGCATCCTGATGCACGAACATGACCTCCGCCGCCAAATGAAACTGCCAGCTCACTGACATTCACAACATGGTTTGAGCGGAAACTGCATTTCCATACGCCCGACTCTATTTCATATAAGAATACTGCTATGTCTACACCACGAATATTTCGAAGCTCACTTACAACGCTGTCAAGTTCTGCTGATGTAATATGAAATCTCTCCATCTCCTTAGTTTCCATATAAGACCATACGAAAAAGCCATCAAGAAGCTGTGCGGCTTTAGATATTGCATAAGCGCTCGCCCTTGTTTCATTAAAGCTCTTCTCATAAAAAGTCTTCTGAATCAAATCAGTAAATGGAATGCCAAAGGCAATCAGCTTTGCCGCGCGTGTAAGTGTATCTGGTGTTACATTGGAATATTGGAACACGCCAGTGTCGTGAACCATTCCTGTATAAAGACACATCGCCACGTTGTAGTTGATCTTATCTTCCTCGAAAAGTGTATACAGTACCTCACATGCAGAACCGATCTCACCCTTTACATAATTGACATCACCAAAAACAGGATTACTTATATGGTGATCAATCATTACACGCTTCTTTGCACTGTCAAAAAGTTCTTTTCCTGCACCAATACGGTCTAAATCTGCACAATCAAGTGAATATACCACATCATATACCTCAGGCTTGACAGTATGACGAATAACTGCTGTATCTGGGAGCATATCAAAAACAGATGGATATGGCTCTAAGTACACATCTGCCTCATAACCATAATTATCCTTTAAATAGTGATACAGGGCAAGACACGAGGAGATGCAGTCTCCGTCTGGATGAAGATGGCCTACAATTGCTGTCTTTCTAGCATTTGCAAACTCCGCACGCAGCATCTTTATTGTGTCGTTCGGGCGTTTTTCCATCGCTTATGCCTCCTTTCCCTCGGAGCTTTCTGCCGGCTCTTTAGCTGCAAGCTCATTTGCAACTGCATCAATCAGACCCGTCATATGAACACCATACTCGATGGACTGGTCTAACACAAAAGTAAGCTCTGGTGTGTTTCTCAAATTTACAGATGATGCAAGCATTCTTCTGATATAAGGCTTTGCATTCTTCAAACCTTCCATTGTGCTTTTTTGTGCTTCCTCGTTTCCTAAAACACTGATATAAGCCTTACAATACTTTAAGTCAGGCGTAACTTCTGCCATGACAACTGTTGTCATCGGATGGATTCTTGGATCTTTAATTTCCTGCTGGATAATACGGCTGAGTTCTCTCTGAACCTCAGCGTTAATTCTGATATTTTTAATACTATTTTTACGCATATTTTCTCCTTAACTATCTTTGAAAAGCCATGACATTGCTGCCATGGCTTTGTTTTGTTGCAGCTTATCTCGGAACCTCTTCCATGATATAAGCCTCTACGATATCATCAATCTGAATATCGTTGAACTTTTCAAATACAAGACCACACTCGTAGCCTTCCTTTACTTCCTTTACATCGTCCTTAAAACGCTTTAAGGATGCCAGTGAACCCTCGTAGATCTGCTCGCCTTCTCTGGAAATACGGATCTTGCAGCCTCTCTGGAACATACCATCTGTTACATAGGAACCAGCAATGTTTCCAACACCTGATGCCTTGAAGATCTGACGAACCTGTGCATGACCTATTACCTTCTCCTCGTAGATCGGATCAAGCATACCCTTCATAGCAGCTTCTACATCAGCGATTGCCTGATAGATAACGCGGTACAGACGAATCTCAACCTTCTCGCGCTCTGCTACTGATTTTGCCATTGCATCTGGACGAATATTAAATCCGATAATGATTGCATTTGATGCAGATGCCAAAGATACATCAGATTCATTGATTGCACCAACACCACTGTGAATAATCTTAACAACAACTTCTTCATTAGACAGCTTCAATAAGGACTGCTTTACAGCCTCAACAGAACCCTGAACGTCAGCCTTAACGATCAAATTCAGTTCCTTTAAGCTTCCTTCCTTAATCTGGGAATTTAAGCTGTCAAGAGTAAGCTGTGTCTTTGTATCAGCCAAAAGCTTTTCTCTGTTCTCTTTAATAAAAGTCTCAGCAAAGCTTCTTGCCTCTTTCTCATTCTCAGTGTTGACAAAGATCTCACCTGCGTTTGGAACATCATTCAGACCAAGAATCTCAACTGGCATAGACGGAGTTGCTTCTTTTACTCTGCGTCCCTTGTCATCGATCATTGCACGAACCTTACCATAGCATGATCCTGCTGCAACATTGTCACCAACATGAAGTGTACCCTTCTGAACAAGGATTGTTGCAACTGGTCCACGGCCCTTATCAAGCTGTGCCTCGATTACAAGACCTCTTGCCTTACGATTTGGATTTGCCTTAAGATCCTTTAACTCTGCATCAAGCAAGATCATCTCAAGCAAGGTATCAATTCCCTCATGTGTCTTTGCAGATACTGGAACGAAGATGGTCTGACCACCCCAATCCTCTGCAATCAGCTCATACTCAGAAAGCTCCTGCTTTACACGCTCGATGTTTGCAGTTGGCTTATCAATCTTGTTTACTGCTACGATAATATCAACACCTGCTGCCTTTGCATGGTTAATCGCCTCGATTGTCTGCGGCATAACACCATCGTCTGCTGCAACAACAAGTACAGCGATATCAGTTGCCTGAGCACCACGCATACGCATTGCTGTAAATGCCTCATGACCTGGTGTATCAAGGAATGTAATATCCTGTCCCTTGCACTTAACCATATAAGCACCGATATGCTGTGTAATTCCGCCGGCCTCTCTTGAAATTACGTTAGTTGAACGAATAGCATCCAGTAAGGAGGTCTTACCATGGTCAACGTGACCCATAACGCAGACAACCGGAGGTCTTGAAACCTTTGTCTCTTCCGGATCATCTTCTTCACGAAGAAGTTCCTCAATTACGTCAACCTTTACTTCCTTCTCACAGATATAGTTAAACTCTAATGCAATTTCCTCTGCCTGCTCAAATGTCAGCTCAGCATTAATTGTCATCATGGTGCCCTTCATAAAGAGTGACTTTACGAGTGCTGCCGGCTGCTGCTTCATTGCTTCAGCTAACTCTGCCAGTGTTAAAGTCTCTGGAATTGTAATTGTCTTAATTCCGTCATCTTCTTCTGCCTTTGGCTGTGGCTCTGGCTTCTTACTGTTTTGCTGCTTCATCTTAGAGATATTGCGAGTATTCTCTGTGAATCTGGTATTCTTCTCCTGATTCTGTCTTTCCTTCTCGCGAATCTCACGCTCTTTCTTATTAAGACCTTTGCCGCCTCTTGCCTCGCTCTTGGTCATTCCTGTGCCCATAGAATCAAGATTTTCTCTCTCGGTTCTCTGACCCCTTGCACCGTCACGTCTCTGACCGTAACCGCCCTGACCATTTCCATCACGTCTCTGGCCATCTCTCTGACCATAGCCGCCCTGACCATTTCCGTCACGTCTCTGGCCATCTCTCTGACCATAGCCGCCCTGATTATTTCCATCACGTCTCTGACCATCTCTCTGGCCATAGCCGCCTTCTCTTCTCTGACCGCCCTGGCCATTTCCATCGCGTCTTTGTCCATTCTGACCATTTCCGCCATCACGTCTGGAATTATCTCTTCTATTTCCATCGTTTGTGGATCTTGAATCATTTCTGTCGTTTTTTGTATTTTCTCTTGTCATAGTCTCCTTCGGTGCCTCAGTCTTTGCCATCTCCTGTGCTTTTTCTGCCGGCTTTGTGCTCTCTGTTCTCTCAGCAGCCTTTTCCTGCTTATCGACAGACTTTTCTGCCTTGTCACCTTCCGGCTTCTTCGCACTGTCTGGACGCTTCTTTTTAGAAATTGGCTTTGTGCTGTTTTCCGGATGAAACAACAGACGAAGCTTCTTCTTTGGTGCGCCATCCTTGTCAGCTGCAGCATCAGCTGGCTCTGCTGGCTTTTTGAATGCCTTACGCACTTCTTCTACCATTGTATCCTGAAGCATAGTTGCTCTTGTTACACCACTCATACCCTTGCTGGAGCATAAGCTGATAATTTCACTTTCTTCTCTTTTTAATTCCTTGGCTAAATCATGGATGTTCAGTTTTGCCATAAATGTATCACCGACCCTTTTCTTTACTTATTGTCCAACTGTTTCTCTATTGCTTTCGCAAAACCGCCGTCAAGAACTGCAAGCGATGCACGAAACTCCTTTCCGATTCCGTGACCGAGCAGTTCCTTCTGCGAGTAACATGCAAAAGGTACCTGATAATACTTACACATATCACTAAACTTCTTTTTCGTGTTATCAGAAGCATCCTCTGCCACAATAATCAGACGTGCCTTTCCTGTCTTCACTGCCTTTTCGGCTGCAAATTCGCCACTCGCAATTTTACCTGCGCGTTCTGCTAATCCCAAAAGGGATATTACTTTATCGTTCAATCTGCTCCAACTCCTTTTTCAGATCATCGTAGCATTGCTGCGAAACCTCTGTTTTTAAAGCTCGTTCAAGAGCTTTTTTCTTTCTGGCCAGCTCAAGACAGGCCATACTACTGCATATATATGCACCTCGTCCATTTTTCTTGCCAGTCAGATCAAATCCAATCGTTACCCTTTCAGGATCATCACTCGGTGAGCAAACGATACGGATCAGTTCCTTTTTACTTTTTCTTTCCCCGCATCCCACACACTGACGCATCGGAATTTTTTTTACAGCGGCCACTCTATCACCTCTTATTCCTGAACCTCGTTGTCCTGTGCTGTCTCCTCGGACTGCTCAGTTTCTTCTGCTGCGCTAAAGTCGATCTCATCAAACAGACCTTCCTCCTCAGCCTGGCTCTCACTCTTGATATCAATCTTATAGCCTGTCAGCTTTGCAGTCAGACGTGCGTTCTGACCTGCCTTGCCAATAGCAAGTGACAGCTGGCTATCTGGAACTACAACAAGCGCTGAATGCTCATCATCATCAACTGCTACGAAAATAACCTTTGATGGGCTGAGTGCATTCTCAATAAACTGTGCTGCATTCTCATCCCAATTGATGATATCAATTTTCTCGCCGCCAAGCTCATCTACAACAGCATTTACACGAGAGCTGTTAACACCTACACATGCACCAACAGCATCTACGTTCTCATCATGAGAACAAACAGCCATCTTTGTTCTTGATCCAGCCTCTCTACTGATTGCCTTGATCTCAACAGTTCCGTCCTTAATCTCGGCAACCTCAGCCTCAAACAATCTCTTTACTAACTCCGGACGAGAACGGGAAAGAAGAATCTTTGGTCCCTTCGGCAGATCCTTTACTTCTACGACATAGAACTTCATTCGGGTATTGACCTTATATTCCTCACCCTTAATCTGCTCGCCTGCCATTAAGGTAGCCTCTGCCTTTCCAAGATTTACACTGACATTTACTGTAGTTGACTTTCCATCCTCGCCTCTACGCTCAAAATGTCTTGAAATTACACCGCTTACTAAATCTCTCTCCATTAATTTATAGCGCTCATAAACAGCACGATTTTCTTCCTCTCGCAGCTTCTGAAGGATAATTGCTTTTGCAATCTGTGCAGCAATGCGGCCAAACTCCTTGGAATTTACCTTTACATAAACGGTAGAACCATAAACAGCCCTCTTGTCAAGAATCTTTGCATTAGGAAGACTGATCTGAGTCTGCTGATCTTCTACATTCTCTACTACTTCCTTTGCCATATTGATCTCATACTCGCCTGTATTGTAATCCATATTTACGACAATATTATCGCTCTTTCCAAAATGATGCTTACAAGCCTGAACAAGTGACTCCTCGATTGCCTTTAAGACAACTTCCTTTCTGATATTCTTCTCTTTTTCAAGGACATTTAATGCTTCCATCAATTCCGTATTCATTATGTTCTCTTTCCTTTCTCTATTTCCTTATCCACTCTTCACAAAGCAATGCAATATGAGTGAATCATTACCTTGCTTTTAGAAATCTAGCGCCAGACGAATCAACGCAATGTTGCTTCTTTCAAGCACCAGTGTTTTTTCATCCTCCAGCATAAGGGTAACGGTTGTCTTGTCGTATGCGTTAAGCAGCCCGGTATATTCCTTACAGCCTTCTACTGCACGAAACAGTCGAACTTCAACTTCTTCACCAATGCTTCTTGCAAAATCCTTATCCTTCTTTAATGGTCTTCCAAGACCCGGAGAGCTTACCTCTAAAATATAGCTTTCTTCAATACAGTCATCTGTATCTAAAATAGGATCTGCCTCACGGCTTACCACCTCACAGTCATCTACTGCGATACCGCCCTCTTTGTCAATGTAGACACGCAGATACCAGCTTCCTGCCTCTTTAACATACTCCACATCAACCAGCTCAAATCCATGCTTCTGTGTGATCGGCAAAAACAGATTTTCTGCATATGCTTCAATCTCTTCTTTTCTTCTCATCCTCCTGCCCTTTCCCGCCGCAAGCCTAATTCTTGCCGTTTGCTGCAGCGTATCTGCCTGTTTTGCAACTACTCTCTGAATAGTTATATTTTCTTGTGGGTATTTACATAGAAAGAGTGGACTCGCAAGCCCACTCTTTACCATAAAAACCTATATAACTTTTATAACATATATTTTCCTAAAGGTCAAGTGTTTTTTAGTCTCCAATAATGTTTACAACACGAACAGGTTCAGTACTGTAATTGTATTTACTGATAGTTACCTGACCAAGAGACAAAGCTGCATGAAGAATTTTGCCGTCTCCAAGATACATAACAACGTGATCAATTGTTCCTGTTGCATCAGCATAAAACAAAAGATCGCCTGGCTTTGCTTCGTTAAGTGTAATCTGTGTGCCTCTTGTTGCCTGCTCACGCGATGTTCTTGGAAGAGAAAAACCTGCACTCGCATAACACTGCTGTACGAAGCTTGAACAGTCAATTCCTCCTGTCAGACTTGTTCCGCCATACACATATGGTGTTCCAATATACTGCTCACCAAATGTTAAGATCTGCTGACGTGTCGGAGAACAATCTGAAATGCTGCTCCACGGAATTGCCTCAACAAGATAAAAGCCTGTCTTTACATAGTCATCATTTATATAACCATATGTACTGTTAAATGCAATTTTCAGCCAGTCTCCGTCTTTTTCTTCCACTATCTGCTTTTCGTTTGCATTAAGTGTCGTCCAAACCTCATACTCAAGACCAGGACCGCTTCTGACATTTAGTTTTTCCGTTGTCACCTCAACCATCTGCATACAGTGCTCAAGTGCAACTTCCTTTGCCTCTTCACCTGTCACACAATTTTCAGACCAAATATAGCCATCAATACCGCCAGAGCTTATGTGCCACCAGCCGTTTCCCATATCCTCAACAAGCTCACCACCGGAATACTTTGTCAGCTTTCCGATAATAGTACCGTCTGTTGTTGGCTGATTTCTTACATTTAGATACGTATTGACTTTTGATGCAATAAACATATTCGTATAATGATTCCACACATCCTCGCGCGGATCTTCATGTTTTTTTACTGTTTTTTCTGCCTCAGAAGCCTTTGTGGCATCCTCTGTTTTTTCCTCTAAAGATGTCTCTTCGCTTTCTGCAACTTCCTTTTTGCTCTCGCTCTCAATAGTCTGCTTCAAATTTTGCTCTGCAAGTGTCTGCTGTTCATTTTGTTCAATTGCATCCTTTGTTTCCTCAGCCGAAGATAAGGAAGGCTTTTTGCCTTCAAAGATGCCAAATCCATTTGTCACATGAAAAGCAGCCGCTGCCACTGCAATAAGTGCCCAAATCACTACAATAACTAACACAATTTTTGTCATACGCTTGTTGCGGCGACGACGTTTTATTTCTTTTTCCTTGCGTCTTCGAAATTCTGCCATCCGAGGGGTTTCCTCATACTCTGGTCTTTTGTGCTCCATGAATCTCACCTTTCTGATGCTGCCCTGCAATACATAACCATCTGCTGCTTACTTTACCTGTTCAGGCTTGGCATCTCTTTTCTTCTTTGTAAGCTTGCTTAGTTCAATTTTTCTTCCCTGAACTTCTGCAAAAACTTTTTCTTTTGCATCAAAGGAATCAGCAAATACAACCTCTTCCCCCTCTTCTAGTTTCAATGCTCTTGTACCTGCTGCAGTTTTTTTCTGAAGCGGAACCTCTTCTGTTGAAAATTTAATTGCATGCTTTTTATTTGTCACAACTGCGACAAGCTCTTTTGAAGCATCTAAAATCGCAACAAGCGCATCGCCTTCTCCAAGCTTCGCCGCTGCAATCATTTTCTTTATGCTGATCAGCTCTGCTCCCAATGTCTTTCTAACCAAACCATTCTTTGTCACAAAAAGGAGTGTCTTTTCCTTCATGTCCTCATCGCTAAATACTGTGAGAATTGTTTCATCAGCACTGCTGTAGTTACACAAATTGTCAATCGGCGCACCCTTATCCTTGACCTTTCCAAGCGGAATTGCATCAGCCTTCAAATAATGAAGAATACCTTCCTTTGTGAATACAGCAAGACGTGAGTTTGTCTTGCATGGCACAAAACGCACATTTTCGCTGCGAAGCTGTTCCTCATTTTTATCAAACAGCGCCTTATCTACAAGCTTTACATAGCCAAAACGGTTCATAACAAATACGACATCTGACACTACAGCCGGCTCTTCTTCAAATACAGCAAGAGATGCATTTGTAACTTTTGTGCGTCTTGGCACCTGATAATGTTCACGTATGCTGTCTAATTCCTTTTCGATTGTCTGATACATAGCCTTTTTGCTGCCTAAAATGCGCTCATATGAAGCAATCTTTGCAATCGTCTTTTTATGTTCGTCCAAAAGTGCCTGTAACTCAAGTCCAATTAGTTTGGATAAGCGAAGCTCCAAGATAGCAGTTGCCTGTGCCTCTGTAAACAAAAGCTTTGCAGCCTGTCTGCGTGATTTTTCAGTGCGGAAATTGATACCCTCTGTGATTCCTTCTGACAGACATGCCTTTGCCATCTTTAAAGTCTTACTTCCGCGGATAATTTCAATAATCAAATCTATCACATCAACTGCACGAATAAGACCTTCCTGAATTTCTCGCTTATTTTTCTCTTTCTCAAGAAGACTTGTATATTTTCTTGTGTTAATATCAACAAGAAACTGAATGTGGTGTGTCAGAACTTCCTTTAAGCCAAGAACCTCTGGTCTTCCATCTACAATAGCAAGCATATTGACACCAAATGTGTCCTCTAACTTTGTTTTCTTATAAAGACCGGCAAGTATACGCTCTGCATCAGCACCCTTTTTCAGCTCGATCTCAATGCGAATACCTTCTTTTGAGGACTGATTTGAAATGTCCACGATATCCGGAAGCTTTCTCGACTCTGCAAGTGCTGCCACATCGCTAAGGAATTTTCCAATATTGGCACCGACCATTGTATAAGGAATCTCCGTAATTACAATTTTGTCACGGTCGCTCTTTCTTTTTCCGCGCACAATCTCTGCCTTGCCGCGTATTCTTATTTTCCCTCGTCCTGTCTCATAAATAGAAAGCAGCTCGTCCTTGTTTGTCACAATACCGCCAGTCGGAAAATCAGGTCCCTCAATAATATCTAACAAATCTGCCGTAGTCGCATTAGGAAATTCCATCAGCAACTTTTCTGCATTTATGATCTCTCCTAAATTATGCGGCGGTGTACTTGTCGTCATACCAACTGCAATACCTTCGGAACCGTTAATTAAAAAGTTCGGAACACGAACAGGAAGAACAGATGGCTCTTTTTCTGTCTCATCAAAGTTTGGAACAAAATCCACAATATTCTTATCCAGATCTGCCAGATACACTTCCTGTGTAAACTTCTTTAAGCGTGCCTCTGTGTAACGCATTGCCGCAGCACCGTCGCCCTCTATGGAACCAAAATTTCCATGTCCGTCAACAAGTGCCATTCCCTTTTTGAAATCCTGAGAAAGTACAACAAGTGCATCATAGATGGAGGAATCACCGTGAGGATGATATTTACCCATTGCATCACCGACAATACGCGCTGATTTTCGATGCGGCTTGTCTGCATTTAAGCCTAACTCATCCATCGCAAATAGAACTCTTCTTTGAACAGGCTTCAATCCGTCTCTGACATCTGGAACTGCACGCGCCGTGATAACGGACATCGAGTAGTTTATGAAGGATTTTCGCATTTCTGACGAATATTCCGTTGTAATGATTGTTTCTGCCATTTATATTAAATTCCATACCTTTCTTAGTATTTTGTGTATTATAATGCTATGAATCGCTCCACTGTTTCGCAGTTCTCGCAATTCTAAAAACCTTTGGCATTATATATCCAGCTGTGCTTCGCGGCCATGCTTATGGATAAATTCTCTTCGCGGCTCAACATCGCTTCCCATCAAAAGCTCTGTCATCTCGTTTGCAAGTCTGGCATCTTCGATTTCGACACGCTTTAAGCAACGGCTCTCTGGGTTTAATGTTGTCTCCCACAGCTGGGACGCATCCATCTCTCCAAGTCCCTTATAACGCTGCAAAGTGAAATCTTTATGCGTTTTTCTGTATTTATCAAGCGCAATGTCATCATAAAGATACTGTTCCTGACCGCGCTTTGGCACTGCCTTATAAAGCGGAGGCATTGCGATATAAACATGACCCTCCTGAATCAGTTCCGGCATAAAGCGGTAGAAAAATGTCATTAAAAGCGTACTGATATGCTCACCATCGACATCGGCATCGGCCATGATAATAATTTTGTCATAGCGAAGCTTAGAAATATCAAAGTCGTTTCCATATCCTTCTGAGAAACCACAGTTAAATGCCTGAACCATGGATTTAATTTCTGCATTTGCAAGCACCTTGTCAATAGATGCCTTTTCTACATTTAAGATTTTTCCTCTGATTGGAAGAATCGCCTGATAACGTCTGTCTCTGGCAGTCTTTGCCGAACCGCCTGCTGAATCTCCCTCTACGATAAAAATCTCACAAAGACTGCTGTCTTTGCTCTCACAGTTCGCAAGCTTTCCATTTCCATCAAATGAATATTTTTGCTTTGTCAGCAGATTAGACTTTGCCTTTTCCTCTGCCTTTCTGATCTTTGCAGATTTTTCTGCACAGCCAATAATACTCTTTAGCACCTCAACATGCTTATCAAAGTAAAGCTCTAGCTGCTCTCCTGTTACGTTAATTACTGCCTTTGAAGCATCCTGACTTCCAAGCTTTGTCTTTGTCTGGCCCTCAAAAATAGGATCTGGATGCTTAATTGCAATAATGGCAGTCATACCGCAGCGCGTATCTGGTCCTGTAAATTTTGCAGGATCCTTTAAAATGCCAAGCTCTTTTGCATAGTTGTTTATTTCCTGCGTGAATTTTGTCTTAAAACCAGTCAGATGTGTTCCGCCGTCTGTATTGTAAATATTGTTGCAATAGCTAAGAAGCTTTTCTTCAAACAGATCCACAAACTGGAATGCAACTGTTACCTCTATTCCATCACTCATTCCTGTATAGGTGATAATATCATGAACTGTTTCCTTGCCCTTATTCAGCTCGCGGATATAAGCAGAAATTCCATCTGGCTCATAATAGGTAATACTCTCCTCCTCACCGCTTCGCTTGTTATTAAAGACAATTTCCAGACCTGGATTTAAATAAGTTGTCTCATGCAGACGACTCATAATTGACTGTGCTGAAAAACGTGTTCGCTCAAAAATTTCAGCATCTGGCTTAAAATTAATCCATGTTCCAGTTTCCTTTGTTCTTCCTTTTTTCGGGAGAAGGCCGTCCTTTAGTTCAATTACCGGCGTTCCTCTCTCATATTTATCATAATAAACCCATCCGTCTTTTGCGATATGGATCTCCAAATATTCAGAAAGTGCATTGACAACGGAAGATCCTACACCATGAAGTCCTCCGCTTGTTTTATATGCTATATTATCAAATTTACCTCCTGCATGCAGCGTCGTAAAAATAACACGCTCTGCAGATACACCAAGCTTGTGACGATCAACAGGAATACCACGGCCACTGTCCTTTACCGTAACAGATCCATCATTTTCCAATGTCACCTCTATATGATTACAAAAACCTGCCAAATGCTCATCAACGGCATTGTCTACAATCTCATATACCAAATGGTTTAAACCAGAGACAGATACGCCTCCTATATACATACCTGGACGCTTGCGGACTGCTTCAAGTCCCTCAAGCACCGTAATACTGTCTGCATTGTATGCGTCTTTTTTTGCCATCTATATTTCCTTCCTTATCTCATCATCTCAATCATCTCTTATGTCCGTTAATTTTATACCATTGAGTGATTCTTTCTGTCAAGCTGTTTTCCGAATGGGATGTCCCGCAAATTGGAACTTTCCACTCATTTATACTTGTTTTATGAACTTATGTTTGGTTTTATTCTCAAAAAAAATGCTCTGCAACTGCAGAGCACAACAGCTTGTAGGAGAATCGAACTCCTGTTTTCGCCGTGAGAGGGCGAC
>ERZ1106941.1716-NODE-1716-length-20473-cov-5.691792_pt1 | contig 20473 bp, 14 predicted proteins | sample MGYA00403670_ERZ1106941 | MGnify/ENA primary metagenome ERZ1106941 (study PRJEB35170, sample SAMEA104062400) | human gut metagenome | biome: human gut; feature: human-associated habitat; material: faeces | place: Denmark | collected 2012-06-04 ...
AAGCGTTTTGAACGCCAAAAAGAGCGGCGTTATGTGATATGTACCCCCAATACTGGACACCCAGTATTGGGGGTATTTTTATGAAATATAGTTATGAATACAAGAAAAAGTGTGTGGAATTGTACCGCCAAGGAAAATGGCCAGAAACACCAGAGGGAGTAAATGAAAAACGATTTCATGATACAATTCGGATTTGGGTTCGTACAGAAGATGCTTGTGGTCCAGAAGCATTTCGACATAAAAATCAAAACAAAGTATGGGCAACAGAAGAAAAGTATGAGCTGATTGCTAAAATTTTGGCCGGTGCATCGTGTAAAGAAACGGCAATTTCGGCTGGAATCAGTGACGGTCTCTTGTACCAATGGGTCAGATGTTATAAAATGAAAGGGTATCAGGGATTGGCCGCACAGCAAAAAGGACGGCCACCCAAGGAGCCTGCCATGAAGAAGAAAATCGTACCAGCAAAACTGACCCCTTCAGAGCGAGAAGAAATGATTCGGCTCAGAGCAGAGAATGAGCGTCTGAGAGCAGAGATTACCGTCGTAAAAAAAGAGATTGCCTTGAGAGAAGAGAGATGCGCAGCGCAACTCAAGGCGAAAAGGCTGCGCTCGTCCAAGAACTCCACAAAGAAGGACACAGACTGAATGATCTGCTGGATGCCATTGGGCTGTCCAGGTCGACATATTATTATGAGCTCGGCAGAACCGACAAAGTCAAAGAACGAAACGCCGATCTATCGTCTGAAATTGTTTCCATTTTCAACGAGAACAGGAAGCGATATGGCGTAAGAAGGGTACATCGGGAGCTTCTGAACCGTGGCTTTCTGGTAAATCATAAGCGTGTCCAGCGAATTATGAATCAGTTTGCACTATGCGGCAAACGCCCCAAGGAAAAGTACCATTCCTACAAAGGCGATGTGGGCAAGGTCGCTGATAACATTATCAATCGGGATTTCAGTACCGAGAAGCCGCTTCAAAAGTGGACAACAGATGTATCGCAATTCAATCTGCCTTGGGGTAAATGCTACATTTCTCCGATTCTTGACATGAATACCAATGAGATTATTTCCTACAATCTCTCTACCAGTCCGAACATGGAACAAATCAAGGATATGCTGAATAAAGCGTTTGAACGATTTCCTTCTGTACAAGGTTTGATTATGCACTCGGATCAGGGCTGGCAGTACCAGCACGCATTTTACCGGAGCGAACTTCAAAAGCATGGAATTATACAATCTATGTCCCGAAAGGGCAACTGCTATGACAACTGCATTATGGAGACTTTCTTTGGCAGGCTGAAAAACGAAATGTTCTATGGATTAGAGAGGGATTATCCCTCCTTTGAATCCTTCTCTAAGGCGATTGCCGAGTATATCAACTATTACAATAACACCAGAATCCAAGCTAAAACAAAATGGATGCCTCCCTCTAAGTTCAGGGAAGCATCCATGATGGAAGCTTAATTATTCAATTTTGACCCGGTGTCCAGAAAACTGGGTACATATCAGATGCCCTGCCTGCTCTTTTTATTTGTAAATATTACTTTAACTTTGACTCTCTGTGTATGATCTCTTCTCTTCCCGGTCCGTTTGATACGAGTGTGATCGGAACCTGAATCTCCTGCTCGATGGTGTCGATATAGTTGCGGCAAGCCTCTGGCAGATCCTCGTAATTGCGGATTCCGCGGATATCGCAGTTCCAGCCTGGCAGTACCTTGTATACCGGCTTTGCCTTCTCAAGCTTCTGAGTGGTTGGGAAATCCTTTGTTACAACGCCGTCGATCTCATAGCCTACGCACATCGGAATCTCCTTTAAGTAGCCTAACGGGTCAAGTACTGTAAGTGCAACGCTTGTTGCTCCCTGCACACGGCAGCCATATCTTGTTGCAACTGCATCAAACCATCCCACACGTCTCGGACGGCCTGTGGTAGCACCAAACTCACCCTTATCACCACCGCGCTTACGAAGCTCATCAGCCTCCTCACCGAAGATCTCGCTGACAAATGCACCTGCGCCTACTGCACTAGAATATGCCTTTGCAACTGTTGTGATCTCATTGATCTCATATGGCGGGATACCTGCGCCGATTGCACCGTATGCTGCTAATGGAGAGGAAGAAGTTACCATCGGGTAGATACCATGATCTGGATCCTTTAAGGTACCAAGCTGTCCCTCTAACAGAATCTTCTTTCCTTCCTTGATTGCCTGATGCAGGTAAAGTCCTGTATCTGCTACGTAAGGAGCGATCATCTCCTTGTATTCCATAAGTGTATTGAAAATCTCATCTGCATTTAATGGATCCTTGTGGTACAGATGAACAAGCATAACATTCTTTAAGGTGCAAATGCGCTCGCACTTTTCCTTTAACTCGTCCATATCTCCGAACAGCTCGCTTACCTGGAAGCCAATCTTTGCATACTTATCAGAGTAGAACGGAGCGATACCGGAACGTGTGGAACCAAAGGACTTTCCTGCCAGACGCTCTTCCTCGTAGGTATCCAATGCTACATGATATGGCATCAGGATCTGTGCACGATCAGAAACCATAATGTTTGGCTTCGGAACGCCCTGCTCAGTTAAGCTGTTTAACTCCTTTACAAAATACGGAATGTTCAGTGCAACACCATTTCCAATAATATTTACAGTGTGCTGTGAGAACACGCCGGATGGAAGAAGGTGCATTGCAAATCTTCCATAATTGTTGATAATTGTATGTCCAGCGTTGCTTCCGCCCTGGAAACGGATTACAATGTCAGACTCCTGTGCTAACATATCAGTAATTTTACCTTTGCCCTCGTCGCCCCAATTGGCGCCTACAATTGCTCTTGCCATATCAGTTACCTTACCTTTCTTATACGTTAATCTCTGCTGTCATACCAAGGTCTTCCTTGTTCTTAGCAAGGATTGGATTTATTACTTCTGCGAGGAAATCCTCTACCTGCTCCTTAGAACGTCCTGTGTAACGCTCTGGATTCATGCACTGCTGCAGCTGCTCTTTTGTCAGGTGGAATGTATCATCTGCTGCAATCAAATCAAGCAGGTTGTTGTCAAGACCGTTTACCTTGACATTACGTCCAGCCTCCATGGACAGCTGGCGGATCTTCTCATGCAACTCCTGACGGTCTCCGCCTTCCTTTACTGCATCCATCATGATATTCTCTGTTGCCATAAATGGAAGCTCTGCCATCAGATGCTTGTGAATTACCTTCTCATAAACAACCATTCCGTCTACGATATTCAGATAAAGATCCAGAATACCGTCAACTGCCAAAAAGCCCTCTGGAATACTGATTCTCTTGTTTGCAGAATCGTCAAGTGTACGCTCAAACCACTGAGTTGAAGCGACAAGCATCGGATTCATAGCATCTGAGATCACATAGTCTGCCAAAGAAGCAATACGCTCACTTCTCATTGGATTTCTCTTATATGCCATTGCAGAAGAACCGATCTGATGCTTCTCAAATGGTTCCTCTACCTCCTTTAAGTGCTGCAGAAGACGCACATCGTTTGTAAACTTATGTGCACTCATTGCAATACCAGCCAGTACATTTAATACACGGCTGTCTACTTTACGGGAGTAGGTCTGTCCAGAAACAGGATATACACCAGCAAAGCCCATCTTATCTGCGATCATCTGATCCAGTTTTCTGATTTTTGCATGGTCACCGTCAAACAGCTCCATGAAGGATGCCTGTGTACCTGTTGTTCCCTTAGAGCCAAGAAGCTTTAAGGAATCGATTACATAGCAGATATCCTCATAATCCTGCACAAGCTCCATCATCCAAAGCGTTGCACGCTTTCCGACTGTGGTTGGCTGTGCCGGCTGGAAATGAGTAAATGCCAGTGTTGGCAGCGCCTTGTAGCGGTCTGCAAACTTTGCCAGCTCAGCAATGACATTGACTAACTTCTTCTTTACAAGCTGCAGTCCCTCACGCATGATGATCATATCAGTGTTGTCACCTACATAGCAACTGGTTGCACCCAGATGGATGATACCCTTTGCCTTTGGACATTGTACACCATATGCATAAACGTGAGACATAACATCGTGACGAACTTCCTTCTCTCTCGCCTTTGCAACATCATAATTGATATCATTCTGATGCTCTTTAAGCTCAGCGATCTGCTCGTCTGTAATATTTAATCCCAACTCCTTCTCGCTCTCTGCAAGTGCGATCCACAGCTTTCTCCATGTGGTAAACTTCTTATCCTGTGAAAAAATATATTGCATTTCCTTGCTGGCATAGCGCTCGGAAAGTGGGCTTGTATAACGATCTGTTGCCATAGTAAACCAACCTTTCTTCTATATCTTTTTACTTTTGATAGTCGCCGCGGATGTCCTCTGTTGGCGGATCCAGCGGATATTTGCCATTGAAGCATCCAGTACAAATGCCAAGTCCCTTTGACATTTCATACAGACATTCCTCGTCTAAGTATGCGAGGGAATCAGCTCCGATAATCTTACAGATTTCATCTACACTTCTGTTGTGAGCAATCAGCTGATCCTCAGATGGAATATCAGTTCCAAAGTAACACGGATGCAAGAACGGCGGTGAGGAGATTCTTACATGAACTTCCTTTGCACCTGCCTCACGAAGCATACCTACAATACGGTCACTTGTGGTTCCACGCACGATTGAGTCATCAATCATGATGACACTCTTTCCCTTTACAGCCTCTGTAAGTACGTTCAGCTTAATGCGAACACTTGACTCGCGGCTGCTTTGCTTTGGCTTGATAAAGGTTCTGCCGACATAGCTGTTCTTTACAAATGCCATGCCATACGGAATGCCGCTCTCCATCGCATAACCCATAGCTGCGACATTACCAGACTCCGGAACACCGACAACAAGATCAGCATTAACTGGGTGATGCTTTGCAAGAGAACGTCCTGCAATCAGACGGCTCTCATATACACTTACGCCATCAATATAGGCATCTGGTCTGGCAAAATAAATATATTCAAAAATACATCTTGCATGCTGCTCCTTTGGGATACACATGCTTCGGTTTGATTCAATTCCTTTTTGTGTGATGGTGACGATCTCGCCCGGCTCTACGTCACGGACAAATTCAGCACCGATAGTGTCAAGTGCACAGCTTTCTGATGCCAGTATATAGGCATTGCCACGCTTTCCGATACACAGCGGTCTAAAGCCATATGGATCTCTTGCTCCAATGAGCTTTCTCGGACTCATGACAACAAGTGAATACGCTCCCTTGATTTTTTTCATCGCCTCTGCGACAGCTGCCTGTACGGTCGGCTGTTCAACTCTGGCTCTTGCAATCATGTACGCGATAATCTCAGAATCGATTGTCGTCTGAAAGATTGCACCTGTTCTTGCAAGCTCCTGGCGTAGCTGCGGCGTATTGATCAGGTTGCCATTATGTGCCAGGCCTAGTGTTCCTTTGATGTAGTTTAATACAAGCGGCTGTGCATTCTCTCTCGTAGAACTACCTGCCGTCGAGTATCTGGTGTGGCCTACACCGATGTTTCCTTTCATTGACTCTAAGTCTTCCGGGGTAAACACCTCGTTGCACAGACCCATTCCTTTATGACTCAGTACTAGTCCTTTGGGACCGCTAGTGTCGCTTACCGCGATACCGCAACTCTCCTGACCTCTGTGCTGCAGAGCAAAAAGACCATAATAAATAGTCGACGCTACGTCATTTCCATCCATGTCGTAAATGCCGAACACGCCGCATTCTTCATGAAGATGGTCATCTACTTCGTATTGCTGATGTATCATTTGTCTTTTCCTTCCTGTTGTTGTGACATTCTCACACAGACGAAGCCCTTTTACCATTTGCTTCGCCAGCCTAGGTTTCATGGTGCCTTTACGCTTCTTGCATTCTTTTCTGCCAAACGCACACGAACAAATCTACCGCATGGACACCACCCCTAATTATATATGACCGCCTGTCGAAAATCAAGATGAAATTAGCCAAATTTCATGTTTTGCTTAGTACCCGAATGTGCCCTCTAGTGATTCATCCTTTTCAATCCAGTCTGCTACCTTTACGACTCGGTAATTATCTTTATCATCACGCACATATACAGTCTCGATACCTGCATTTATGATCATTCGCTTACACATGGAGCAGCTGTTGGAATTTTTTACATATTCACCTGTATCTGCTTCTACTCCTGTCAAATATAAAGAGCTTCCGATCATCTGATCTCTTGATGCACTGATTATGGCATTTGCCTCAGCGTGAACGCTTCTGCACAATTCATAGCGCTCACCCCTTGGAATCTGAAGTTTCTGTCGGATACAAAACCCTAAATCAGTACAGTTTTTGCGTCCTCGCGGGGAACCAACATAGCCAGTAGATACCACCTCATCATTTTTTACGATAACAGCACCGTAGCGGCGTCTAAGGCAGGTTCCTCGTTGAGATACGATCTCTGCCAGATCCAGATAGTAATTGACTTTATCACGTCTCATGCAATATTACCTTCTTTCCCAGTTAACGTTAACTGTTAATGTCTTCGTTTCTTACAGTTATAATACACGAAAATAAGACCGCCTGTCAACTCTGACAGACGGCCTTGAATTTTAACTATTTATACAAGACGACGATATCCGATCGGCTGCTTGTTATAGAATACATTATCTACTACGATACCTCTCTCTGCACTTGCTGCATGAACCATCATTCCTCCGCCGATATAGATTGCTACATGGCCTGAGAAGCAGATAAGATCACCTGGCTGCAGCTGCTCGTATGATACAGCCTGTCCATAGTTGATCTGTTCGCCGGAGTAGTGCGGAAGGCTGATACCGAATGCTGCGTATACATTCATGGTAAATCCAGAACAGTCAACACCGCCTCCTGGTGTCAGGTTTGTACCGCCCCATACGTAATTACACTGTCCTACCCACTGCATTGCATAGTCTACGATAGACTGTCCATTACCGCTTGGAGCTGGTGCTGGTGCCGGTGCTGCCGGCTGAGTCTCCGGTGCCGCTGGCTGAGTCTCCGGGGCTGGTGCTGGAGCTGCTGGCTGAGTCTCTGGTGCTGGTGCCGGTGCTGCCGGCTGTGTCTCTGGGGCCGCTGGTTGAGTCTCTGGAGCTGGCGCTGGAGCTGCCGGCTGTGTCTCTGGGGCCGCTGGCTGTGTCTCTGGTGCTGCCGGCTGGGTTGCCTGAGTCGGTGCCGGGTTTGCATATACTTCAAGGTTGGAGCTAAAATCACCATAATACATGGTTACAACATTGTAGCCCTCCTGCTTTAAGGTCATACCTACCTGTGGTGAATACCATCCGTCGTAAATATCCTTTACAGTTCCATCGCTGTAGCTTACTCTTACAAACAATTCTGCGGTGTAGACAACATCACCCACATACTTTGTACCGCCCTGATAGCAAGCCTCAATGCCTGTTACAGATGCTGCAGTCGGAACTTCTACACTTATGGTTTCATCAGATGCTGAGCTGCTTGGTGCTGTTGTCTCAGCTGTATTACTTGTTGTATTTCCCTCAGAAGATGCATCTGTTGATGGCTGTGTCTGAGTTTCCTGTACAGACTCTGCTGCTGCGGAGGATTCTGCTGCTGCCTCGCTTGATGCTACTGATTCTGCAACCTGAGTAAAGTAGCCGGAATCTGATGCTAACTTATATGCTGCATCTGCAAGTGCAAGTGCGCTTTCCTGCTCCTGCTTTGAGGTTGCTGCCAGATCTTCTAATCCAGAATCTGCTGCAAATTCGCTGTAGTAACCAAGAAGCTCTGCTGCATAAACGATAGCTGCATATGCACGATAGTAGCCTTCGCCTGTTCCCTCTGCCATTGCCTGCTCGTATACGTTTCTGGAGTAGTTGATATCGATCATGAAGTTCTCCAGTTCCTGAGATACAAATTCATTGTCTACCTTCTGAGCCTGAGCGAACTGAGTCTTAATGGTGATGCCGGACTTTGAAACATATCCAACCTCATCATTTGCAATATGTATCTTTACAAAATCACCCTGATCCTCAATGATTGCGTACTCTTCATCCTTGTATACAGTTCCAACAACATTTGCGCTGTCAGATGCACTGTCGCGAACATTTAACTGATCTGCTGTAACAACTGCATAGCGGTTCTGGATATTGTCCTCAGCAGTCTTGGCTGCTGTGCCAACTAATACGTAGGCTGCGCTTACATAACCTTCTACATCGCCGCAAGTGATACGATACCAGCTGCCTTCGCTGTTGTTTACGGAACTTTTGATGTTAACCTGGCAGTTACTGAAAAGTCTTCCGACTGTTACACTGCCTGTGGATGGCTGTTCACGCACGTTTAAGTAACCTGCTGCGCTTACCAGTCCTACATTAGAAGCATCTGAAGTGACAGCAACAGTAGCGGCCATAACGGTTTTTGGCTCTTCGGTTTCTGTCTCACTCTCAGCCTCAGATGTTGCCTGAGCCTTAGGAACAAGATAATCTAAGATTGCCTCATCCGGAGTTTCCTCTCCTGCGTAGTAGTTATTCAATGTAACAGCCATGCCTGCGATTGCGCTCTCACCCTCAAGCTCACCTGCGGATGCCGGAACAAAAAATGTACCAGACAGCATAGACGCTGCTAATATTGATGTAACAAATCTGTTTCCTTTGATCTTCATATATACCAAGCCTTTCTTTATAAAACCTCTTTACATTCTTATCTGCGAGCGAGTAAGCTTGCACTCCCTCGCTAGTTTCGCAGTAACAATTCACGAGTGAACTATTACTAAATATTACAAAATTATTACACTTCGAGGGGCATTATAACAAAATTATTACGAGATGTCAAGTGAAATCGGGATAACGATTAAGAAAGAGAGCGCGTTTTTCGCCAAAAAAGCCACCTGCAATCGGGAAAATGACACTTTACTGTGCCTTTCCCGATATTAGGCGGCTCTTAATTATTTACTCTCTTCCTCTGAAGAAGCTTCACTTACCGCTTCCTCTGACTCATCAGACTCACTTGATTTTTCTTCTTTTGTTGATTCTTTCTCACCAGTTTCACTTTCTGATGTTTCTTCCTCGCTTGGTGCTACGTAAACCGGAGTTGTAAAGCGGATTGTGTCAATCACATCCTCATCTACCTTAAACTTGGAAGAATCGTCCTGAATCTCGGCATATTTCTCTGAGAACAATGCTGTCTTTCTGCTTTCGATCTCTGAATCGATGGCACTCTGACGTGCTTCCTCATCGTTATCATCAAGACAGCGGATGATGTAGATGCTGCCGTCATCGCTTCTATATACAGTGCATTCGTCTGTTGCCAGTGCCCATGCAGCTGCATTATATACAGCAGTTCCATCCTCACTAATGGAAATCTCAGAATTTGTTGCAGTAAAGTGACTGTCATTTTGATAATCACTGATAAAGTCTGCTGCATCATTTCCTTCCTCAAATTCCTTAAGGATCTTGTCTGCTGCATCGTTCATCGCATCCTGACGTTCCTGCTCTTCTTCTGAAAGTGTTTCTGCCTCAGTTGAATCTTCAGTGGATGCCTCAGAGGAAAGTTCCGAAACATTCTCGCTTGATGCTTCCTCAGTTGATACTGCCTCAGTTGATGCTTTTTCACTGCTTGCTTCTTCTGTGGAAGTCGTTACATCCTTGGATGCACTTTCTGATTCTGCTTCTGTATTCTCTATAGAAGATGCCTCTTCGCTACTGTCTTCATCACTTGACACTTCTGTAGTTGCCCCATCGGCTGCTGTCGTCTCTGTCAGTTCACTTGGCGTCAGCTTTACATATGCGATCTTTTTGCGAAGGAACTCATCATCACCAACTGTCGTATCAACATCAGCAACAAGATCCATATAAACAAGATTTGCAATTGCATTCTCTGTATATGTCTTTTCAATCAGCTCATCTGTTGCGCCGACTGCTTCCAGATAATCCTCTGATTCTGTCTGAAGCTTTTCAATTGCCTCATCTACCTTTGCTTTTTGATCATCACTTAACTCAATGCCATTTTTCTTTGCATACTCATTTAATACAAGTGTCTGGCGAAGCTGTGACAGAGACATCTGCTTGATGTAATCACCGACTGTCATGCCTGAACCATCGCCCATATCGTTGCCGCAGATGTTTGATCCAAAATAGGATTCATAGGTATACTCCATGGAACGTATCATATAAGTAACCTCATCCAGCATGATATTTGTATCGCCAAATGAAACAGCAACTGTATCCTCTGGTGCCTTTTTCTCTAACTGTTCGCATCCGCCTAATGTACTAACGGCAGTAGCTGCTGCGAAGGCTGCTGCTGCATACTTCATAATTCGGTTCATAAATTTACCTCACTCTATTTCTATATTCTCTATCAACGCTCCGAAGTGCATCTTCTTTATCGGGCGCCTCGTGAACTTTGCTTTTCATTTTAGCATGATTTTATGAAACAATCAACGTTTTTATATCGCTTAACAGTTTTTTCAATGTTTTCAATGTCAGCGTTTTTTCTTTGACTGCGCCATCTCCTGCCCTCAATAAGAAATAAGGATTGTCTTTGTCAAGCAGACGAAGTGCACCTCGGTAAGACTGTATCAGATCCGGCACACGCATCGTGTCAAATTTTGCTCTTGGATGCATGAACAGGCGAATCTCTGTTGACGAGGACTTGATTTCTTTAATATAGAGAGAATGCGCATCCGCACGAAGGATTGACACCTCAAGCAAGTTGGTGACTGGCTTTGGAACACTTCCAAAACGGTCGATAAGCTCGTCGATCATATCCATTGACTCTTCCTCTGTCTCGACTGCTGCAATACGCTTGTAGATTTCCATCCTGTCTTCTTCGTTTCGTATATAGCTGTCTGGAATGTAAGCGCTGATTGGAATGTCCACCGTTGTTTCAAAGGTTTCCTCCATCTCAAGCTCACCCTTTTCTTTTTTGACAGCCATATTTAACATCTTGCAGTACAAATCATAGCCAACTGCTTCCATATGCCCGTGCTGCTCACTGCCAAGCAAATTTCCAGCGCCTCGAATTTCCAGATCACGCATGGCTATCTTAATACCTGAACCAAGATCAGTATACTCACGAATTGCCTGAAGACGCTTTTCAGCCTCTTCTTTTAAAATCTTGTTTCGCTGATACATTATAAAAGCATAGGCAGTGCGGTTTGAACGGCCTACACGTCCTCTTAGCTGATACAGCTGTGCAAGTCCGTAGCGGTCAGAATCGTGGATGATAATAGTATTTACGTTTGGAATGTTTAAGCCTGTCTCTATAATAGTTGTGGAAACAAGCACGTCTATATCACCGTTAACAAAGTCCATCATGATTTGTTCTAGCTGACGCTCTGACATTTGACCATGTGCAAAGGCAACATTTGCATCTGGCACAAGCCTTGCTATCTGTGCCGTAATCTGATCAATATCCTTGACACGATTATACACATAATAAACCTGTCCGTCTCTGGCAAGCTCTCTGTTTATTGCTTCGCGAACCATTTCCCAATTCATTTCCATTACATATGTCTGAATCGGTCTTCTCTCATACGGTGCTTCCTCCAACACACTCATATCGCGCACGCCTATCATACTCATATGAAGTGTTCTCGGAATCGGTGTTGCCGTTAGTGTCAGCACGTCAACGTCTTTTTTAAGCTGCTTAATCTTTTCCTTGTGTGTGACACCAAAGCGCTGTTCCTCATCAATAATCAAAAGGCCTAGATCTTTAAATACAACATCCTTTGACAGCACACGATGCGTTCCTATTACAATATCGGCAAGACCCTTTTTTAAGCGCTCAAGTGATGCCTTGATCTGCGCTGACGTGCGAAAGCGTGATAAAAGCTCAATTCGAATTGGATAGTCCTTCATTCGCTCAACAAATGTATTGTAATGCTGTTGAGCAAGAATAGTTGTCGGCACAAGAAATACGACCTGCTTACTGTCCTGCACAGCCTTAAAGGCAGCTCTGATGGCAATCTCTGTTTTTCCGTAGCCTACATCACCGCACACTAAGCGGTCCATGATTTTCGTGCTTTCCATATCAGCTTTTGTCGCATCAATTGCTGCAAGCTGATCTGCTGTCTCATCAAATGGTACAAGCTCTTCAAATTCTTTCTGCCATACAGTGTCTGCTCCATACTGATAACCGTGACCACTCTGGCGCACTGCATAAAGCTCCACAAGCTCCTTTGCAATGTTGTTGACTGCTTTTTGAACACGGCTTTTTGTTTTTGTCCACTCCTGGCCGTTCAATTTGTTAAGCTTTGGCTGCTTAGACTCTGAATCAGCATACTTTTGGATCATATGAAGCTGTGTGACTGGAAAATACAGCTTTCCGCCATCACCATATTCTATCTTAATATAATCTTTTGTTACCTTATCCACAATCTGTCGCTCTGTTCCGCGATAAATTCCCAGTCCATAATTTTCATGCACCACATAATCACCAGGCTTTAGCTGCGCAAAATCACTTATTCGCTGACCCTGATAGTGGCTCTTTTTTTCTTTTTTCTTTTTCTTAACACCAAAGATATCGCTCTCTGTGATAACAGCAAATTTTAGCATCGGATATAAAAAGCCACGGTGAAGATTTCCGTAAGTAACCATGATCTCACCTGGATTTATCTTTTTATCCTCGTCCTCGCTGTAATATGCCAAAAGATCATACTCTATAAGCTGATTGACAATGCGGTTTGCGCGAGTTCTTGACGGACACAAAAGAACAATTCGGTACTTTTCTTTCTTCCAGTGTGTCAAATCCTTGATCAAAAGTTCAAAACCTTCACGGTATGTGTTCATGTTCTGAACATTTACTGCGTAGCTGTTTACCACCGTAAAGTCAGCCAGGCGGCTGTCAAGTGAAGACAGTGCTGCAACCTGACCGCGCTCAAAAGCAGCAAGCACATGTTTTGCCGGTGTTAAAAGCGCTGTCTGACCTGGCAAAAGAAAGCCCTGCTCCAGACGATTTTTCATGCTTTCCTCAAACTCAGCCTGCACACCATCACCGCGCTCTTTAAGACGCATCGGCTCATCAAGGAAAACTAACGTGTTCTTCTCATCAAAATATTCAGAAAGTTGAACAGTGCGCGGATAAAAATAGCTTATATAGCTGTCTGGTGCCTCTAATACAACATCTTCGCCAAGTGCCTCTAATATGCGGTTTGTCTCCTCACGAAGACGCTTCGCCTTGTCTGGCTCCTTTGCTTTTTTAAAGACAGCTAACTGACTCTCAAGCTCATTTTGAATCATTCCCACAGCACGCCGTCTTGCCGTATCATCTGCGATCACCTCTGCCGCTGGAAAAACAGATACGCACTCGATCTGATCCATTGAGCGCTGGCTCTGCGGTTCAAAGCAGCGAATCGTATCTATTTCATCTCCCCAAAGCTCGATTCTAACAGGAACCTCCATTGTCAATGGATATACATCAGCAATACCTCCGTGAACAGTAAACTGTCCTGGCTCCTCCACACGTCCTACACGCTCATATCCCATCACAGTCAGGTCATGCTTTAGCTTTTCAAGATCAAGCTCATCACCTTCTTTTAGCTTTATCACATGACTCATCAGCTGTTCAAACGGCACTGCCGCGCTCATGAGCGCATCCATTGTCGTGATGATAACCTTCGCCTCGTTTTGATAAAGTGCTGCAAATGCCTTCATGCGCTCTGCAATGATGGCATTTCCCTGCAGATCTGCGCTAAAAAAGATCAGGTCACGCGGTGGAATCACATAGACCTGACTGCAAAATAATTTATAATCTTCTTCAATTTCCCTTGCCCGCTGTTCATTGTACGTCACAACAAGCTGCACTTTTTTCTCTCCAAGAAAGGTGCTCATAAAATGCACCTTCTCGGAGTCAATACAGCCTGTCATGCCCACTGGATCTGTTCCCTTCAAAAAATCTCTTGAAAAGTCTTCATATTCCAGCAGGTCCGTCAGCGGATTTGCAAAAATACCCACAATTGACCCTCCTTATCATTATTTTGTTTTCTTCTGGTTATAATGATTCATGGTTGCCTCTAGTCCGTTGTTCATTAAGGAACATACTGCATCTGCTGCTTCTTTGTAGCCGTCTTCCATTGCCTTTTTTTCTTCGCCCTGGAAATGGCTGAGTACAAAGTCTGCTAAATCCATCTTTGGCGGCTTTGCTCCGATTCCGACACGCACTCTTGGAAAATCCTGTGAATTGCAATGCAGAATGATATTTTTCATACCATTATGACCGCCTGCACTTCCTTTACCACGCACGCGAAGCTGTCCTGGCTCTAGGTTAATATCATCATATACTACAATTAAATCAGAGATATCTGTTTTGTAGTAATTCATGACCTCCTGAATACACTCTCCGCTTAAATTCATGAAGGTCTGAGGCTTTACTAGAACAACCTTTTGTCCCTCAATCGCGCCCGTTCCAATTAAGCCCTTAAATTTTTTTGTTGTTACATAAATATTGTATTTGTCAGCAAGGTAATCAATAACCTCAAAGCCAACGTTATGTCTTGTTCCTCTATACTGTGCGGTTGGGTTACCCAGACCTGCTATGATATACATGTTTTTTCCTCCTTCTGCCACTGGGGACAGGGACGGTGGCATTAAAAAAGCAATTGCCGCGGCGTCCCTGTCCCCGATGGCGCTCATGTTAGTTCAATTTATTATACGGTCACTCATTCCAAGCGAATCGGCAAGTGCCTGCAGATCAAAATCTTCTGGCACTGTTATTCCATTTACAGGAAGCGGTCTGCGTCTGTCAAAGACATCATATACGTCAAACAGATCACTTGTGAGTACCTTCTCTGGATAAACCATCTGCTTAAACATCATCTGACCATCCATGTTGCGGCGGCCCTGACGCATGTAATTTGAGCCATACTGCAGCCAGTACTGAGTACTGTCTACGTTGCAGAAATATCTAAAGCCTACATCCCAGAGCTTTTTGAATTTTTCATTTTCAAATGTATACTGTGATGGTCTCCAGTCTCCTACATCTGCTCCTAACGGATATAAAATAATATCTGTATCTCCGATTATAGATTCTACTTCGCGCTCCCACATATCTGTGTCCCATACAAGATGTTCATAGCTTGTACTTGTCATATTCAGATGACCCCAGCTGTGGCTGGCAAGCTCCCAGCCCAGATCGCGAATTGCCTGTGCAACTTCTCGTGCTGTCTGCTTGTCCTGCTCAATATTTTTATTTGGTGACGTATGATCTTCGCGCTTTTCTTTATCGTTTGCAGGTGTAGAAACGTAATAGTCACAATTTTCATTGTACCAGAAATCACTTGTGCGATAGCCTAAAATACCATCATATCCTGTAAATGCCAGAATACCCTTTGAACCCTGATAAGAAAAATCAGGATGTGTTTCAATAAAATCCTCTAAAACAGTCAAAACGTCATAAGAACCATATGATACACTTCCATCACGCTCAACATACTCATTTACAACCTTACCGTTTTCATCAAGACAGAGCTTTGTCGCAAATCCAGTTCCTGTCATATACTCATAATAGCATACATCGTCTTCGGAAAGTACAAATGGCTTTTTTCCTCTCGGAAGATAAATTGGCTGCTGCACCATCTGCACGGTGCCGTCTGGCTGCGTTTCCATCTTTGCAATCTTATGAAGGCTTATCAAAACATAACCCTTGTCATACATAGACTGCATTATATCCTTAAATTCTTCGATAGTTGTCATTACCTGATCATAATCACTGCTCTTATAGCTTGCAAATGCAAGCTCGCTGTCAACAATAAGACTATGGAAAAAGATATGTGTAATCTTATCATAATCTGTCCACTGTACAGCCTGTGATTTCAAACTCTCATAGCTTTGAATGCAGCTAACATATGTTTCATTATCTGCATAGCCAGGTATTGACTGAATCTGTGCAATTGCACCGTCATAATCGTACTGCATTGCCTTTAAATTAGCAGCCTGTACGACTGGATCACTGCTTTGTACAAGAGCACCATCCGCAGCCGCCTCTGTTGCCTTCCATGTTTCGTATTCCACAGGTGCTTTCGTCGATGATGCCTGATCTGGCTTCACATGTGGAAGCGTCACTGGGCGCAGGCATACCAATGCCACTACACCAAGACCTGCACATGCAATTACAAGCAGCACCAAAAGTATGACAATAGGCGCACCTGATTGGCCTCTTTTTATTTTCTTTTTCTGATAGTCTTCCCAGCTGCGTCTTTTCTTTGCCATTTGTTCCTCCATTTTCTTTGTTTACGGCACTGGAACGGTCATTCCCTGAAGTACATATTTTGTATCAGTCTCAAATACATACGCATTCACAATGTATGAACCGTGCTCGTTTTTATGCTCACTTACTGGAACATAGCATGTCGCTGTGTTTCCAGATACGGTCATGTTATGCCATACCAGATCATCCTGTCCATTTGCTGCTGTCCACACTGCAGTTGAAACCTTTTTATAGCCTGCAGGTGCATTAAATTGAATCGTAACACGGAAACCATTTGATGATAATTCTGTTACATACGGAATCGCCATCGACAGCACACCTGTACCGCTGCCATTATTATTTCCTGAACTGCCTCCAGGATTTGCACCTGATGGAACAGTTACATTGACCCCCTTTAATGGTGCTAATTTTCCTGCATTATCATATAGGTAAATATGAGTCGTGTATGCTCCGCTCTCTCCCTTATGGGCACTTGATGGCACGTAAAATGTAGCTGTATCACCGCTTACGCTTGCCTGATGCCACACTAGATCATCCTGTCCATTTGCATTTGTCCATGTTGGCATCAATACTTTGCTTACTCCTGACGGTGCATTTATTTTTGCCGTAACTCGGTAGCCCGATGCACTAAGTTCCGTAACAGAAACATCACCGATTGAAAGGCTTGATGACGCAGATGTCGATGCTGGAACTGTTACATTTTCACCCTTTAGCGCAAACTGTCCCTGTCTATCATATACATAAATATGCGTAATATATGCACCGCTTTCTCCTTTATGGGCACTGACTGGAACATAGAATGATGCAGTATTACCACTAACACTTGCCTGATGCCACACAATGTCATCCTGTCCGTTTTCCTCTGTCCATGTCGGCATCATAACACGGCTCACACCTGCATCTGCCGAAAATGTTACATTTACACGATAGCCTGACGAAGACTGTTCTGTTATGCTTGTTGATACAATTCTCACTGGCGCCGCATTTGTCACCACCGGCGCTGCTCCTACTAGCAGTGATGCCGCCAATAGTCCCGCTGCTGTCTTTCTCCTTTTCATACTTTAAAACCTCGCCTTTCCAAAAATAATTACGTTACATTTTCCCTCAGCCACATTATACCGAATGAAGACGACAATTGCAAGAGAAAGAAAGACTGCCCGAAGGCAGTCTTTCTTTTATAAGTATCCATATATCTTTGTCGAATTGTTATTCAGAGTTTATGCTTCCTGCAAAGCCTCCTCGTATTTCTCGAGAATAATCTTCTGCACATAATCTCTTGTCTCTGAGTTAATGGGATGTGCGATATCTCGGTATTCTCCTGTCGCCGATTTACGGCTTGGCATCGCAACAAATACTCCCTTTTCTCCTTCGATCACCTTGATATCGTGAACCACAAATTCATTGTCCAGCGTAATAGAGACGATTGCTCTCATCTTACCATCCAGTGCAACTTTGCGCACTCTCACATCTGTAATTTCCATCCCAGTATTGCCTTTCCGTCCTCTGCACGCCTTTGTGCAGCTAATTTTTATTCTTCTTTTATAAATATATAATCCTCATGTTTTTGGTGGGGATCAAGGTCACAAGCTTTCTCATGCAAGCATGATTCGCTTGTGACTTTGATCCCCTGGTATTATCAAATGATGAAGCGGTCTTTCTTCTCTACAACGATGCGAATATCACCTGGCTCTGACTTATAGCATGCATTTGCTTCGATGGTTCCTCTGCTCTCTACGATGCAGTTTTCAATGACTGCATTGTCTCCGATATAAACATCGTTCATGATAATAGAATTTTTGATAACACAATTGTTTCCAATATATGCCTTCTTGAATACAACAGAGTTTTCAACTGTACCGTTTACAATACTTCCACATGCGATCAGGCTGTTTGAAATATTAGCACCCGGATTATATTTTGCCGGCGGCAGATCATCTACCTTTGTGAATACACTGTTGCCTTCCTTGAAGAAATAACTGCGGACATCTCTCTTTAAGAAATCCATATTTGTTCTGTAGTAAGCCTCAACTGAGGAGATGTTGTTCCAATATGTTTCAAGCTGGTATGCATAAATTCTCTTGATATCCTTATAACGTATCAGAATATCCTTGACCAGATCATATCTATCTTCCTCTGCTGCACGCTCAATTAACTCAATCAAAAGACGTCTTCTGATTACATAGATACCACATGAAACATTTCTGGAAGTCTCAATCATTGGCTTTTCCTCGTAGCCTCGGATTCTTCCATCATCATCTGCCTTCACTTGTCCAAAGCGGCTTAAATCCTCTCCCTCTGGCATTTCCTTGCAGACAACAGTAATATCAGCACGCTTCTGAATGTGGTACTCCAGAATCTTATTATAATCCAGCTTATAAATTCCATCGCCAGAAGCCAGAACCACGTATGGTTCATGGCTTCCTTTGAGGAAATGCAGGTTCTGATACAGGGCATCGGCTGTACCCCGATACCAGTTACTATTTTCAGCGGTTATAGTAGGGGTGAATACATATAAACCGCCCTGCTTTCTTCCAAAATCCCACCACTTTGAAGAGTTTAAATGCTCATTCAAGGATACGGTGTTATACTGTGTTAAAACTGCTACTTTCTGAATACGGGAGTTTGACATGTTGCTCAGCGCGAAATCAATGCTGCGATAGGTTCCTACCATTGGCATAGCAGCGATCGCACGGTTATATGACAGCTCCTTCATTCTCTTGTTGTTTCCACCGGCTAAAATTATACCAATCGCTTTCATTCTTCCTCGCCTCCCTTGATAATGTATCCGCCGCTTACAAGATTTCCATCCGGATAATCTTCAATAGCGGTCTTTCCGGCAATTGCTACGTTCTTTCCAATTGTAACGCCATCCGGAATTTCGGAGCCTTCTGCAACGGTTACAAGATCACAGCAGTAAACCTTCTTATTATACTGGCTGTCTGCATACTCACCGACACCAATCGTACAATTTTCTCCAACAACTGCATCCTGTGCGATGATTGACTTGTAAATCTTTGTTCCCTTCTTGATTACAGCACCCTGCATCAAAATGGAATCATAAACTTCTGCACCTTCTTCAACAATAACTTCTGGTCCAATAACGCAGTTTCGTACTCTTCCATAGATTTCAGAGCCATCACCTATGATACAGCGCTCAATCTGTGCCGTATCTGCAATATACTGCGGTGGCTGGTTATCAGATTTAGTATATATCTTCCAGAACTCTTCATACAGATTAAATACAGGAACGATATCAATCAGCTCCATATTTGCTTCCCAGTAGGAATGAAGTGTTCCAACATCCTTCCAATATCCATTAAATTCATAGCAGAATACTCTGTCACCACGCTTATGGCAATATGGAATGACATGCATACCAAAGTCGCAGTTTGGAATATCTTTATTTGTGATCAATGCCTCACGAAGCACAGACCATGTAAATATGTAAATACCCATGGAAGCTAAATTGCTTCTTGGATGTGCAGGCTTCTCTTCGAAATCAGTGATACGGCCTGTATCATCTGTGATCAGCACGCCAAAACGGCTTGCCTCCTCAATCGGAACAGGCATAGCAGCCATCGTAACGTCTGCATTGTTTGCCTTATGATAATCAAGCATCACTTGATAATCCATTTTATAAATGTGATCACCGCCTAAAATCAATACATACTCTGGATTAAAGCTGTCGATATAGCGAATGTTCTGGTAAATTGCATTTGCAGTACCAGTATACCAATCACTGTTCTCGTTTGCTTCATATGGAGATAGTACTGTCACTCCGCCATAATTACGGTCGAGATCCCACGGAATACCTATGCCGATATGGGTATTCAAACGAAGTGGCTGATACTGTGTTAACACACCTACTGTATCCACCCCTGAATTAATGCAGTTACTTAATGGGAAGTCAATAATGCTGTATTTCCCGCCGAAGGATACAGCTGGCTTCGCTACTTCTGAAGTCAAAACTCCAAGACGGCTTCCCTGTCCGCCCGCCAATAACATGGCGATCATTTCCTTTCTAACCACAAAATCACCCCTTTGTTCTTTAATTGTTGTGTTATCAGTTCACCAAGCGCCTGTCATCAAGTGAAATAAACTGTCTAACAGTGAAGGCACATAAGTGCAGTCTTGTGAATAGGCGTTTGGGGAACTGTAATCTTTTAGTACTTGTCGTTATTATAGCACATCTCTTTCAAAAAGTGAACAATTTACAAAAAAAAAATTATGCATTTTTATTTATTTGTTACAGTTCACGCGTCGGGTTACGAATGCCCTTCGGTGCAATGGTTTCGTCGCCGGACCAAACTCCGCAGGTTCCTTTTATGTTC
>ERZ1106941.1773-NODE-1773-length-19726-cov-3.515683_pt1 | contig 19726 bp, 24 predicted proteins | sample MGYA00403670_ERZ1106941 | MGnify/ENA primary metagenome ERZ1106941 (study PRJEB35170, sample SAMEA104062400) | human gut metagenome | biome: human gut; feature: human-associated habitat; material: faeces | place: Denmark | collected 2012-06-04 ...
AAACTGAACCCTGATGTGATCCCCTCCATCATGCAGGAGGAAAAGCCCAATCAGGTGGAGCAATTCAAAATTCTCAGGAAACGGATTGACAAGTTTTCAAGCCGGGGAAAACGGCACCCTTCCTCTGACCGTCGGCCCCATCGCTCCGCAGGCTCCCACCGCTGAGGATAGTCCCAACCAGAGTGAGGGATCCGAGAAATTTTGTATATCCTGTACGCCGATTGAAAAATGGGTAAATCTGTATAAGCTGCATGGTGCAAAAAGACTTCTAAGCCGAAATCTAGTGGGCAGACAAAAAGGTTTTGATGGTGAGTTTCGCCTGAAAGTGCTACAATACAAGCAGGAACATCACTTATCCTGTACACAGACAGCTATGCACTTTTGCCTCGATGTTGTAACCGTGTGCCGGTGGGGGAAAAAATTCCAAAAGGAAGGTGCACAGGGACTTATGAAAAAGCAGGCTATAAAAGGAATCGAAAAGGGCAGAAGAAGCAGGGACAGACAGAACTGCAACAGGAAAACAAGCGGCTGTCAGAAGAAAATTACCGGTTGAGAATGGAGAATAATTACCTAAAAAAATTAAACGCCTTAATTCAGAAGCGGGAAAAACCCGAATAAGCGACGTTGCGGTTGCCATTACAGAATGAAGGCGGGAGTATCCTCTGGCAGCTCTACTGAAACTGGCTGGTATTCCTCGAAGTACATACTACTATCATTCCCAGAAAGCTAATGCTGTGGATAAACACGCGAAAGAAAGAGCAGAAATCATAGCAATTTATCAGGAGAATCAAGGCCGGTATGGGTATCAGCGGATTGGTATGGAATTACGCAACAGGGGCTTCCGGGTGAACTACAAGAGGTTGTAAAAGCTGATGAAGGAATCAGGCTTGAAATTATGGTACGAATGAAAAAGTATCGTTCTTACCGGGGAGAAGTCGGCAGTGTTGCGTCAAATCTGCTGGCAAGAGATTTCCATGCGGAAAGGCCGAAGCAGAAATGGGTAACCGATGTGCCTGAGTTTTCACTGTTTGGAAGCAAACTTTATCTGTCGCCTGTGCTTGACCTGTATAATGGTAAAATCATCAGTTATGCCATCAGTGAACGGGCTAATTACCATCAGGTGGATGAGATGCTGGATAAAGCATTCTCTCGGCTCCCGGACGGCGGCGGACTGATCCTTCACTTGGAGCAGGGCTGGCAATATTAAAACGCCAGGTATCAAAAAAGGCTGTTGGAAAAAGGCATCCAACAAAGTATGTCCAGAAAGGTAAACTGTCTGGACCATGCGGTTATAGAAAACTTCTTCGGCTCGTTAAAACCCGAACTGCTTTACCTGCGGACGTTCCAATCATTAGACGAGTTCTGCCAGGAACTGGCCGCTTATCTTGAATACTATAACCACAACCGCATTAAAGAAAAATTGAACGGGTTAAGCCCTGTCCAATACAGAATTCAAAGCGGATTTGCCGCATAACTTTTGTCCAACTTTTATGGGTTATTTCACCGTCGTTTTACGGCGGTCTACCCTTGAGTGACGGTTCCGGCCACGCTAAAGGACTGTCGGTGACGGTGGATATATCACCAGAGCCGTACTGGAGAAAAAAGCGCAGACCTCGGGACAAAGTGTCTCAAAGTCCGCACCAGATAAAGATATTTTTCACTCCTTTTTAATTTATTAAATTTTGTAGTGCTGCACAAATTGTGAGCGAAAATTTTGTGAATGTTTTTCACCCCGCTTTCCCACGTTCCCTGCAAAAACGCCACCCGGATTTTATCCCGAGTGGCGTTTTGCATAATGTGATAGTGTTCTTCTTTATTTCCCGGTTTTATTGGGACCGGAACCCCTTGTATTTGCAATGTTCCTAATCGGCGCTAAACGTATTCTGCTGAACTCTAACATGGATTACATTACAGTTCAAATGGTCTGCGGACATGAGATCGGCCATGATGCTTTACATAGGGAGCAGAGCAAGATTGGGATGGAACTCCAGAAGTTCACCCTGTTTGATATACGGAACGAGACGAAGTATGAGGCCAATGCCTTTGCAGCCCATTTGCGTATTGACAGTGAGGAATTTGCTTGAGCTTGCGGGCCACAGGTATGATGTAGTGCAGTTCTTCTCAATCATGGAAAAAGATGTTACTTTGGTACTTATCAAGTCGAATGAACTTAACCGTATAGGGCTTCAACTTAACCTCCCATATATTCCCCGTTCGGATTTCCTAAAGAATGTAACAGTATAAAATAGAAATCGTCCCCTACAAAGTAGGGGACGATTTTGTTGTCACAATTTTTAGTCCTATAACAGCACGGAAATAATATTTCTTTGTGTCTTTACTCCGTTTATGGCCTTGTTATACTGGTTTGATTATAAATTGGAAAGCACATTCACAACATTTACCTCACTTCTTGATCTAACCCTCGAAACAACTCCGAGCTAAAAAAATCGCCTATTGAAATCCCAAGACCATCACATAACTTTTTTATAGTTGTAACTGTGGCGCTGTGATTGCGCCCGCTGACAATATTATTCACCGTGGACTGCGTGACACCGCTCAAAAGGCACAACTTATTGATAGATAAATCGCGCTCACGGCATAATTCTAAGATTCTTGCCCTAACTGCCTCTCCAATATCCACGGGTATCACCTCAATCCTATATTGAAGATACCCGATTGAACTTGAAATAATTACCTCTTTTGAGTTAAAATAACTCAAAAGAGGTATATCGCCTATTGGGAGACAGTTTTGCAGCTACAACACCAGCCCAACATCACCGGCTTCTTGCTACGACCTCCAATAGCTTATCTAAAATTTCTTTTGTAGCCCAGAACGCAACTCATTTCTGAAATTAGCTTCCTAAAATAGTCAGTCTTGCCCTTAACATTGCTCATTATGGTTCCCGGTCAATAGTATTCTGCCGAGAAGCAGTAAATATAAGCAACTAATGGGGAATGGCAACAAAAAATTTGCGCTCAGAATCGTTTTAAATGTTTTCAGTCTTGTTCTTTAAAAAATCTTCTACCATATATTTTTTCACGTATCGTATAAATGTTGATACCAAAGCTGAAGATTTACCAAAATTCACTTCCATGCCAAGTGACCGGAACGCCGCTGGTGCAATAGGCAGCACAATTAACTCATCAAGAAAGTCGAGCACCATCAATCTAGGCAAGAGACTTACACCGATACCATTTCGGATCATGCATAATATGGCAATATAATCCATAGAGGACGCCTGTATGTCGCTGTTGAGAGAATTCTGTGTAAACACTCGCTCTACGTCAAAGTCAATGGTATTATCCATAATTGGCATGATGATTTTGTATTGATTTAGATTTTGAATATCAAAAGCTCCTTGATGATTCGTTTGCACAGGAAAATCTTTTGGAAAAACAGCTACAATTGGATCTTCAAACAAAGCAATTTGTTCAAATGGATCATCATCTGAAAGACTAGTAAACCCTACATCAATTCTTCCTTTGAGAAGAGCATTCTTGATTTCTTCTCTAGATCCCTCGCTGATTTCAATCACAATTTCTGGATAATCTTGATTAAATTTATTGATGATCTTTGGAAGAAAATGCATGGACAAACTAGAATATGTTCCAATTTTTATGACTCCGTAGCTAAGTTTTTGGATAGATTGGATGGTCTTGTTGATTGCATCAAAATCTTCTACCAACTGTTGTGCCAAGGGCAGAATCTGTCTACTTTGAGCAGTTAAGTGTAACCCATTTTTATCTCTGGTAAACAGTTTGAAGCCCAACTCATTCTCCGCGCGATTGAGTGCGTGGCTTAATCCACTCTGTGAATAGTTCAACTTTTTTGCAGCGATAGAAACGTTCTTGGTTTTTGCAATTTCAACGAAAAACAAAAAGAAAGGCAACGAAAGCATGTACATTTCCTCCTCACGAATCTTGTGCATTCAAGTGCCAAACAATCATATATGACAGTTTGGCATGGATTATATGTTAGTATGGCGTTTGCCATTCCAATGCAGTCAATATATACTTTAAACAAATCGGCAGACTTTATCCATAATTTAATGCCAAATTTTAAACAAAACAATTCTAGGAGGGTAACAACATGAACAGACTACTTCCGAAGGCCATCAGTTTTGATATCTACGGTACGATCATTGACTGGGAAGGCGGCACGGTGGACTGGTACAAGAAGTTTTTCGAAAAGTACAAGATCACCGGTGTCTCTGCTGCAGAGATTGAAAGCGCTTGGGAAAAGCTTCAGTTTGAATATATCCGCAATTATCGTCCCTTCCGGGATGTTTTGATGGACACCTTCAAGACTACAGCCTGGTATTATGGGTTCCCTTACAGTGAGGAGGATGTCATCAGCTTTGCCGACGAAATGGCTAAGATGAGGGCTTTTCCTGACGCCAAGGAGGGCATGGAAATGATTCGTTCCCTTGGCATCAAGGTATGCGCTCTCTCCAACGTGGACAACGACATCATTACTGAATCTTTCCGCCATGAGGGAATCGTCATGGACGCTATTGTCACTGCTGAAGACGTGGGATGCTACAAGCCTCATTATCCAGGGTTCCTGAAGTCACAGGAGGTCATGGGCTGCACGGCGGAGGAAATGCACCATGCTGCGTTCGGCTTTAAGTACGACTGCGTACCCGGTAATGCCTTGGGCTACACCACAGTCTGGATTCGCCGGGCGGACATGCTTCGCGACGCCATGGATCAGGAGGACCTAAGCTTCGGTGACCTCAAGAGCTATGCAATCTACCTTAAGGGGCTCAAAGCCATTGATGAAGAGAACGGACTTGTGTACTGACCGATAGGGGCAGCGTATGGTTAATATATTAATTAGCGGTATTCTCAGAGGCGGTATGTATGTACTCATAGCCTTGGGACTCGCGTTGGTATATGGCGTTATGCGGATTCCCAATTTTGCACATGGTGAGTACTACCTAATTGGCGCCTATGCTGCATATTTTGCATTGGTGTCATTTGGATGGCCGCCTGCTGTCGCAATTCTTTTTGCAGCTGTTGTAGGATTCGTTTTTGGCGCAGTAATCGAAAAACTGACCTTTGCCCCTCTTCGCAAGCGCAACACTGGAGACTGGGTAACCAATGCGTTTATGATCGGTGCCGGAATCCAGTTGATTATTCAAAACGGCGCTCAGTATATTTTCTCTGCGAATTATTTCGGCGTGGAGAAACTCTGGGACGGAAATGTAGCGGTTGCCGGATTCAACATCTCTTACGACAGACTCATTGCATTTGGGATCGCTATGGTAACGCTGGGTGTCTTTTGGCTGTTCCTAAAAAAGACGAAAATTGGCATTTCCATCTTGGCAGTGGCGGAAGACGAAACGGGAGCCATGCTGATGGGCGTAGATATTAAAAAGATTCACACATTTACCTATGCTTTGAGCTGTATGTTGGCAGCACTGGCCGGCGGGGCCCTGCTGTCCGTGACCCCGGCCTATCCGACCATGGGCACCGCGCCCAACCTGGCCGCGTGGTTCACGGTGATTTTGGTGGGCGTGGGCAATCTGAGTGCTGTGATTGTGGGCGGCTTTATCGTAGGCCTGATTGAGGTAGCGTCAACTTATGTCGTCGGTGCCGCATGGCAGAATGTCATTTCGCTTTCGGTCATTATCCTGATTCTGCTCTTTAAACCAGCGGGTCTGTTTGGTCGAAAGCAGAAGGTGTGAGGTGAGATGAAGTGAAAAATACATACAAGACTCTCGCTCAGCCTCTTAAAAAAGTCGGACTTTCCCCGATCAGTCTGGTCGCATTTATCGCGATTGCCTGTTTCCCGCTGGTATCGCCCAATGAATACTATACCAAGCTTGCAGTGACCTGTCTGATTTGGGGCACGCTGGCAATGGGATTCGACTTTTCTGTGGGCTATATCAACGTTGCCAACTGGGGATATGCGGCTCTGATGGGAACAGGGGCATACCTGTCTGCACTGATCAACCAATATTTCGGGATCAGTCCCTGGCTGGGAATGGTTCTGGGCGGAATGGCTGCGGCTTTGCTTGGCCTTTTGATTGCTCTGCTCACCATGAAAATGGACGCCATGTTCGCGGCGCTCCTGGCGTGGTTTGTGGGCATCGTGTTGCAAAATATTATCGCGGCCATTCCCGACATTACCAGAGGCGCGATGGGGCTGAACGTAACAGCTCTTTTTGAGACTCCCTGGGCAAAGCCGTATTTCTATGTGATCTTCACAATTTGCGTGCTGACGTTCTGCTGTCTGCGGAAGATGGTGGATTCACGGTTTGGATTGGCTTTCCGCGCTCTGGGACAGGACATTGAGGCAGCAAAGGCTGTTGGAATCAGCCCTTTAAAGTACAGGACGATCAACTTCGTCATTTCCTGCTTTATCGCGGGCATCGTGGGAGGGTTCTACGCGCATTATGTGGGCGTTTTGTCTCCCAATGTGCTGGGCACAAAAAACGTGGTCCAGATTCTGGTGTTGGCCTATATTGGCGGACGCGGCAGCATCTGGGGACCGCTGCTGGCGAGCTTCCTGATTATGCCTGTTTTCGAAGCTATGAACAGCCTTGTGGAAATCAAGTACATCATCTATGGCCTTCTTTTGATTATCTCCATGATATACTTTCCAGGCGGATTTTGCAAGATTCCAGGAAAAGTTAGGGTCATGGTGGCAGTTCGGGCAGACAGCCGAGAGAAAAACAATCAATCAGAAAAAGGAGAAGAAGGATTATGAAGAAGCTATCGAAGATTCTGGTTATCTTGCTGACACTCTCCCTGATTCTTTCCGCCTGTGGAGGCGGCTCCAGTTCCGACTCTGGTGAAAAGGTTTTGAAGATTGCCGTAGGCTGTTCTCTGACAGGTACCGGCGCCAAGGCGGGCACCGCTTTTGAAGAGGCCACAAAAATGGCTTTTGAGGATATTGATTACAAGATCGGTGACTATGCGATTGAACTCATTACAGTAGACCTGACGGACGACCCAGAAAAGGGAGCACTTGCCCTTGAGCAGGCTATTGTGAAAGATGGGGCACAGGTTGCCATGCAGGGCTGGTTTACCACGATTGCTATGTCTACCATGGATGTTGCTGCTAAGTATCAGATCCCCTACCTATTCAATTACGGCGCCGGACAAGCCCTGGACGAAAAATGGGAGACAGATCCCGAGAAATACAGCTATTACATCGGCAAGATGTATCCCACCACGGATTTTATTGCTATGGAGTACCGCGATCTTTTTGACGCTGCTTTTGCATCAGGACAGTTGACCGGAGAAAAGACCATTGCCGTTTACGGTGAGGATACAGACTGGGGCCATTCGCTGGGAGATAATCTGGTGAGATATTTTAGCGAGGCAGGCTATGAAGTTGTATACAACGAGTATTTTGCTGCAGGCACTACGGATATGTACGCAATCCTGGCCAAGATCCAGTCCAGCGGAGCCAATATCGTGGCCGGCACCATTAATACCCCTGCCAGTGCGGCTGCATTTTTGAAGCAGGCCAGAGAGGTGGGCCTGGAATCTCAGATTGTTTGTCACTCTCTCAATGAAAACGCTGATTGGTATGAGCTCTGCGGAGATGCAGCAGAGGGCGTCTATGATCAGCTTCCTGGTTACATCGATGAACGCGGCGCAGAGTTTGAGGATCGCTGGATGGAGAGAATGGGCTATGCAGCTTCGGTGGCCTGCGAAAGTGTCGCCTACGACTGTGCCCTGTGCACCATCCAAATGCTCCAGGACTGTTATGAGATGTACGGCGTTTTGGATTCTGAAACCATTTACAAATTCGGCTGCGAGGAAGTGCAAACCGGAAACTGGATCTTTGACAACTCCATTATGCAGGCGGCTTATCGTTGGGAGTCGGGCAGACTCTCTCCCGTTGTAGGCGAGGACGCATTCTACTATCCCCTGGGGCAGGTTCAAAACGGTGAATTCGTGACCGTTTGGCCGGAGTCCAGAGCTGTAACAAACGCCATTTTCTGAGCAATTCGGTCTGCCGCAGCAGGTGAGCCGCAGAGGTTAATTTTGTGATTTGCTCCGTGTCCTTTGCCTGTCGGAGCACATCGAAAACTGTCGAAACAACAATCACCCGCCTGCGAACCGGGCTGTGGGGAAACCCCGGCAAAAAACTTCAAACAAGATGAGTGGTGGTTATGAATCCAATCAAGAAAGCAGGTGCAGAATTTGATATTGCGCACAGAAGGCGTTACGAAATGTTTTGGCGGCTTGACTGCTGTAAATAATGTGTCGCTGGAGGTTGCGGACGGTGAGATTCTCGGTATCATCGGTCCCAATGGAGCAGGAAAGACGACATTTCTGAACTGTATTTCCGGCTTCTATTCTCCCACAAAAGGGAAGATCTATTTTGACGGAGAGGACATTACGGGCATGACGTCCTACGCCCTTTGCCAAAAGGGTCTTTCCCGGACCTTCCAGATTGTCCGTTCTTTCCCCAAAATGACAGCCCTTGATAACGTTGTGACTGCGATCATCTATGGTGGCGGGGACAAATGCGCGGACCCGGTCAAAAGAGCACATGAGCTGCTGGATGAGGTTGGGTTTGCGGTGTCCCACGACGCGATTGCTGAAGCGCTCAATACCATGCAGCTCAAACGACTGATGCTGGCACGGGCGATCGCAACCAAATGTAAGCTGCTGTTGCTGGACGAGGTAGCTGCGGGCCTGACCACGTCGGAACTTCCGGACTTTATTACGTTGATCAAACAAATCCGGAACAGCGGAGTTTCCATCATTTCTATCGAGCATGTGATGAAGTTTATCACTGAAACTTGCGATCGAGTGGCGGTCATCAGCTTCGGAGAAAAGATTGCGGAGGGCACTCCCATGGAGGTTCTGAACAATCCGCTTGTGATTGAGAGTTATCTCGGAAAAGAGGACTAGTACATATGCTGAAATTAGAAAATGTTTGTGCTGGCTATGGAAAATTAGACGTTCTCTGGGATGTCAGCTGTGAGGTGCACGATGGGGAATTCGTAGCCATCGTGGGACCTAACGGGGCCGGAAAAACCACCACTATGCGGGCAATCAGCGGATTGGTTCGCCCCAAGAGCGGCGCAATTATATTCAACGGCGAGCATTTGGAAGGCGAGTCCATGAAGCGCATTCATGATCTGGGTGTGAGCTTTATCACAGATGACGGAAACCTGTTTTCCGGTATGAGCGTGAAAGAAAACCTGCTGATGGGGGCACTGAACATCCGGAACAAAAATAAGGTCAAACAGTTGATGGATAAAGTGATTGGCTTGTTTCCCCGCTTGGGTGAGCGGCTGAATCAGCAGGCGGGTCTGATGAGCGGCGGCGAGCGCAAAATGTTGGGGATTGCCAGAGGCCTGATGTCGGAGCCGAAGCTGATGCTGGTGGATGAGCCCTCTCTGGGGCTTGCGCCCGCTGTGGTTATGGACGTGTTTCGAACGCTCAAGGGGCTGACAAAGGAAGGCGTTCACATTCTACTGGTAGAGCAGAATGTCAATACCACCCTGAAGATTGTTGACCGCGCGTACATTCTGGAGAAGGGCGTAATCAACGGACAGGGCACCAGCGCGGAACTTCTGAACAGCGATTACGTCCAGAAAATGTATCTTGGGATTGAATGAGGTTGGCGCAAATTCTAAACGATAAACATTTTTAATGGGGAGGAAATCAACATGATTGGCAACAAGGTGATTTTTCGGAAAATGATGACCGTGGAAAACGATGGACACTATCTCGGCAACTTGATCAACGGCGGCAGAATGCTGGATTACTTCGGTGATGTGGGCACGGAGCTGATGGTCCGGGCCACGGGCGACGGAAGCCTCTTCCGCGCTTATAAAGAAGTGAACTTCCTGGCGCCGATCCACGTGGGCGATTTCATGGAGTATCATGGCTGGATCGAGAAGAAGGGCAAGACTTCCTTTGAGGTCCACTTTGAGTGCTACAAGATTTTCACCATGACCGACGACTATAAGGTGAAGTGCAACTTCATGGATGCCATTCAAGGTGAGCCTGATCTCAAGCATTTCAAGAGTGACGCAGCCATGGTGGCCTGCGATCCTCCTCTGCTGTGCGGCACGGCCATCGGCATCATGGTGGTACCGGAAGAATACCAGAGAGAACCGTTGGACCCTGCTTTCAAAGTCGAGGCGTAAGCACAGCTTCCCTGATGGGTTGCGGATGAAGGAGATATCATGGGAATTGTAAGGATTGACTTTGAAAGATGCAAGGAATGTGGGTATTGCATCAACTTCTGCCCCAAAAATGTCCTGGCAAAAGGAGCGGCGGTCAATAAGCGCGGCTATTTCCCACCGGTGGTGGGAGATGGCTGCATCGCATGCGGGACCTGTGCCAGAATGTGCCCGGATGCTGCTATCTCGGTATATAAGGAAGATTAGGTGAAGACTATGGGTGAAAAAACATTCATGCAGGGCAACATGGCGATGGCGGAATCCGCCATCCGCGCAGGCTGCAAACTCTTTTTCGGCTATCCAATCACGCCTTCCAGCGAGGTGGCAGAGTATTTTGCAAAGGCAATGTTCACCCGTCCTGAGGAGAATATTACCTTCATTCAGGCGGAGACTGAGGTGGCGGCATTCAACATGATTGCCGGTGCCGTGGCCGCGGGTCATCGTGCCATGACGGCCACTTCCGGCCCTGGCTTTTCCCTGGGGCAGGAGGCCATGTCCTTTATGAGCTGCGCTGATCTTCCTGCTGTGATCCTGGACATCATGCGTCCAGGTCCAGGAGACGGAGATATCATGGCCGGGCAGAGCGACTATCATCAGCTTACACGAGGCGGCGGGCACGGTGATTACCGCAATCTAATCCTGGCTCCCTATACAGTGGAAGAAGGCTGCAGACTGATGCAGGAGGCGTTTGTGCTAGCGGAGAAGTACCACAACCCTGTGGTCGTGGCCTCCGACGGCAATCTGGCTAAGCTGCGGGAGTCCGTGGAGCTTCCGGGAAGGCTGGAGGTTCCTGCCCCTGAAGAGCAGTACAACTCGTTGACAGGCTATGATCCGGCCGTAAGAGGAAAACATGTGTTCTTGACGGGTATGAACGGCGCCGCGGAAGTCATCATGATCAATGAGCGGCTCCAAAAGAAGTTCCGGGCAATTGTGGAAAACGAGGTTCGCTATGAACGGTACAACTGTGAGGACGCGGCCATCGTTCTGGTAGCCTACGGCTCCCTGGCCAGAGTATGCATCTCCGCCATGAAGCTGGCCAGAGAAGAGGGAATCAAGGTAGGCCTGATCCGCCCGATCACCCTGTGGCCTTATCCGGAAAAGGCGTTTGAGGATCTGAACGGCAAGAAGTTCCTGTGCTGTGAGCTCTCTGCCGGCCAGATGGTGGACGATGTGAAGCTCTCCGTTGAGAACAAGCACGATGTGTACCTTTTCAGCAGATGGGGAAGCGTATTGCCCAGTCCGAAAGAAGTGCTTGCAGATATTCGTAAGTTAAATGAGGTGAAGTAAGTGAAGACTGTTTATGAGAGACCGAAAATCTTCACAGATGCGATCACGACGTATTGCGGCGGCTGTGGGCACGGGATTGTGAATAGACTGATTGCCGAGCTGATCGACGAAATGGGGCTACAGCGCAACGGCATCATTGTATGGCCCATCGGCTGTTCCTGTCTGGCGGATAAATTCTATGAGATGGATCAGATCATGGCCCTGCACGGGAGAGCGGCGGAGATTATGCACGCGGCCATCCGGGGTGAAAAGTTCAGTGTCATTTTCATCAACAACGCCATTTACGGCATGACTGGCGGTCAGATTGCGCCGACTACACTGATGGATCAAAAGGCAACCACCGCCCCCACTGGGCGCAAGGCCGTCAACTCCGGCTATCCGATCAACATGGCGGAGACGCTGGCGACGCTCCAAGGCGTATGCTATTCCGAGCGGGTCACTGTCACAACACCGCAGAATGTCATGAAGGCCAAGAAAGCTATCAAGAAGGCATTTGATCTTCAGATGGCGGGAAAGGGCATGACCTTTGTGGAGGTGCTCTCTCCCTGTCCCACCAACTGGGGGATGCAGCCCATCAAGGCTATGGAATGGATCAATGAGGTCATGGTTGAGCAGTATCCGCTGGGCGTATTCAAGGACGAGGAGGATGAGGCAGTATGAAAAAGGAGCTCTTATTCTCCGGTATTGGTGGACAGGGCATTATGAATCTGGGAGAGATCCTCTGTGCCGCGGCCATCAAGGCTGGCTATAACGTCACTTTTTCACCGGTGTATGGCGCTGAAAAGCGCGGTGGGCGGACCATGTGCAACATTGTGATTTCCACGGGAATTGAATGCCAGGTGGTTTCCGAGGCGGACGTCATGCTGATTATGGACGAGGCATCCTTACAGGACTACCAGCACCTTGCCGGATCTCAGGGCGTTCTGATTCTCAATGCGCAGGTGAGCACTGTCCCCGATTGCCCCTGCAGGAATATCAAAACCGTGCCGTTCATCGAAAAGGCCATGGAACTGGGAAATGCCAAGGTGGCCAACATGATTGCACTGGGCTTTGTGCTGAAGTGTCTGGACTTTATTCCCTATGCTTCCGTGGAAGAACTCGTCAAAGAAACCTTTGCCAGCAAGGCTAAGCTGATCCCTCTGAACCTGCAGGCCCTGAAAACGGGTTACGAATATGAAGCGTGAGGATGGAACGCCATGAAGGTTGTTATTGTTGATCACAGTCATGAGGATTGCAGCACAGAAGTTGGAATCCTGGTAAATTCTGGATTCGAAGTTGCTGTGATGCAAGTCCACGATGAAGCCGATGTGATTGCTGCGCTCAAGGATGCCGACGCCGCAATTGCCGAATATGGGCAGTTTACTGAGCGTGTCTTTCGCGCGCTGCCTAATCTCAAGATCGTGAGCAACTATGCAATGGGCGTTGATAATATCGACGTGGAAGCGGCCAAGGCCGCAGGCGTTGCTGTCACCAACAGTCCGGACTATTGCTTCGATGAGGTTGCTGAGCATGGAATGACGCTGATCTCCGCACTGCTTCGCAATATCGTGGGATATGCTATGGATGTTGCGGATGGAATTTGGGACTGGTCTAAGGCTCCCAAGCTTCAGCGGATCAAAGGCCTGACGCTGGGCCTGATCGGCTGCGGACAAATTCCCCGCCGTGTTGCAAGAATGGCACATGGATATGGAATGTATGTTATTGGCTATGATCCGTTTCTTTCCAAGGAGACTGCCCGAGAGGTGGGAATTGAACTGGTGTCCATGGAGGAGCTTTGTGCAAGGGCGGATGCGGTTTTGAGTCACGTTCCCCTCAACAAAAGCACAAAGGAGATGGTGAACAAAAGCGTTTTTGATCTGTTCCAGAAAGCGCCGGTGTTTGTGAATACCTCCCGCGGGCTGACGGTTGACGAGCACGCGCTCTATGAGGCGCTTTGCGAGGGGAAGATCAGCCGGGCGGCGCTGGACGTGATTGACTCGGAGACTCCCACCTTCCAGGAGGAAATCTTCTCCGCGCCGAATGTCATCTTCACCCCCCATGCCGCGTTCTATTCAGAGACTGCTTTGGATGAGGCCAACCGGACGGCATCTAATAATGTTGTGGAGTTTTTTGCGGGGAATTTTGACAAGGTTCGCTTTGTTGTCAGACCTTCGGGCACCTAGAGCATCTCCACGTGTGTTTCTGGCAGAAGCGGAGGCGGATGGTCCCGCCTCCGCTTTTCTCCTAATTTGATGGGAGAACCTCAGAAATCTAATGAGTTTGATAGGTGCTCCTAGATTCACCTATGATAGTAGCCCCCAACAGTTAACATCTTGTACTGGTAAGAAAACGAATAAAAAGCATCAGCTCTTTCCAAAAAAATTTGGACTAGTTATTTGTTAGGGAAATTATGTTGTAAGACATCAGTCCCAATAAATTCCCGGTGTACTATGTGCCTTTACATCTTATATGGCTTTTCAAAAAAGGTGCATGAGAATACAATTTGGCTAATACCTCTGCAAAAATGCGGGCTATCGTCATTCGATTATCCTCTTCAAGATGGATCTCCCGTCGGACACAGAAGTCCCCAGCGTCGAAGTACTTTCCAAGATAAGAAAGGAAGTATATGAACGATTTTATTTTTTATAATCCCTGCAAGGTCTATTTCGGAAAAAGCCAACTGAAGCATTTACCAGAGGAGCTATTACACTATGGGAAAATGGTACTCCTTGTTTATGGAGGTGGCTCCATCAAAAAAAATGGTCTCTATGAAGCAGTAACAAGATTAATGATGGAAAACGGATTTCCCTGGGTAGAGCTGGCGGGAGTGCAAGCCAATCCTCGGCACACGGTGATTAACAAAGGAACCGCTATCTGTAGAGAAAAAGGCGTGGAGGTTATTCTGGCTGTTGGAGGTGGGTCGGTCATTGACTCAGCTAAGGGAATTGCAGCAACTGCGGTATCTGAATACAGTGATGTATGGGAACTTGTCAAAGTAAGTGCCTCCGTGGAGAAGGCGCTCCCAATCATTGTACTTCTGACAAGTGCAGCCACTGGTTCTGAAATGAATACTTGGTCCATGGTATCTAATGTGGAAACCAACGAAAAAAAATGCCTTGGAGGGCCTGGACTCTTGCCGAAAGTAGCTTTTGAAAATCCAGAAGCCTCTTTTTCTCTTTCAAAATATCAGACTGCATGCGGCGGCTTTGATATTTTGAATCATGTACTGGATAACTATTACTTTGCCGGAGATTCAACATTTGAGATAACGCTGGAACTTCAAGAAGCCGTCATGCGCACAGCGGCTAAATTTACACCTATTGCTGTAGAAAACCCCAACAATTACGAAGCACGAGCCAATCTGATGTGGGCATCTTCTTTAGCACTTAGTAATATTTTGGGTGATATGCATCATGGCGCTTGTCATGCTATCGCACATGAGTTGTCTGCCTATTATGACATTACTCACGGACACAGCCTAGCCATCATCACCCCCCGATGGCTCCAATATATCATGGATGAGAAAACCGCACCCGCTATTTCCCGGTTAGGCAAAAAAGTATTTGGGCTTGATGTAGAGCTTGATCCGATTGTCGGCGCGCAAAAAAGCATAGAGGCAGTGAATCAATTCTGTTTTCAGATATTGCGTCTACAGAGCACTTTAACAGAACTCGGTATTTCTGATGAATCTTTTGAGGAAATGGCGCATCATGCTTGCGCGAGCTTTCCCAATTTGACTATCCCCGGATTGCGTAGCTTAACTCCTCAGGATGTTAAAAGCATCTACAAAATGTGTCTATAAAATGGCATTTGGGCAACCTCATAGATCATAGAATACTCGGGCAAAGCATCCTCCTACGTTTCCTCTCCTTAAGTTCAACCACGAAAAATAATGATGGTAGTCCGCCTCTACTTCCGCGAGATCATAGTTCGTGTAGGTGTAATCGATGATATTTGACTGTCTGCCGTACTACTCTTCAATGCGCTCCTTTGGCAATTTTGCCCGCATTTCCGGGGCCTTTCCTTCCACTTCGTAAGCTACGGGATGTAGACGAGCATCTCATCGACCGTCATATCTTTGCAACTTATGTGTTGACTCAAGTGAGGGTGTGGGTTTGATGAAAAGCATTTCGAAGTTTTTGCAGAGCAAATGCAGTCTATTGATGATGTGCAGCTGGTGCATTTGGGCACTTTGTGCCGCGAACTTTCTCCTGTCCTATAGTATCGCTATCTTTTACAATCTCGGGGAAGCAGCTCTGCTGATGATTATCGGTGGGTTCCTTACAATCTGCCGTGCTGATCCTGTCTGTGCCTAACATGGAACCGACGCCGGATAGGGACTCCTCTTCTGCAAAGTAACGGTTCTTATAAAAGCTCCCTATACGCGCTCCGTCCTCTGACGCTCATTGCAGCAGAAAAAGCTTCGTTGAAAAGGCACGCTCCTGAAAGGATGGCTGGACAGTCTTGTCCAGCCATCTCCGTATAATAGATTTACGGTTTAGATGTGGGTAAGCGTCAAACACAGTAACAGATAGACAGACATGAGAAAATAGTGGTGGAACGTTTTGAAATGTTTCACCACTATTAACTTTTAGGCGGCGCATCCAGATGACGAGCAATGAACTGAAGCACCATGCGAAAGTACAGGAATGGGGATCGGCGATACAGGGCTGCCGGAGCAGCGGGCTGTCCGTGCGGGAGTGGTGTCGCCAACGGGGCGTCACGCCAACAACGTATTACCGATGGGAATGAGAGGTCCTGTCGGGTATTCGCAGGAAAGACGGCGAGGGACGTTCTGTGACTGTATTTGTGGAACTGCCAGCGCCGCAGCCACTGCGAAACGTTTCGGAACGTACCGCAACACTCAATGTTGGAAGCGGCAGCATAGACCTGTACCAGGAAGTGGGGCCGGAATTACTGCGGGCATTGGTGGAGTTGCTGCGGATATGCGGAACGATTTCACCGGGGCAGATAAGGTGTACATCGCCTGCGGGTATACGGATCTGTGGCGCGGAATCGACGGGCTGACCAGTATTGTCCAACAGCAGTTTCAGTTGGACCCATTCACGGACATGCTGTTTCTGTTCTGCGGACGGCGGAAAGACCGGATCAAGGGGTTGTGCTGGGAAAAGGGCGGGTTCATTCTGCTGTATAAACGGCTGGAGCAGGGCGTATACCAGCGGCCGCGCTCTGAAAGCGAAGTGAGGGCCCTGACGCCTCAGCAATACCGGTGGCTAATGGGGGGACCGAAAATTGAGCAGCCAAAAGCTCACAAAGAGGTAACGGGACTAAGCTGTGTCGTGTAGCTGTAAAAATTCAAACATTTAGCCCAAAAGCCGTTGGGAACGCTGGTTTTCCAACGGCTTTTGCAATATAATTAAAGTGTGAAAGATACCACGATTTTAGAAAAAAGCATCACGGGAAATGAGGAGCATATCTCCATCTCCCGCGCGGAATATGACGCGCTCAAAGCCGAAAACACTGAGCTGAACCAGAAACTGGACTATCTCATGGGGTAGTTGCGTCTAGTGAAGAAAACGCTCTTTGGTACATCTTCTGAACAGGCAACAAAAGAACTCGCTGAACAGCTCAGTCTCCTCTTTAATGAAGCGGAGGTATGGCGCCCCATAGAAGAGGAGCCGATTGAAGATACCGCCGTGTCTGTGCATATGCATCAGAAGCGTTCCAGCGATCTGGATGAGATTCTCCAAGAGTGTGTTGCTGTTGAGACGGTGAAGCACAGCATCCCAGAGGAGGAACGAGTTCGTGCAGCCTGCGGCACCATGGTGGAGCAAATTGGCAAGGAGGTCCGGTGCACGCTTGTGCTGTATCCTGCCACAGCAACGATCCGTGAAGTTGTCTATTACACCTATGCCTGCCAGAAATGCAGAATTGAAATGTTTGAAACGCCGCCCCTGAAACGGAAAAGGTCCCGCCAGTGATCTCCGGCAGCTATGTCTCGCCGGAGATCATTGCTCATATTATGGTACAGAAGTTTGTGGTGGCATCTCCTCTGTACCAGCAGGAACAGGGCCTGAACCGTTCCGACATCCAGCTTTCCCAGCAGACTATGTCCAATTGGATTCTCCGGGCTTCTGATGATCAGCTGGCGCCGATCTACGTAAAGATGAACCGATGGCTTGTGAAGGAGGCGGTACTTCATGCGGACAAGACAACGCTCCAAGTGCTGAAAGAGCCGAGAAAGTCTGCTCAGTCCAAGAGCTATATGTGGCTCTACTGAACCAGCAGCTATACAGCAGAACCGATGATCCCCTACGAGTACCGCCCTGACCGCAAAGCAAGCAACTCGGCAGAATTCCTCATGGACTTCCATGGCTGGCTCCACGCGAACGGCCATCCTAGCTACCACAGTGTGCCTGCCGGAGCCTACTCGCGTGGTGGGCTGCTGGGCGCACCTGCGGCGGAAGTTTGATGGGGCTGTGAAGTCCCTGCCGAAGCAGGACCAGCACAACGCCGCAGCATTGCAGGGACAGGCCTATTGCCGCAGACTGTTCTCCATTGAGCAGGAACTGGCCGGATTGCCACCGGAAGAACGATATACGCAGCATCTGGCCCGGTCCAAGCCGGTGATGAACACTGCATGGGCGTGGGCAAAACAAACAGGGCCTCTCCGAAATCCGCGTTGGGCAAAACCCTTTATTATCTGAAGGAACCATCGTCGTATCTGGGCCGCGTTCTGGAGGATGGCTATCTGAAGCTGGGCAACAATCTGACGGGACGGTCCATGAAGCCCTTTGTAATTAGGCGGAAGAACTTCCTCTTTGCCAACATGCCGCGCGGTGCGCAGAGCAGCGCTGTGATCTACGGCATGATTGAGACGGCCAAGGCGAATGACCTTGATCCTTACCGCTATCAGACATGACTTCTGACCAACGCGCCGGTCCTGGCTGCCAATGGCGTGGCATGGACTGCAAAGTTGTTGCCCTCCAATGCTCCAGCCTCTTGCCGGACTTTCTCAAAAGCACATTGATCTCCGGGAAGGACGAGATGGCCCATTGCTCATGTCCTTGTAACTTTTCTGGATTAGCCTGTCGATCTCCGCCACTCGCTGTTTGGCCTTCTCCAACTCCCGCTGTCTGGTGGACAGTTCCCTCCTCTCTTGCAGGCCGAACCACTCCATCTGCTCCTGTGCAAACCGTTTTTCGTAACACTGGATATATTACAGCAGCCTTTGCAGGCCCTCCAGCACCAGCCGCTCCACGATGTGTTCCCGAATATAGTGTGCGGAACACACGCTTGAATTTTTGTGGTAACTGGAACAGAAGAAAAACGCCTGCTCCCGCTTGTAGTTGTTGGTTGCACTGTAATTACAGCTTTCCGCCGCTGTCGGCGCAGTAGAGAAACCCGGAGAACATACTCACAGGCGGTGTTGGCGGAGGTCCCGGGTGAGCGCGAAGGTTTCCCAGTCGATAATGGCGGGATGGGTGTCCGGGAGGATGTCCGCTACAGTGGCGGAACGCCAGTTGTACGGGAACGCCGGGGGCTTTACCGGGTATTTCACACCGATGCTTTGCAGATACTCGCTGGAGGCAACACACCCTCGGAGCGCAGTTTCTTGGCGACTTGAGTAGGTTCCAAGCCGGACACGCTCATCTGAAAGATGCGCTGTACCTTGTCACTAATGTCATTAAGTTGAGCGTTCTTTGCATAAATGATTAGAAAAAAACAAAAATTTTTTGATACAAATATAGCTGTTTTGCGTTAAAACCACAAAATTAAGAACCAGGTCAGATGACCTGGTTCTTAATTTAATAACATTGACCTTGTCGCTGGTATTTTTTCGCGTACCACTCCGACATGATATTGATAAAGGGCGCAAACCTCAGCGTGTCGGGCTTCTCGGTATCTATGCCGTGATAAAGCGCACGTTGTTCCGTCTGAAAATCTTCATAGTGTTCCCTGTCTGGAGATAGTCGCGCCCCCAACGGGTCATGTCTTTTATAATGCACACGTCGATTTTGCCGTTTTCCATGTCCTCTATCATGCAAAAGTAGACGGAACGGACAAAAAAACCTGCCGCTTTCGTCGTCAATGTAATGCCGGATATCCGTCAGATTTAGCTGTCTGGCGTAGCTTTCCAGAAATTTCTTTTGGTTCTGAATGGCGTTGTTCTCACCGCCATCCCTGTCCTCGTCGCCTACGGAAAGGCGGGCGTAAAAAGAGGGCACCCGCCTTTCGATGGAAATGATTAATAGTCGGGTGCCCTCTTCTTTCTTATTAGGTCTCGGCTCAGTTCTTAAAGAGCTCCTCGGGGCTGGGGACCTGAACATCCAGGG
>ERZ1106941.1775-NODE-1775-length-19695-cov-3.637831_pt1 | contig 19695 bp, 17 predicted proteins | sample MGYA00403670_ERZ1106941 | MGnify/ENA primary metagenome ERZ1106941 (study PRJEB35170, sample SAMEA104062400) | human gut metagenome | biome: human gut; feature: human-associated habitat; material: faeces | place: Denmark | collected 2012-06-04 ...
TGAAAACCGTTTGTCCGAAAGGGCGCGTGGGTTCGAATCCCACCCTCTGCGCCAAAAGAACTACACATAATGTGTAGTTCTTTTTTTATGTTTTTTATTGGCATAAAATAATTTTGTCAAAAAATGTAACCTTTCCCCTATCTCAACCGTTACTAAAGTGAAAGGACCTTTCAAGAAAGATGCGAGGTGACATAATGACTGAATCTAAATTTAACGAATGTGTAAGGACACAAAGCAAGCGGCTGTATTTGATTGCGTTGTCATTTACAAAAAATCAAGCAGATGCCGAGGACATACTGCAAAATGTATATTTAAAGCTATGGAACTGCAAAAAAGAATTTGAATCAGACGAACATATAGCGAAATGGCTTACGAAAGTATGTGTGAACGAGAGTAAAGATTTATTAAGGTTACATTTCAGAAAAAGAAACGTACCTCTTGAAGACGCACTTAATCTCTCCCACATTGACGATACACAAGACATAGATTTAATAAAAGCTGTTATGTCATTGCCAAAAAATCAAAGAACCGTTATACATCTGTTTTATTTTGAAGATTTGCAAATAAACGAAATAGCAACGCTTTTAAATATTAAAGAATCGGCTGTAAAAACAAGACTTTCACGAGCTAGGCAAAAGCTTAAGGCTAAATTAGGAGATGACGATTATGAGGAATAATGAATACAAAAAAGCTTTTAATCAACTCAATGTTTCTTATAAAACAATTGATAATTTATATGATATTACTGCACAAAGCAAACACAAAGCAATTACTCTTCCCCAAAAAATAATTGCAATGGTAATGGCATTTGTTTTGGTTGTAGGCGGAGGCTTTGGTATAAGCTATTCTGTAAGTGATAAAGCGAGTATGGGCATATATGTAGCAAATGCGAACGAGGTTGCAAATATTAAAAAAGCAACGCCGCAAGATTTTACCTATCAAATTTATATTTCCGAAGGCAATAAAAATGCTATGAACAAGTGGCAAAAAGACAAGCAAAAGCTTTTGGATGATGCAGAAAGATTAGGCAACGATAATTACACTGCATCTGTAAACTCAAGTTCAAGCAATGCCGCAAATGAAAAATCAGGCAAAGAATATGATTTTTACACCTTATCCAGCGGTAACTTTACGGTTAATACAGGTAAAATTGAAGATGTAAAAAAATTAACACTTGAAAATAAGAATAAGTATGCAGAGCTTTCCGTAGCTGTATTTGACGATGATATGGAAAATTGGTATACAGACGCACGAAAAGTCGAAATAAGCGGAGATAAGCTCCAAAAATCATATGACAGCGGTATATGTTCATTCTCAAACGGTAAGTTCAAAAAAGAAGTTAATTTCGGAAACAGCTTTACTTGGAATTTAACATATTTGCCTACTTATATCAGCAAGACAAGTGATTTTAATTTCAGCGATTTAAACGATACGATTACTGCAGTTATTGAATATAAAGACGGTTCGGTTATTAAGCGTGGATTCAATATTGAATTTGATAAAGACGGTGTAGGAAGTATAAGAGAAGTTGAAATTAAATAATTACGGGAGAACGCAGTTTCCCCTATGGTAATCTTTTAAATAAATAATAAAAGCACGGTGGTTAGATAATTTCTAACTACCGTGCTTTTATTTTAAGTATGTATCAAATTATGCTTGAGCAGGAGCCCCTACCGGACAAGTAGCTTCGCAAGCACCACATTCAATGCAAACATCTGCATCAATTTCGAACTTGCCGTCTCCCTCTGAAATTGCACCTACCGGGCATTCAGCAGCACAAGCGCCACATGAAATACAATCATCTGAAATAGCGTATGCCATCATTACACCTCCTACACCATATTGTAAATTTAATATAACAGTATTGCGCACAAAAATCAAGTAAAATAGCAATAATAATTTATTAAATTTTGTTAACTTTCTGTTTGTTATCCCTAACTATTCTTACTTCCTCGCGATTTACGATAACAGGTAAACCGTCAGGTGTATTATCAAGCTGTATTTTAAGTTTACCGGTTAAAATTGCAGAATCAACAACGGTTCCCCTACCGTGCCTGCAATCAACAACAGTGCCGACTTTTGGTGTGATTTTATGTAAATATTCGTAAGAATTTTGCTCATATTTAAGGCAACACATAAGTCTTCCGCAAGTACCGCTTATTTTACCCGGCGCAAGAGAAAGCCCCTGGTCTTTAGCCATTTTAATGGTAACGGAATGAAAACCGTCAAGAAAAGTTGAACAGCAAAACGGCCTGCCGCATATACCAAGACCGCCAAGCATTTTACTCTCATCTCTTACACCGATTTGGCGAAGTTCGATTCTGGTATGAAGTGTGGAAGCCAAATCCTTAACAAGCTCCCTGAAATCAATTCTACCGTCTGCCGTGAAATAAAATATAACTTTTGAGCAATCAAATGAATACTCAGCATTTGTTAAATTCATTTCAAGATTATGCTTTTGAATTTTTTGGTTACATATTTCAAAAGCTTCTTTTTCTTTTCTTTTATTTTCTTCAACTTTTTTTCTGTCTTCGTCTGTTGCTATGCGAATAACAGGCTTAAGCGGGCTTACAACTTCATCATCCTCAACAAGCTTAACTCCTGTTGAAGCCTTACCGAATTCAAGCCCATTGGCAGTTTCAACAATGATTTCCTGCCCGTTTTTTATATCAAAACCCTTTGGGTCAAAATAATACATTTTGCCTGTGTCGCTGAAACGAACACCAACAACTTTAGTCATATTTATCCTCCGTTATCTGCCGATTGCACTGTTAAGTGAATAGCAGAATTTTGTAATTAACAAAGCATTATTAGCATTGCTTAGTGCCATTGATTTCACTTCTTCGCAAGTTTCCATAAGCCTGATTAAATTTTGCCTTGAAACAGATGTTTTAAGAAGTGACGCACTCTTTTCCTGCCCTGAAATACATTCACTTTCATTTTGGGCAAAAAGTGCATCTCTAAAAATATTTTTAAGTAAATCGCAGGCAAATACAACGCCCTGCCTATCCTTTTGAAACGCAGAGCATAATGTTAACACTTCATATTCATTTGATGATACAAGTGCTGTGCAAAGCTTATTGCAAACATCAACAAGTTCACCTGTTTTACTGTCCTGCAAGCTTAAAAGTGCCTTACCGATATTACCGTTAAATGTTTCAACTGTTTTTTTAGCGGTTTCGTAATCAACATCATCGGTATGAGAAGTAATATACTCGGTTGCCCTTTCAATATCTACACCCTCAAGAGTAACGCAGACACTGCGCGATAAAACAGTTGAAAGAAGAGCACTTTTAGAATTAGTTGTTAAAATAAAAACAACGTATTTAGGCGGCTCTTCCAATATTTTAAGAAGTGCATTTTGCGCATTTTGGTTCATACAATGCGCATTTGCTAATATATATATTTTATAATCAGCTTCATTTGGCTGAATATATGCGTCATTTATTATATTTCTTACAGTATCAACATGAAAAGAATTCACGCCCCCGGCAGGTATATACTCGCTTATATCCGGGTGAATACCGGCGATTGCCTTTTTACATTGGGTACATTCACCGCATGGTTTATCATCACCCCTGCAAACAAGAGTACAGGCTAAATCACGGGCAAGAGTTTTTTTGCCTATTCCGTCTTCACCTTCAATAATCAATGCGTGCGGAAATCTGCCGCCTTCAAAAAGCTTTGAAAGTGAGTCAACAACCTTTTCATTGCCGATAAAATTAGTCAGTTTCATAAATTATAATTTCCTAAATTGGTCAACATCAAGCACAAATGCAACTGCACCGTATTCTTCAACATCAACGGGCTTTCTTAAAAGCGAGCCTTGAACTGTGCTGTTGACATCGACATGGCGTACTACACGCTTGGTAACGTGCTTTTCGATAATGTCGAATAATTTTTCGACTTCATCATCTTTAACTCCGAAAAGAACAGTAGTTTGCCCATTTTCAAGAAACATTCCCTGTGTTGAAATTTTGGTTGAAAAATAACCTTCCTCTATTGTAGACGATAACACATTTGTCAAATCCTTATTTGACACAATTACGATAACAAGTTTCATTAAAATCACCTTTCAAACATTGATTGATAAATATTATTGTAACAAACCGCGGAATATTCCGAACTGTATTATACAATATTCCTATTTGTATTATGATTATATAATAATATTTACCGTTTTTCAACTTTGGCTAATATCATTTTAAATAAAATTAACAGTTTAGACATACTAAAAAACTATATAACAGATGCGAGTGCCACGATTACCGGCATCGAAATTACAGACAAAACAGATGACTGGGCTGCAAGTTCACTGCCGAGAGCGGCATCATTATCATATTTTGCGGCGTACATAGCTGTGTTTGTTGCCGTCGGTGCTGCTGCCGAAATAGTCATAGCAACAAGCAAATCCCCGTTAACATTAAAGATCTTAAACAAAAGCAACATACAAACAGGAATAAAAACGAGCCTTAAAAACGAAACAAAATATAATTCTTTCTTCTTAATAAGATTTTTAAAATTCGAGTTAGCAAGGAATGTACCGAATACAATCATTGCCAGCGGCGAATTGCAATTACTTATCATCTGCAAAGGATATTCAATAATATAAGGTGCTTTAAACTTTAAAAAGAAAAGAGGCAAGCCGATAATCACGGAAATTGAACCGGGATTAAAAATCAATTTTTTCAAGTCAATTTTTGCTTTTCTGCCCGATATTTCATAGATACCGTAAGTAAATGCAAATATATTAAATACTGCCACGTATACCGAGCAATAAAAAATTCCTTCCTCGCCTATTACACTTTGTGCAAGCGGCAAAGCAAGAAAACTCGCATTTGAAAAAACGGTTGCATAATGATAAATTCCGCGAAGATTAACATTTTGTTTCTTAAAAGTAAACAGCGAAATAAGCGCACCAAAAATATGAGTTGCAATTGCGCAAACAAAAGCTACAACCAAGCCTTTAACATGGCTTGGTGTATACTCCATTTTAATAAATGTGTTTATAATAGCAATCGGCAAAACAACATTGAATATTAAATCAATCAATCTTTTACCATCACTTTGCTTAAACAGGCCGATTTTATCTGTCACAAAGCCTACACCGGCCATTAAATACAATATAAACACTTGAAGTGCAATCGTTTTTAAATTATCAAGAAACAAATAATCAGCCTCAAATCATAATTCAGTCTTTTGAAACATTTTCGGTAATAAAAACAGAAAGCTCGCAATTCAATGCAAAAAGACCTATAAAAAGATAAGTTAGAGCCGAAAAAGTAACTCGACTTAAATCTTCATAATTTCCACTTAAAATCATCAATATTCTTGCAAGTGAAAATGCAATTGATACAGAAAAAAGACTTAATGCAAAAAAGCTTAAAAGCGGCTTTATTTTACCGTCATCACTGTCTACCGCAGAAGCACAGCATAAAGTATAGCCACAATACATAACTATAAATATAAATTCCAAAAAGCTTTCTACGCTTTCAACATCAAATATTTCCGTCAAAATAACCAGAAGCCTGCAAAAGCCCCATAAAAACGGAGCAAGATGAAACAGCTTAAAATACTTAAAATCAATCAAAGTACCTTTAACCGACTTAGCACAGATAATCAAATAAAAACAGGTTAAAATGGCGAAAACGGCTTGAAATGCCACCGGCAACAAATAATTATATTCTATATATTTTTGAGTATCATCTTGGCTTATATATTGCGCACAATTATAAACCTGATGAACAAAATCAAAAAAATATGTAAAACTCAATATCAGCAAAGTTATATAAATACTTTTATTTCCGATAAAAGCAATAATTCTTTCATGTCGCTTTGAAAAGAAAAAATACAAAAAGCAAAAAAAGAGTGACAATGCAACTACACCGTAAAGAACGAAAGTAAGTAAATCATCGCCTACAACCAAGCCGGATTTAGCATCTGTATATTTAAGAAATTGAAAGAAACGAATAAAGCAAGCCGCAAGCGCTGTGATAATTACGGCAAGGAATGAAAAATACATAGGTTTATTTTTCAATTTTTCTCCCCTACAATTCAGCTATTATCTTTCAATAATCGGTTTAAATTCACGCGGTTTGCTGACGCTTTTATATGCCGGGCGAATAATTTTGCCGCCTGAAGTCAATTCTTCAAGCCTGTGAGCGCACCATCCTGCTGTTCTGGCAACAGCAAAAATAGGTGTATACAAATCTTCAGGAATACCGAGAACTTTGTATACAAGGCCCGAATAAAGGTCAACATTGGCACACATTGTTTTTTCTACACCCTTAATTTCAGAAAATACTTCAGGTGTGAGAAGCTCAACATTTTCAAGAGTTTTGAATTCCTTTTCAAAACCTTTTTCGTAAGCAAGTTTTCTTGCATTTTCTTTAAGAATGACAGCTCTTGGGTCGCTCTTTGTATAAACAGCATGCCCCATACCGTAAATAAGGCCTGAACCGTCGCCTGCTTCTTTATTTATGATTTTAACAAGATAATCTTTAACTTGGTTAGGGTCGGTAGGGTCAGCAACATTTGCCATAATTTCACGCATTTGCTGAGCAACACGAAGGTTTGCACCGCCGTGGCGCGGACCTTTAAGTGAGCCAAAACCGGCAGAAATAGCAGAGTAAGTATCAGTTCCGCTTGAAGTAAGAACCCTTGTTGAAAAAGTAGAGTTATTACCGCCGCCGTGGTCAGCGTGAAGCATAAGGCAAATATCGAGAAGCCTTGCCTCCTCTTGAGTAAACTGTTTATCTGCCCTGATTTGATTTAAAATATATTCGGCGGTTGATTGCTCCTTTCTGATAGGATGAAGGAACATTGTTTTATTGTAAAAAGTTCTGCGCTTAATTTGATATGCGCCGTTCATAATAGTAGGCATTTGCGCAATAAGCTGAAGTGATTGGCGAAGAATAAGCTTTGAAATATCATCAGGATTTTCATCAAATGAATATAGTACAATAACGCACCTTGCCATTTTATTCATAATGTCTTTTGACGCGTGCTTCATAATCATATCTTCAACAAATTCATCAGGTAGTTCGCGGCATTCACCAAGAACTTCCCTCAACCCTTCAAGCTGGCTTTCAGTCGGCAAATCACCGAAAAGAAGAAGCCATACAACTTCTTCAAATCCGAATCTGTTTTCTTTAATACAACCGTTAACAATATCGTTAATATCATAACCGCGGTATGAAAGCTTACCGTCTTTAGGAATACGCTCACCGTCGAGAATATAATATCCCTCAACGGAGCATATACGGGTAAGGCCTGCCATAACGCCTGTTCCGTCTTCGTTTCTAAGTCCTCTTTTAACATGATATTTTTGGTAATCTTTAGGCTTAATCCAGTTATTTTTATCAAGCTCAGAACATAAATTAGAAAGAGCATCCATAGAAATAGGTGAAATATAGTTTTTTGGCATAATCAATCTCCTTTTCATTGGTGTATTGGTAAAGGTAACGAATATAACGATACCACATAAATCAAAATTATTTCACTATTATACTATTTTTATTATATAAAGTCAAGGAGATGAGAAAGTGAAAAAAGCTTTAATAATTTATGCAATTTTGCTTGTTTTAACTGTTATAGTTCCTGCAATAGTTTGCTTTTCTCAAAGCGGAGATTCATCGTCAAAAGAGCTGATAAATATATTCAACACATTTATAAATGCAATGTCATTCTAATTGGCTGTTATCACTTATTTTTCCAAGATTTATTTTCACTTTTTTATTAAGCAAAACTTTTTGATAGTTTTGTCTGCTGTTTTTGATATATTCACTGTAATAATCGGGACAATCTTTTGCTATATAATTACCTACTCGCAGGCAATCGCTTTTAGCTTTAATTAAGGTATAAAAAGTCTTTTCAATTACATTTGAAACTTCATTTTCAACCTCTCTTAATATGCGATTATAATCATTTTTTGTCAGTTGATTTTCCGTTCCTTTTTCAATTTCACCGATAATCATATCAGCTTTCAGTTCAACATTAAAATAAGTGTTATCATTATATCTAACCGCACCTTTTTTGCACTTGATATTTGATATACGAACATCTGTTTTTCCAAGTTTTTCATCATATATTTGAAATAAAACATCATCTGCTTTGTTATTCAAAATCACAAAGCCTTCGGTTTCGGTTTCATCGTGATATATGATAATTTATCGCCGCAAAAAAGTGCAATTCCCGCAGTTTTGGCACTGCTTTTTTCATTTTCTCTTTCAATAACCGGTAAATAAATATCCGATGTTTCATCCTTATAAAGCATAAGAAAATCATTTTCGTTAACTAAAATTGACCGGCCTGATTTTTCGTTATTATCTATTAAATGAAGTATATTTTCACTTGGTACATTTGAATCGTTTTCTTTACTTTCAAGAATGAATTTTGCACTTTTTTTAGCAACGCAAATTGCGACATCCGCCCTTGCATCTTCACTTCGCAAAAAGTAATCTACATATTTATCAACACCGTTTTCAACAAATTTTTGTGATAATACCATAATTTTGTTCTGCCCGAAAAACGTACGCTTTGAAACACCTTTTGCAAGTGAATTTATTGCCGAGGAAACAGTATTACCATTTGCCGATAAATTAAAAGTCATACTTGCGTCGGGCTTTTCGGATGAATTGCTCATCCCGATTTTTAAAGACTGCAAAGTAACAGCTATATCTTTACTTTCGGTTAAATCAATACCCACTCCCTCTACTATCAGCAAATCCTTCAAGTGTCTGTTTTGCGTACAGCCTGAAAAAAGAAACAGGCACAAAGCAATTGATATTAAACTTTTAATAAGCTTTGACAAGTTCATCACCATAATTTTTCTTTTTAAACACTAATGTGCCTAAAGGAATAATAACGCAGAAAACAAAAAACAAAATCATTGTAAATTCATAATTTACGCCCTGCCCGCCACTTAATTTCAGAATTAAAACACTTATCACAAAAACAATAAACGAAGATGCAAAAACAAAGCTTCTTTTCGGTTTTTTGCTGATACAGGAACTTGCACAGTAAAGTGCTGTAACTGTCTTAACAAAAACGCCCATAATCCAAAAAGAAATATGAAGTACATCAAGTCTTTCAAATGTGCCGAATTTAGATATTTGAAAAAACGAGTAAAACGGAAAATTACGAATAACAGCACTTTTTCCCATTACTGCAGTTGCAAAATAAAGCAAGATAAATACAGTTAAAAACGATAAACAAACAGACCTTATATAAGTTCGTTCACATCTTCCGTTTACTTTGGGAAAAATTGCTAAAAACATTGCTATTTCACTTGTATTTGATGCATAAACGACCGCGTTTTTAATTAAATCAAATTTCGAAAAAGTTATAATTGGATATAAGTTAATTTCTCTAAATGTATCAAAATTGCAAAGTATAACCGAAACAACGGCAAGACTTAAAAGCACAAAGCAAAAGGCGGAAAATCGCGATAACGCTTCTATCCCCAAAAAAGCACCATAAAAAGCACAGATGCATACTATAAGAGCAAAAAGCCAGCCTTGTGTTTCCGGATTTAAAGTTGTAGAAGCAAAATATGAAAACCTGCTGACGCTTACCGAAGCAACAATTAAAAAATAAACATAATAGAATTTTGACACACATTTAACATCAATCGGATTTTTTCCTTTTTTACAGCAAAATATTGCAGGCAGTGAGAATACAACAGCCAAAGGCATTGCTAAAATATAGCTTATAAGAGCCTGCGAATTTATTTCCGTTTTGCTGACCGAATGAGTGCTTGTCAAACTCACAACTATTCTGCAAATAAAAAGAATATAAAATAATCCAAGCGGTGAAATTTTACCTCTTGTTGCCGATTTTGACATCTATTTCTGCCCCTCTCAAGTTATTTATTCTAACTTTTCTTTTAGAAAGCTTTAGCCAAGATTGCCTATAAAACAAATCTGCAAGTGATTTTTTATCAAATGGAGAAATCGGAGCGCAATAAGGCACGCCGTATGGGTTAATAGCACATATATTCATACACAAAACAGCCGCAGCTAAAATAATACCGTACATTCCTGTAAGTCCCCCAATCAGAATAAAAAAGAATCGCAAAACAGACACGCTTTCATAAAGCGAAGACACAACATATGACGAAATTGCGGTAAGTGCAATTACAACAAGCATAGGTGCGCCGATAAGCCCTGCCGATACCGTTGTTTCACCGATTACAATACCGCCGATAATAGAAACTGCGTGGCCGACTGCTTTCGGCAGGCGCAATCCCGCTTCACGCATAATTTCATACAGTAACAAAAGCATTAGGGCCTCCGTCATAAGCGAATATGGGGTTGTTATTTCTTCCCTTGCTATTGTATAAAGCATAGATGTGGGAATGAGTTCCTGATGAAATGTACCTATTGCAACATATACCCCCGGTAAAAATATTGACAAAACAAATGAAAAATAACGAAGTAATCTGATAAAGCCGGAATAAAACGGCGGCGTATCATAATCATCCGGTGACTGAAAATTATCACTGAAAAGAGACGGGGTATAAAGTGCTATCGGTGAACCCTCAACCAAAACTGCTACCCTGCCCTCAATCAGCTTTGAAATAATAATATCCGGGCGCTCGGTTGATGAAACATCGGAAAACATTGAATTCATATTAGTATCAATAAACGGGACAAGTGTGCCGAAATCAGTCAGAGTGTTAAGATTAGAGCTTTGAAGTGCCTGCGTTATTTGGGAAACAAGCTCCTTATCCGCCCTGTCATCCATATAAGCAATTACACAGGGCATGGGTGCAGAAGAAGCAAGCTTGATTTGTTTAAGTTTCAAATGCGGAGTTTTAAGCCTTTTTCGCAAAAGTGCTTTATTAGTGTTAAGCACTTCAACAAAAGCTTCTTTCGGTGCTTTGGTTGACTGTTCATTAGACGGTACATCAACACTTCGTGCCGGAGGAGATTGAACACCGAATGCAAGTGCTTTATCTTCCCCGTCAACCAAAACAACAGCAAAGCCGGACATAACATAATAGTAGCAATCGGCAAAGGTTTCGGCCTCGTTTAGTTCTACTGAATTAGTTATTGATTTTTTAATGGTATCAATATCTATTTCATCACAGCGAAGAATCGGAGATACCACCATTTGTGAAAGCTGTAAAGAATCAATAAGTCCGTCACAAACCATAATAAGAAATTCTCTGTTTCCCGTTTTTGCCTTTCTAATCAGAAAATCGGAGCAATCTACAAAATCGGTTTTGATATGATTGTAGTTTTCTTCAAGACTTTTTGAAAGATTCATATAATCACCTGTATTATTATGACAAACTGTGAGCAAAATATTATAGGTGATAATATGAGTTTAGTAATAATCCGCGCTTTTATTATATATGTGTTTGTAATTGTGGCAGTAAGAATAATGGGTAAAAGGCAAGTCGGCGAATTAAAACCGCATGAGCTTGTAATCACTTTTTTAATAAGTTCCACAGCCACAATTCCGCTTCAGGATAACAATATGCCGCTTTTAAACTGCATAGTGCCTGTACTGCTGTTTGTAAGTTTGGAAATTATAGTTGCCGTTTTAAGTGTAAAAAGCGTTAAATTCAGAAATTTAATTCAAGGAAGACCGATTGTTATTATAGACAAAGGAAAAATAGACGAAAAAAAATTAAGGCAATTAAGATTTACTGTTGATGATTTATGCGACGCTTTAAGGCAACAAGGCTATTGGGACATTGCAGAAGTTCAAAATGCCGTGATAGAAACAAACGGAAGTATAAGTGCGGAAAATTGGGAAAAATACAAGCCTCTTACTGCCGACAATGTGAAAATAAGCGTTGACGACAAGGGACTTCATACCGCAATAGTAATAGACGGGAAACCCGTTGAAGAATATTTTAAAGATAAAAGTATCAAATTAAGCGAAATCGAATTGCTGTTAAGCGCAAACGGAAAAGAAGCCAAAAAATTACTTTTGATGACAGTTGATGATAACGGAAATGTTTACACCGTTAGGAAAGGCAGTACAAAATGAAAAAAATATATATTGCAGTAGTATTTTTGATTATTTGCACAGGTGTTTGCGTGTTTGAACAGGTGACAATAAACAATGTATACACCAAAACAAGCGAAATAATAAATACTGCGCTTGAATTAAACGAGAGAAAAAAATTTGAAGAATCAAAAGAAGAATGTATAAAATTAAGAACGGTATGGCAGGGCAAATATCCGTATCTTTCTGCTATGATTGACCACGCACAGCTCGACAGTGCAAACCTTGCGATTAAAGCAACTAAAGATATAAGAAAAGACGATGAAGACGAATTAAGCGAAAAACTCATTGACGCAAAAAATGAAATACAGATTTTAAAAGAAAATCAATCAATAACTTTGGGTAACATTTTTTGATGTAAAATCAAGATGAACACTTTTACATTTTCAACATAGGATAGTTTAGAAAATGTGAAAGGGGGTTAACCTAATGGGTTGCGGATGCAATAACTTTGGTTGTGGCGGTTCATCTTGGATCATCATTCTCATTATCATCTTACTCCTCTGTGGCGGATGCGGTGGCTGCGGATGCGGCGGCAATGACTGCGGATGCGGTTGCTAACAGCTGACAAAAAAGGCTTTGAGGCAGTTCTTGCTTCAAAGTCTTTTATTTATATTTGTCAAATTCGTCAAAGTTAACAATAATATCTATTATTTATAGAATTTATTGACAAATAAGCCATATGATGCTATATTTATTTTGATAGATTAAGTAATAATACTATCAAAAATTTTTATATGCCGAAAGGCAATTGAAGGAGGAATTGCAAATGAATTTTGCAAAAAAGACAATGTCTTTTGCATTAGCATCAGTAATGGTTGCTTCCAGTTTATTAACCGGAACATCTGCTTTAGCTGCTGAGAAAAAAGTCATCACACCGATGACCGGCACATCACAAGCTATTGTTGCCACTGTTAAAGACAACCAAGTGAATGGTAACAGCTACTATTCATTCACACCTGCAACAACAGGTTACTATGCTGTTACATTAGCAAGCAAACCGATTTATAAAAGCACAGATGGTACTTACAGTGCAAATTATACTACGGGCGCTGAAAGAGTAGACCAAGCAAATGTCAGCATAAGCAAAAGCTATAATGCTACTACTAACGAGTTTAGTGAAAATGTCGCTTATGTAAGTGCACCTCAATCTTACAGCATAGATTGGACACAAGCATCAGCAAGCAGCGCACCGGTAGAAACAAAAGGATATTATGACGCTTTAGAAACAGTACAACTTACAGGCGGTCATACATATTATATTAGTGCTTACACAAGTTCTGAATCTAATTTGGTTAGCGGTAGCGAAAATCATATTATCGGCAGTGCTACACTCAAAATCACACCATCTGATTTTTATGTAGATATTCAAGAAAAAACAGTAAGCAAAAAATCATTTAATAATAGCGAAGACAAAAACATTACTACACCTGTTGCTTATGTAAGCTATGTAGGTGCAGCTAAAGATGTTGTTGTTCCTAATTTTGTAAACAACACTATCCCTGTTGAAAAATTTGAAGGCTCAAACAATGAGAAAATCACATCACTTACACTTTCACCAAATGTTAAATCAGTTGACGGTTTAAGTGATATTAAAACACTTGCATCAGTTAACCTTGCAAATGTTGAAAAAATTGAATCAGGTGCATTCAGCGGCTGTTCAGCTCTTAACAATGTAGTTATTCCTGCATCTGTTAAGACTATCGGCGAAAGTGCATTCAGCGGTTGCTCTGCACTTTCAAGCGTAACATTTAATGAAGGTGTTAAAAAAATAGGCCGTTATGCATTCTACAACACAGCACTCAAGGCTGCTGTTCTTCCTGCTTCAGTAGTAAGCATCGGAAATTATGCATTCGGCTATGTTGAAAGCTTTGATACTAACACAGCTGACCCTTATGATACAACAAACGTTCTTGCTGACGGTTTTGTAATGGGCGGTAAATCTGTTGAAGCTGCAAATTATGCTGCTATCAACGGTATTGCATACTATGATATGACAAAAGGATGCCCACACGCTTATGTTGTAACAACAGTACCTGCAACAGTATTTGCAAAGGGTAAAAAGATTAGCACTTGCCCACTCTGCGGTAACACAATCACAAAGTCAATCAAGAAAAAGACTTTCAAGATTTCTTCACTCAAAGCTGCAAAGAAAGCTTTAACAGTTAAAGCTGCTGCTCAGGCTGAAATGAAGGGTTACCAGGTTCAGTACTCAACATCTAAGAAGTTCAAAAAGAAGACTACTAAGACTGTAAAGGTAGCTACAAAAAAGAAGCTCAACAAGAAAATTAAAGGTCTTAAGAGCGGTAAAAAGTACTATGTAAGAGTTCGCGCTTACAAGATGAACGGTAAGAAGACTGTTTACAGTGCTTGGACTGCAAAGAAGAGCGTAAAAGTTAAATAAGGAGGGGTATAATAATGAATACAATTGCTAAAAAAACATTATCTCTTGTTTTTGCCGGCACAATGGCTCTTACTTCTTTAACAGTAGGCTCAGTCAGTGCATTAGCAGCAGGAGCATCAGACTATAAAGCAGTAACAGAAGGTGTTACAACAGTTGACAGCACAAAAGTTGCTTTCACCCCTGCAACAACTGCTTACTATAACATTTCTTTCGCTAAGAGTGTTAATAATAAATCAGCTTCATCAAACTATGATATTGCTAATTATCTTGACTCTGGATATAACGAAGATAATTTCAGCGGTCATGCATCTTCGACAAGATTTTCTATTGAATCAGTTAATACAACACCTGATTCAGAAGGTTTAGTATACGGAGTAAACAACGAAGATGTATATACACCGGCACAAAACACATATAAGCTTATTGCAGGTGATACATACTATTTAAATCTTTCAGATGCATCATCAGCAGCAAGTGCAACTGTTTCTACATTAACAATTGCTAAAAGCGAATATGCATTTGATTACACATCAATTAACGAAAAAGTTACTTATGTTTGGTATTACAGCACTAATTCAACAGGCCAAAAAGAGCCTAATTATACAACAAGATATTTAACAACAGGTATCGGTGCTAAAATCACCAAATATTTAGGCACGGCAACAACAGTTGCAGTACCTGCAAAAATTAACGGCTACGCTGTAAAGGCAGTAGAACTTAACGCTAACCGCGAACTTGCAAAGAGAATTACTGCTGTTGCAATTCCTGAAGGTGTTGAAACAGTAGGTGAAATGAATGATATGTATGCACTTACATCAATTTCTCTCCCATCAACATTAAAGGAAATCGATGATTATGCATTTGCACATGACCATGCACTTTCAGGCAGACTTGTACTTGGCAACAATGTTGAATCTGTCGGCTCACAGGCTTTTTATGACACAGGTTACACTTCAGTTCAGGTAGCTAATGTTAACACAGAGATTGATTACCAAGCACTTGGTTATAAAGAAGTTCTTAACGAAGCAACACCAAACCCAAGAGATACTACTTTTGCTGCTGTTGACGGTTTCTTCGTAGTTGCACCGGCAACATCACTTGCTGCAAAGTATGCTGCTGATAACGGATTTGCTGCTTATGACCCTGCAAACTGCGCAACAGGTAACCATCCTTATGCTGTAACAACAGTTAAAGCTACACTCTTTGCTAAAGGCAAGGCAACATATGTTTGCCCTGCATGCGGCAACACAGTTGTTAAGTCACTTAAGAAGAAGACATTCAAGATTTCTTCACTTAAGTCAACCAAGAAGAACACAATCGTTGTTAAGACAAAGAAGCAGGCTCAAATTAAGGGCTATCAGGTTCAGTACTCAACATCTAAAAAGTTCACAAAGAAGACTACTAAAGCAGTAAAGGTTGCTACAAAGAAGGGCCTTAAAAAGACAGTTAAGGGACTTAAGAGCGGCAAGAAGTACTATGTAAGAGTTCGTGCTTACAAGATGAATGGTAAGAAGACTGTTTACAGTGCTTGGACTGCAAAGAAGTCAGTAAAAGTTAAATAATTAAATTTATTTACAGCGAAAGCCTCTTCCGAAAGGAAGGGGCTTTTTTTATCAAAAAATATAATAATACTATTGACAAAAAAAGTTAGTTTGCTAAACTATTTATTAACAAGTTATTTATTGTGTATTACTTTTGTATAATATATAAACAAGCTTTTCAAGGAGCAACTAAATGAGCATTAGTATAAAAGATTTAGAAATCGGTAAATCAGCAAAGATAACAGAAGTCGGCGGTGAAGGTGCGCTCAGGCAGCATTTTCTTGATATGGGGTTAATTCCGGGTGCTGAAATCACAATGGTTAAATACGCGCCTATGGGTGACCCTGTTGAACTCAAAATTCACGGATACGAGTTAACTTTAAGGCTTGCCGACGCAGAAAAAATTTTAATCAACACTCCATATACCGCAAAAAGCAATAAATCCAATGATAAAAGAAAAAAGGATATTTCACACCCCGGTTTAGGTGAAGGCGGAAAATTCCACACCAAAGCAGATGAAAATCCCCTGCCCGAAGGAACAACTTTAACTTTTGCGCTGGCAGGTAATCAAAACTGCGGTAAAACCACTCTTTTTAATAGGTTAACAGGTTCAAATCAGCATGTAGGCAATTTCCCCGGTGTAACTGTTGATAGAAAAGACGGTGTTATAAAAAATCATTCTGACACATTGATAACCGATTTACCGGGTATTTATTCAATGTCACCATACAGCAGTGAAGAAATTGTAACAAGGGAATTTTTGCTAAAAGAAAAGCCGAAAGGAATTATCAACATTGTTGACGCATCAAATATTGAGCGAAATCTTTACTTAACCATGCAGCTTATGGAGCTTGACATTCCGATGGTGGTTGCGCTCAATATGATGGATGAAGTTCGCAAAAACGGCGGCAGTATTCTTGTTAACGAAATGGAGCAATTACTCGGTGTTCCCGTAATTCCGATATCGGCGGCGAAAAACGAGGGTATAGAAGAACTGACCGACCATGCATTACATATTGCAAAATACAGGGAATGCCCCGGCAGGCAGGATTTTTGCAATTCAAAAGGAAACAGCAAAGAAACCGCTGTACACAGGTGCATACATGCAATAATGCACTTGATTGAAGACCATGCGCAAATGGCTGAAATACCGCTTAGATTTGCGGCGCTTAAACTTATTGAGGGTGACGCACTTGTTGAAAACGCGCTGAAATTAAGCACAAATGAAAAAGAAATGATAGAATTTATCATTATGCAAATGGAGCAAGAGCGTGGACTTGACAGATCCGCGGCAATTGCCGATATGAGATTTAATTTCATAAACAAAATATGCGCGCAAACAGTAATAAAGCCTCACGAAAGCAAGGAACACGCAAGAAGTGTTAAAATAGATAAAGTATTAACAGGCAAATATACAGCTATACCGTCATTCATTGCAATTATGGGTCTTGTATTTTGGCTTACTTTCAGCGTAATAGGAAAAGGTTTATCTGACTTGCTTAATTTAGGCATAAGCAAGCTTACAGATTTGGTTGATATTCTGCTTACAAAAGCAAATATAAACGAGGTTTTACATTCACTCATAATTAACGGTATATTTAACGGAGTCGGCAGTGTATTAAACTTTTTGCCTATAATTGTAACTCTTTTCTTCTTTCTCTCCCTGCTTGAAGACAGCGGATATATGGCAAGGGTTGCATTTGTTATGGATAAACTTTTAAGAAAAGTCGGATTATCAGGCAGAAGCATTGTACCTATGCTTATAGGTTTTGGCTGTACCGTACCGGGAGTTATGGCAAGCAGAACCTTATCAAGTGAGCGTGACCGCAAAATGACGATACTTTTAACTCCGTTTATGAGTTGTTCTGCCAAACTTCCGATTTATGCATTTTTTGCTTCGGCATTTTTCCCGGGCAAAAGTGCGCTTGTAATGATATTGCTATACGCTTTGGGTATAGTTACCGCTGTTTTTATGGCTATGGTTATGAAGCTTAGCATTTTTAAGGGCGAACCTGTACCTTTTGTTATGGAGTTGCCTAATTACAGAATGCCAAGTTCAAAAAGTGTATGCCAACTTCTTTGGGATAAAGCAAAAGACTTTTTGCAAAGAGCCTTTACGGTAATATTTGTTGCAACAATAATTATATGGTTTTTGCAAACATTTGACATTAAATTTAACATTGTTACCAACTCGCAAGAAAGTATCCTTGCCACAATTGCAGGTTTTATTGCACCGATATTTAAACCGCTCGGTTTTGGGGATTGGCGCATATCAACAGCACTTATAACAGGATTTATGGCAAAAGAAAGTGTTGTGTCTACCCTATCCGTTTTACTTGGTTCAGGCGTATCTGTTACAAGCTTGATTTCACAGCTTGGTGCAGTTTCACTTTTGGTATTTTGCCTTTTATACACACCTTGCGTTGCCGCAATTGCATCCGTTAAGCGTGAACTCGGCAGAAAATGGGCATGCGGTGTAGTTGTATTTCAATGTGCAATAGCTTGGATTATGGCATTCATTACTCACGGTATTTTTGCACTTATAGGTCTTATATAATGAATATTCAAAGTATAATTTTATTGATAATAATTGTAATACTACTGATTTTTGCTATAATATATTCAGCAAGGCACAAAAATACCTGCCACGGTGATTGTGCAAATTGCAATATGAATTGTGGTAATAAAAGGTAGCATTATAAAAAAATACTCAATTGATAAAGATTTTAATTTTGTAAGTTTGCAGGCTTTGACTCACTTCGTGATGAGGGCATTGCATACGCAAATAAGCTTAAAGCTTCAAATGTAGAGGTAGAGTTATATAACACCACTGCAACCATGCATGGCTTTGATATGGCAGGCAAAAGCAAAATCGTAATCAAAAGTATAGGAAGACGAACAAATTTTTTAAGAGAGTGTTTTAAATAATATGAAATTTAATGCAGTAGTTTTTGATATGGACGGTGTAATGTTTGATACAGAAAGCGTATGTATGAAAGCATGGGATACCGTAGGCGAAGAAATGGGAATAGGAAAAGCCGGATATATGGTTTACAAAACTTTAGGTATGACTTCCGAATCTGCAATTAAAGTTTTGCAAAATGAGTTTGGTGTTGATTTTGACGCAAGGCTTTTTAAACAAAAAGGCAGAGAGTTTTCGTATAAATATTTTGATGAATTCGGTGTACCCGAAAAGCCGTTTCTTCACGAAACGCTCAATTATCTAAAAAATAAGGGCTATAAGCTTGCAGTGGCGTCTTCAACAAGCAGTGACAGCGTATTTCATCACCTTAACGAAAAAAACATCACCGCCTATTTTGATAAAGTAATATGCGGTGATATGATTAAAAATTCGAAACCTGCGCCTGATATTTATTTAAAAGCGTGCGATGAACTTGGTGAAAATCCCGCAAACTGCATAGCAATCGAGGATTCAAAAAACGGTATTTTATCTGCAAAAAATGCCGATATGAATGTAATTATGATTCCTGATTTGTGGCAGGGCGATGATGATACAGATAAGCTCCTTTTTGCCAAACTAAAATCACTCGGTGAAATCAATACTATCCTGTAAAATTATGAATAATTAACATTTTTTGAGAATAATATAAATAAGGTATTGACATATGCATATTTTCTGCTATAATATATAGCACCGAGAGAAACTCGGGCATATTTAATATCGCGGGGTGGAGCAGTTGGTAGCTCGTCGGGCTCATAACCCGAAGG
>ERZ1106941.1808-NODE-1808-length-19148-cov-3.210077_pt1 | contig 19148 bp, 15 predicted proteins | sample MGYA00403670_ERZ1106941 | MGnify/ENA primary metagenome ERZ1106941 (study PRJEB35170, sample SAMEA104062400) | human gut metagenome | biome: human gut; feature: human-associated habitat; material: faeces | place: Denmark | collected 2012-06-04 ...
CCTCTCCGTGTTGTCATGAAATCCGGGGGCTGTCAGGAGAACTGGGCATCGTATAGGACCCGATAGATGCCGCCGGCATCCAGCAGCTGCTGGTGAGTGCCCTGCTCGGCGATCCGGCCGTCCTGCAGTACCAGGATGCGGTCCGCCGTGCGCACTGTGGCCAGACGGTGGGCGATGAGGAAACAGGTGCGCCCCCTCCGCAGCCGCTCCAGGGCGGCGCTGATCTGCTCCTCGGTCTCCGGGTCCACGTCCGAGGTGGCCTCGTCCAAGATCACGATGTCCGCATTGGAGAGGAAGCAGCGGGCAAGGGCCAGCAGCTGCCGCTGGCCCTTGGAGAGGCCGGCGCCGCTGTCAGTGAGTGCGGTATCATATCCATCCGGCAGGGAGGAGAGAAAGGAATGGATACAGGCTGCCTTGGCGGCGGCCTCGATCTGGGCGCGGGTAGCGCCCGGCACGCCGTAGGCGATGTTTTCCGCGATGGTGCCGCCGCACAGCCAGCCGTCCTGCAAGACGATGGCCAAGCGACGCCGGAGGCCGTCCCGGGTGTACTGCTGGATGGGCAGCCCGTCAATGGTGATCGTGCCGCTCTGGGGTGTATAGAATCGCAGCAGGAGGGAGACCAGGGTGGTCTTGCCGGCCCCGGTGGGCCCCACCACGGCCACCATGCTGCCGGCGGGGATGTCCGCGCTGAAGTCCCGCAGCACCGGGTGGGCGGGGTCATAGCCGAAGTCCACATGGCGGAAGGAGATGGCGCCGGAGAGCTTGCATGGCTCCCGGGCGCCCGGCAAGTCGCCATCCTCTGCGGGCTGGTCCAGCAGATCCAGAACCCGCTCCGCCGCGGCCACGGAGGCCTGCAGGTCGCTGAGGAGTTCCGCCGTCTCCCGGATAGGACCGGAGAATTTGCGGGAGTACAGCACAAAGGAGGACAGCGCCCCCAGGGACAGTCCGCCGCCTAAGTACAGCAGGGCACCAAAGACACTGACCGCCGCCAGGGAGAGGTTGTTGATGAAGTTGACGGAGGGCCCCAGGGCCGTGCTGGCGCAGTCGGCCTTGTAGTACGTCTCGGAGGCGGCGTCGTTTTTCTCGGCGAACTGCCGAAGATCTGCCGCCTCGACGCCGTAGACCCGAATGGCCCGCTGGCAGCTGACCCGCTCCTCCGCAAAGCTATTCAAGGCCCCCAGCTCCTGGGAGCGGCGGCGGAACAGGGGATGGATATGCTTCATCTGGAGCCGCGTCAGCAGGACGGAGAGCGGCACGGTCAGGAAAAACACGCCGGAGAGCAGGGGGGAGAGCATCAGCAGCATCACAAAGGAGCCAATGACCGTCAGCAGGCTGGTGCCGATCTGGAGCAGATCAGTGGACAGGGCGGCGTTGACCGTGTCCACATCATAGCAGACCCGGCTGATCAGATCCCCCGCCGGGGGGGTGTCAAAATACCGGACCGGTAGCTGAGTGATTTGCTGAAAAGCTGCCTTCCGCAATGTGTAGGATACGGTCTGCCCCACCCGCACCAGGGCGGCGGAGGCGCCGTAGCTGCAAACAGCGGACAGGACAGCGGCTCCGAGACCTGCGGCACAGTACCGCAGCACCGCGGTCAGGTCCGCAGCCCCCGGCCCAGTCCCGATGGCCTCCACCGCCCAGCCCGCCACGAGAGGCACCAGCAGCGCCAGCAGACCGGACAGAGCGGCCAGCGCCGCAGCCCCTGCTAGGGACGGCGCCTGGGGCCGCAGGAACCGGCCCATCCGGCGAAACAGATGTCGTTTCATCCGACATCACCTCCCATCTGGAGCTTGGCCATGCGCTGATAGCGCCGGCAGGAGGCCATCAGCGCGTCATGGCAGCCCTGGGCGTCGATGCGGCCGTTTTCCAGGACCAGAATGCAGTCCGCTTCACGCACGGCGGACACCCGCTCGGAGATTATCACCAGGGTAGTGCAGGGGAAATCCCGCCGCAGCGCCTGCCGCAGCGCGGCGGCTGTGGAGTAATCCAGGGCGCTGTCGGCATTGTCCAGTATCAGGATCTCCGGCCGGTCCGCCAGGGCCCGGGCGATCAGCAGCCGCTGGCGCTGGCCGCCGGAGAGGTTGGCGCCGCCCAGGTCCAGCGGGGTGTCCAGACCCTGAGGCAGCTGGGAGATAAAGGGCCACGCCTGGGCCGTCCGGGCGGCGGCTCCGCTGGCCGTGGGAGATTTCGCAGGAAGGAGATGTTTTCATAGACGGTGCCGCGGATCAGGTCGTCGCTTTGAAAGACCACGCCGAAGCGGCTCTGGAGTGCCCGGCGATCCTGGGCTTTTACATCCATGCCGCCCACCCAGACCACGCCCCGGTCTGCGTCATACAGCCGCAGCAGCAGGGCGGTCAGTGTGCTCTTGCCGCTGCCGGTGGGCCCCAGGATTCCCAGCATCCCGCCTTGGCGCAGGAGGAAGGACGCCTCCTCCACATCCGGCTTGGCACCCTGATAGGAGAATGTGACGCGGTCCATGCCCAGAAAACCGCCGCCAGCAGGCAGGGGAGCTGTTTGCCGCTGCTGCTCCGGGGCCAGCAGGACCTCCTGGATCCGGCGGGCGGATGCGGCGCCCTTGCTGACCTTCACGAACACCTTGGAAAGCCCCAGTGTGGCGCTTTGGATCAGAGTGAAGTAGGTCATAAAGGCGACGATCTGCCCCGGGGGCATCAGTCCCGCGTTGACCCGCAGGGCCCCCACCAGGACTACCAGGATGAGCCCGGCGTTCAGCAGCAGATCGGTTATGGGGTTTGCCAGCGCCATGACCTGCCCGGCCTGCGCCTCTGCCTGCCGCTGGGCCTGGTTGGCTGTGTCAAAGCGATCCCGCTCCCTGACCTGACAGGCGAGGGCCTTTACCACCCGCACCCCGGCGGCGTTCTCCCGTAGGATGCGCACCACCGTGTCCACAGCCGCCTGAGCTCTGGTGTAGTGGGGGATCCCCCGCCGGGTCACCAGCGTAATGGTGAGAAAGGTGAGAAGGCTCACCGCCAGCTGCACCAGCGCCAGAGAGGGCTCCAGCAGAAAGGTCAGTATCAATCCGCCCAACACCAGCATGGGGGCCCGGATGCCGCCCCGCTGGACCTTGTCAAACATCTGGTGGACATTGTAGGTGTCATTGGTGAGGCGGGACACCAGGGAGGAGGGTGAGAATTGGTCTGCCTGGGTGCAGGAGAGTCCCTGGATCCGGCGGTAGAGATCCTGGCGCAGTACCCGGGTCATCTCCATGGAGACCCAGGCGGCCATCCGGTTGGCGGTAATGTTGCAGCCCACCGCCCCAAGAGCCAGCAGCGACATCCAGCCGCCGGTCCGCCAGATGGCGGCAGTGTCGCCGGCGGGCACCAGCTCATCGATGATTTCTGCCAGCAGGAGGGGGAGGATCAGCTCCAGGACCGCTGCGGTGAATTTGATGGCGGCACCGGCGGCGACCCGCCCGGCATGGGGGCACAGATAGCCCAACACGGTTTTCATAGCGCACCTCTTTTCCAATGTGCAGACAATCTCGCAGCACGCCCTTGGCGGCTGTATCACAAATACAGGGCCCGCGCGGAATGAGGAGCGCATCCCGCGCGGGCCGAGCGTCGGCGCTCATGAATACCAGGCGCCCAGGCCGTCTGTCAGGGCATCGTATGCCCGCTTTACCTTGTCGTAATTCTTGTCCCGGTCCAGGACCACGCCCCGGCCAACGCCGTCCACGATCCGCCCCAGCCCGATCTGGTCCAGGCGGCTGTCCAGCTCCGCCAGCAGCGCGGGGGCGGAGCCGGGTTCGGTGGAGCGGCCGTCGAAGATGATGTGGAAGTAGACCTCCTCCAGGCCCTGCTTCTTGGCCATCTCACAGATGGCCAGGGGATAGTCGATGCACCCGTGGGAGGACTTATGGGTGAGGTAGGCCAGCAGATGCAGGGAGGCATGGTTCCGTCTGGCATGCTCGATGGCCTCCAGAAAGACCGGATTGCGGGCGAAGGAGCCGTCCTGCACCGCCGCGTCCAGCCGCACGTCGTCCTGCATGACGCACCGGCCGGCCCCCAGATTGGAGTGTCCGGCCTCGGAGTTGCCGGCCTTGCCGGCCCCCAGGCCCACAAATTCACGGGAGGCCTGCAGGCGGCACCAGGAGCGATTTTCCAAAAGGGCGTCCCAGTAGGGGGTGTGGGCCAGGTGGATGGCGTCGCCCTCATCGCCGGCGCCCAGGCCCCAGCCGTCGCAGATGATGAGGAGCATCCTCCGCCCCCGGCTCCAGGCGTGTCCCTCCGCCAGGGAGCGGCCGGTCATCTCCAGGGGCTGAGGAAGGCCCATGACGTCTAATATTGTGGGAGCCACGTCGCAGAGGGCACCGTCCCGCAGGGAGATGGGGTCCTCCTGACGGGAGTCTATCAGAATAAAGGGCACCAGATTGGTGGTGTGGGAGCCGTCCGGCTTCCCGGCAACGGTGTACAGCTTTTCGATATTGCCGTGGTCCGCAGTGATGGCCACCACGTAGTCCTGGGCCAGGGCAGCATCCACCACCTGCTCCAGGGCCCGGCTGACGTAACCGCAGGCATCCAGCTTGGCGGCGGTGTTCTGGGTGTGGCCGATGACATCACCGTTGGCGAAGTTGGTGACGATGAAGTCGTATTTCCCCAGGGCGCCCGCCACAGTCCGGGCCACCTCCGGCAGGGAGAGCTCCGGCTTCTGGTCAAAGTCGATGCCTTTGGGAGAGGGGACGCACACATCCTCTTCACCGGGGAAGGAGGTGTTTTCCCCGCCGTTGAAGAAAAAGGTCACATGGGCGAACTTCTCGGACTCCGCGCAGTGGAACTGGGTTTTTCCGGCCTCGGAGAGGACCTGGGCCAAAGGTTTTACCACGTGTTCCGGCGCAAAGGCGATGGGCAGATGCTTGAACTTGTCGTGATACAGTGTCAGGATAGCGAAGTACAGATCCTTCAGCTTCCGGCGCTCCACGGCCCGGAAGTCGTCCGCCGTGAACAGTTCCGTCAGCTCGATCTCCCGCTCACCCCGGCGGCAGCAGAACACCACCGCGTCGTGATCCCGGATGCGGCCGACGGGAACGCCGCGCTCAGTCAGCACCATGGGCTCCAGATGATAGTCGTCCTGCCCTGCGGCATAGGCATGCCGGACGGCCTCTGCCAGCTGGGCACCGCCGTGATTGGATACAGACATCAAAAGACCTCCCCTATGTTTCAGGCCGCCATTCACAGTGGGCAGGAGAGCTTCTGTAAACGGACAGCTGAAGAATGTAAACGTTTGCGGTTTTCTTGATTTTATTTTAGGATATCCGTCTGTCATTTGTCAAGTCGGCGCCCGCCAAAGAATCTTCGGCAGATTTGGAGAAATTACTATAATGATAATTTTTTCGGAGATATTGACAAGTTTGATATAATTCTATATGCTGTTCAATAAGAAAAGTGAAATTGACGATTTGTTTGATTTTAACGGCGTCAAAATGAAAACGTTTACGCAATGGAACCGGCTCAGGCGTGGACCGATGGAAAGGACAGAGATCATGAAGAACGTGACACTGAAGGATGTGGCCAAGGCCGCCGGTGTCTCTTATGCAACGGTATCCCGGGCTCTGTCGGGGAGTAACCAGATCGGAAAGAGCACGCGGGAGCGGATTGTCCGCCTGTGCGACGAGATGGGGTACACGGGGAACTACGTGGCCCGCTCCATGGTGATGAAAAAGACGTATCTGCTGGGACTGGTGGTGCCGGCCATTGAAAATGAGTTCATGTCCCAGCTGGCCTATTATGTGGAGATGAGCGCCCGGGCCAGGGGCTACAACATTATGCTGTGCAACTCAGAGCCGGATTTGAAACAGGAGGAGATGGTGGTCAAACTGCTGCTGGGCCGCCGGGTGGACGGGATTTTGATCGTCCCCCAGTCCCCGGCCACCTATGAGAAGATCGCCCCGCTGCTGGAGCAGATCCCTGCGGTGTTTCTCAGCGAGAATCTGCGGGATCAGCCCCAGAGCTACGTATCTGTGGACAACAGCCGAGGCGCCTATCTGGGGGTGGAGTATCTCTACGGACTGGGACACCGGGAGATCCTGTACTTCGGTTGCCGGAACTCCACTACCCATCAGCTCCGGGCGGAGGGCTATCTGCGGGCCTGCCGGCAATTCGGGCTGGAACCCAGGCTCCATCACAGCGACTTTGCCCGGTCCTCCATCGAGAATGGATATCAGATGGTCAAGGAGCTGTTTGCAAAGCCCATCGACTATACAGCGATCTTTGCCTCTACGGACTCCAACGCACTGGGCATCCTGAAGGCGGCTGACGAGCTCCATATCCGCATCCCGGGGGATCTGTCCCTCATCGGATTTGACAACATCCCCTCCACTGCGCTGCCGCGCATCGACCTTACCACCATTGAGCAGCCGAAAAAGGAAATGGCCGTCCAGGCGGTGGATATGCTGCTGGACAAGATCGAAAAGGGGACCCAGGGTTATGTGCACCAGATTTTGATGCCCAGCCTGGTCCAGCGGGGGACCTGCCGTTCTCTGACATGATGGCAGAGCGTTTTTTCAATTTGAAGAGTGACAGAAAAAACACCGTTCCTGGCGGTGTTTTCTCTTGCGGCCGAGGTGCGGGTGAAAAGAAAATGGACTGCAGCAACTCCAGAGCTTCACAATAATATCTAGCAGGATATCCGCGCTGGTGGCATCCCTCTTGTCCAAAGCGTGATTCATATGGCTGTAGCTCTCCCGGTATTTCAGAATTTTCCAGACCAGCCCAGGAGAAGTGCTCTGCAATGGACTGGTGGAACTGGATATTCAGCGTGTTTTTCAGCTTCTTGACCCAGGTGGCCTCTTTGTAGACGCTGGCCTTGGTTCACCATACTTTCCATGCAGATCAGCAGGCTATCGGCCATCTCCGGAAGGAGGCATCCATCGAGGGCGCCAGTATGGCTCTTTCTCATAGGTTTGAAGTTCCCCGAGGAAAGGGCTTTCCATTGTTTTATGCGCCTTGGTTTTTGAGGGGCGGCTTTTTCCATGTCTGTGCGCTACGGTCATCCTTGGCGCTGGAAATTTCAGAGATTTGGTCTGGTTAGTGTAAAATTTTTGTTGGCAAAAGAAAAAGGGAAACGGCGAAAACACAGCTTCCCTTGGGACTCCAAAATCAGTAGAATTGTGAAGCGACAAAACACACCTGCTGCAAAGGTGCCTCAAGGCAGCTGTCTGTCTGCTGGATAATGGAGACATTAAAAAAATGTCTCAAAAATCAAAAAAAGGATTGACAAAAGCTGCGGCGTAAAGTATAATCCTTATTGTTCTGTGCGGCGGATGCGTTGTCCCAAAGGATGACAGCATCAAGAAAACGTCAGAATTGTGAAGAGCGAACTGCTATGGATTGGTAAGTGTTTGGGGCAGTAGAGGAACGTTGCTCTTTGTAGCCATCCCAAAACCGCATGCCGAGGGTTCGAATTCTTCTGCTCCTGCCATTGGAATCTTTAGAAGGCAGGATGTATTTGCTTATAATAGGACGAGCCTACAAAATGGCCCGGTAGTTCAGTTGGTTAGAACGCTAGCCTGTCACGCTAGAGGTCGACGGTTCGAGCCCGTTCCGGGTCGCCATTTATGCTGCTGTAGCTCAGTCGGTAGAGCGCATCCTTGGTAAGGATGAGGTCGGCGGTTCAAATCCGCCCAGCAGCTCCAAAAATCCTCGAAAACTTCGGTTTTTGAGGATTTTTTGTTGCAAATTTTGATTTTTTGTGTGGGTCAGATGCTTACCCCACATTTTGACCCACACGCCGAAAGGGTAGAAATGGTTTAAGCGGATATTGGGCTTGGCATAGAGCTCGTACCACATTTTCAACCAAGTGGCCAATGTGTGCTCATCCGCTTCCCTGCTGACATCCAACCCCTGACACTCCGCCATAGCGGTTTTTAGCTTTTCGCGCACCTCTACCTGAGTCTTACCTAACACATTTTTATTGACCCGCTTGCCGGTCTTGGGATCGTACCGGGGCGGTGTATCGCCCCATTCAGCGGCCGTCCCTGCGCCTGCGGGTATTTCCCTCGCCGTTAGCTCGTTTCTCTGGCATATCCATCGCCTCCTGTCAGCAACACAACATACTGCAACTTCTGTCAAATAGCCACGCTGTTTGGCTAGAGTTATCAAAGAATTCATATATTTCTGTGTCTCCGCATTTTGAAAAACTTTTTACTTTGTTTTGCGGCGCAGATTTTGAAGAAGTGTTTGTAGAGGGCTACCACAGCGGATATGAAGCGGGCCGCAACCGGATACTACAGGGAACATTATTGATCAGGTAATATAAAAACGACCTCGAAATTTTGTGCAGCGGCAACGTCAAAACACGGATAAAACTTGCAAAAACAGCACCGGGCAGAAAAATTCATGCCCGGTGCTGTCCAATTTGTGCTGCTCCAACTCCAGTATGGGCCGTCATTTGGATCAATTGCAGGAAATTAGAGAACCATTTTAATTATTAAGTATAGGTGGTTGGATTTTGAAGAGACCTCTTAAAGAGAGTAACTGAAATCGCACACGAGTGCTTGACCAGCGATACCGATGGACTATGAGCAGTACGACCAGTGGAGCGAAAATGTGCGGATGGAGCGGGAGGAATATGTGCAGGAGAAATTGACCGCAGAGGAGTTCCAGCAGAAGACGGACAAGCCCCGCGAGTTGACGAGCTACGAAGCGGGCAAGATCAAACTGGCAGATGGGCCGAGTATGTGGCAGCAGCTTGTTGCACGGGATTTCAGATTTGATTCGGGACGATATTTTCCAAGAGAAATGGTGAGGCTGGACCTGAGCAGCCTCAATCCTCAGTGGCAGATATTGGCTGCTAATGATCTGCGGAGAGAAGCACAAAAGGGACACCAGAGTCTGAAAGAGAAATACGGGAAATGAAAAAGTCTGTGTGGGATTGGTTCGTGAGAATTGGTCCCGCGCGGTTTTACTGTATTCAGCAACACAAATAATTTGCAGGAAATTTTGTGATGTTCTTTTTGTGACAGCAATGAAATATTGTTCCCGAGTGATCTGCGGCGGTGGCGGAAATCACAGACGCATCTTCACCAGATTCAAGGACCTAGGGGCACCGATGACAAGATTGAAAAAGCTTATTTTTCTAAATAAGAACATCTTGCGCTGGTGAACTTGCTAATTTAGAAAACTTACACTATAATGCTTCAAAAGGTGGTGGTTATTATGAAGAAGACGAAGGTTACTGCCAAAGATGTAGCAAAGAGAGCAGGAGTATCTCCGGCTACCGTATCCATGATTTTAAGCGGAAAGGGAAGCAGTAAGTTTCCGGAGAAGACCTGCCGCAGGGTGATCGACGCTTGTAATGAGCTGGGCTACGTCCGAAACGGCCTTCTCCGGTCTTCTGTGCCGGATGACAAAGTTCTGGTGGCGATCACGCCGACACTGTCCAACCTTTACTATGTTCATATGGTGGAAGCCATGCAGCGTCGGGCCAAAGAGCTGGGTTACGTGCTGCTGGCCTTTGATACCTTTCGTGAAATCCCGCAGGAAACCCGAATCATGCAGGTCTGCAACCAGTTCCCGTTTGCGGGGGTTTGTTTCTTATACCCGTTGGAAAATAATATGCTGATGCAGCAGGTGGAGTGGGCGAAACCTGTGGTTCATATTTATGATAAAGGCGTCCATAACAATGCGGATATTTTAGAACTGGATGGTTTCCGTATTGGGCGGATCATCGGCGAATATCTGCTGCAGCTGGGCCATCAGCGGATCGCATTTGTCACATCTACGTTTGAAACAAAGCAGGTGACCCGGGTTCGCCGGCTGGAGGGATTGCGGGCCGTATATGAAGAACAGGGATTGGACTCGATTAAAAATATCTTAGTCTGCTCGCCGGAATCGGAGCTATCTGATGCAAAGGCTGTTCCGGAAGGTTATGAGTTGGGCTACCATATGGCGAAGAAGCTGATCGAGCGCAATGAAAATGTTACAGCATTCGTTGCCATCAATGATATGATCGCGATTGGAATCATGGATGCCATCACAGATTCCGGTAAACAGATCCCTACGGACTATTCTGTATGTGGCTGTGACAATACCAGCGTGTCCAAGTATAAGGGGATCTCTCTGACTCCGGTGGAGAGCTATGCGAGGCAGACCGGCCGGGAAGCCATCGATATTTTAGTTCGGAAGATTGAAGCAGGAAATCATCTTTCAGAGTTGGAAGATAGTCCGGATGGAATCACTCGGGTGGAATACTTTCCAAAGCTGATCGTGCGAAAAAGTACCGGCCCTTGCGAAAATAAGTAAGGGGCCGCGCCATCAGTCGTCAGAGAATATGATTCTCTGACAGCTTTTGTGTAAAAGATAGAAAAAAATACCTCAAGTAAATAATTTAGTAAAATATTAAACCAAAGGACAAAGAAATCTCTGCGAAGTAGACAGCAAAGAAGGGCTAGGGGGCATGGTTTGCAGGTAAATGGCTTCTGTTTTTCACCAGAAACAAAACTATTTATTAAATTATTTACCAAATCAAGCGACGCAGAGGGTCACGAGAGGGAAAAAAGATTACTTTTGCATTATATTTCATAAGCGGATATGATGAAACCATCAACAACATATCCGCAGCGAGCAATACAAACCATGATGGGACTCGTTTGTATTGCAGGTTGGCGAGGTCTGTACCGGAGGTCGATTTTATGGAACTGCCCCAAACGCCAATGGAGCTGAATACATATTTGAATCAGCACTTTACCTGTCCATGCGGAAAAGAGCACTTCGCTTCCTTGCGGGCCGTTCGAATTGGAAAAGATGCCTTATATGAACTGCCGAATTTGGTGAAGCTCATGGGGTTTGAGAGCCTCTATCTGGTCAGCGATGCGATTACCTATGAGATCGCCGGGAAAGCCTGTAGAAAAATTCTGGAAGATGCAGGAATTCGTAACCATCTCATTCAATTGACACATACAGGCTTTGATGAGGCAACATTGGGAGAATTAACGATCCAAATGCCGATGGACTGTGATTTGGTCATTGCGGTCGGAACCGGAGCGATCAACGATATGGTCCGGTTTTTCAGTTATAGAATGGGCCGTCCCTTCTACACTGTGGCAACAGCGGCCCCAATGGATGGCTTTGCTTCCAGCATTGCTGCGATTCAATCCAACCATTTGAAGACCACGTTTGATGCCCAGACGCCAACGGCAATTATCGGAGATACGGAGATTCTCAAGAACGCCCCCTATTCTATGATTGCCGCAGGCTTAGGAGACCTTCTTGGAAAATTCACATGTCTCTGCGACTGGAAGCTTGCTCGTCTTATCAACGGCGAGCATTATTGCGAGCGGATCGTGGAACTGGTGGAAAACTGCGTTACAAAGGTTTTGGGCGATGCCGAAAAGGTCAAAGCACGTGACCCGGAAACCATGGGGAAGATTATGGAGGGCCTTGTGCTTGCTGGTGTAGCAATGAGCCTTTACGGAAATTCCAGGCCAGCCTCTGGCTGCGAACACCATATGTCTCACTACTGGGAAATGATATTCGAACAGACCGGAAAAAGACCGGTTCCCCATGGAACACAAGTTGGTGTCGGCACAGTACTGATTTTGAAGCTGGTGGAGGCTCTGCGGAAAACTCCGGTAGATTTTGATGCGGCGCGTGCCAGTGCCAGAGCCTATGACCCATTTTCTTGGGAAAATAAGATCCGGGAAGCCTATGGCCCCGCTGCTCAGGGCGTGATCGACATGGAGTCTGCAGCTGGAAAGAACGAGACTGCCGGCCGGCTCGCGCGAATCGACCGCATAGAGGCGCATTGGGAAGAAATTCTCAGATTGCACATATCCTGTGTTCATTGGATTCCCCCTGCCTTCCGGATCAGATTGGTGTTGACCGGACATTGCTGAAAAAAACCTATCTCTATTGCAAGGAAGTGCGCGCACGGTATACGATTCTTCAAATGATTTGGGATCTCGGACTGCTGGACACACTTTCTGATCACGTGATCGACACACTGCCCTTTGCAGATTCATCAAAGGAGCCCCTTTGTCATCCGTAAATAAGTCCGTTGAAACCGGGCTTACAAAATAAGAAAAGAGAGGTACATCACATGAAAAAGTTTTTGGCTCTTGCACTGGCTCTGGCTATGACGCTGAGTCTGGCAGCCTGCGGCGGAAAAACGGACGACTCAGCATCCGATGAGGAAGCCTCCGGCACCAATGAGCCGGCCGAAACCCCTGAGAAGCCTGCGGAACCCATCACTATCAGCATTTCCCACTCCTATACGGAATTGGATCAAGTCAGCGTGGAGCTGAATACCGCCAAAAAGAACATCGAAGAGCGTACCAACGGCGCAGTGATCGTAAATCTGTACCCGAACAATACCTTTGGCAATCTGGTGGATGGTGTGGAAGCCGTTGCTGCCGATTCTCCCCTGATGCTGATGGCTGCATACAGCCAGTGGGAAGACCTGTACTATGATGCCAGTGCTCTGCAGTGCGGGTTTGTCTTTGAAACCGGCGAGGAATTCCTGAAAGTCATGGAGACAGATTTGTTCCAGAAGATCGTGGATGAAATGGATCAGGTGAATATCCATGCGTTGAACTGCGCTTTCGTAGGCGGTATGCGCCATGTGATCGGCAAGAAGCCCTATACCACGCCTGCCGAGATGAAGGGCCTGAAGCTGCGTGTTCCCAACTCTACCACTTATCTGGAGTGCTTTGAGGCAATGGGCGCCAGTCCCATGGGGATGGCGGCTTCCGAGCAGATGGGCGCCCTGTCTGCCGGCACCATCGACGCGCTGGACCAGTCCATCTCCCTGATGTATTCCACCAAGAGCTATGAGCTGGTGGACCAGGTCACCTTGCTGGCCCAGCAGCCTCTGGCGGATGCGCTGTTCTGCTCCACGAAGTGGTGGAACTCCATCCCCGCCGAGTATCAGGAAATCATTGAGGAAGAACTGCACGAGGCTGGTCTGCGCTATAACCAGTACTCTGTGGAGAATGAGAGCAAGATGCGCGAAGAGATGGAGGCCGCTGGCGTCCAGTTCCATGAAGCTGACCGTCAGGCCTTCCTGGATATGGGCTGCAGCGATCTGGTGCTGAAGTATGGCATTGGACAGGAGCTGCTGGATACTCTGGCGGAGATCCGCGCCGCAGAATGACCCATTTGAATATGGACGCAAATATGATCTGAAATCGGATTTCTAAGGCATAGTCCGAAGAGGGCCGGTCCTTCTTCGGACTATGCTTTATTTTCAGAGAACCAAAAAAATGTTAAAGATGTAAGGTGCTTATGAAAAAATTGATTTCGTTCTTTCGCGATGGTAGATTTGAGGAATTACTGGGTTGCCTGATGATTCTGACGGTCATCGTCCCTGTCATTATCAATATCGTAAACCGCTCCGTATTCGGATTTTATTCCATCAATCTGGAGGCAGTGGCGCTTCTCGCCTATGTTTGGATCGGTTATGCCTTCTTCGGCTATCTCTATAAAAAAGATGCGCATGTGGACATGAAGTTTCTGGTGAATATGATGTCCCCTTCTGTCCGGGCGGTCTTTGACCTGCTTCGGGATCTTCTAATTTTGGTATTTTCTGTTTATATGGTCTATTGGGGTGTCAAACTGTGTGCCTCTAATCTGACCAGATATGCAACCGGAACAAAAATTCCGTTGGCGTTTGGCTATGCGAGCATCGCATTTGGCTTTTTCACTGGGACTGTCCGTAGCTTTTGCGCCATCATTACCCGGATATTCAAGAAGAAAAAGGAGGTGCCTGAACGATGAGTGGTATCGAAATATGGCTGCCTCTAATTTTGGTATTTATCCTTTTGGCAATTCGGATTCCTGTATGCATGGCATTTATCGGAGGAGCTGTTTTTTATTTTGGCTTTATTGCCACAGAGATGCCGCTGAATATGATTCTCTCCAAAATGGTCTCCGCCGGCATGAATATGAACCTGATGGCCATTCCGTTTTTCATCACGGCGGGACTGCTGATGAATTATACCGGCATCACCTCCAGGATGATGAAGTTTGCAGACCTGTGCGTGGGGCATATGTGGGGCGGCTTAGCCCAGGTCAACGTGCTGCTGTCTACGCTGATGGGCGGATTGTGCGGCTCTTCGAATGCAGACGCTGCGATGCAGTGCAAGATGCTGGTTCCGGAGATGGAGGAGCGTGGTTTTAACCGTGCATTTTCCGCGGCAGTCACGGCGTCTTCCGCACTGATTTCCCCCATGATCCCCCCGGGAGTTATGCTGATTCTGTACGCTTCCATTACGGAAAATTCTGTTTTGGATATGTTCATGGCCGGTTATCTCCCCGGCATCCTCATGTGTATTGTGCTGATGCTGGCAGTTACCTATGTTTCTCATCGGGACGGTTATCGTCCGGTGCGGGAAAAGCGTGCCACGGCCAAAGAGATCCTGCACGGTCTGGTGGAGTGCTTCTGGGCGATTTTGATGATCGTGGTGCTGATCGTTGGTCTACGCAGCGGGATCGTCACTGCCACGGAAGGCGGCGCCGTGCTGTGTGTACTGTGCGTTTTCGTGGGTATGATCATCTATAGAGAGTTGCACCCGAGAGATTTGGTCGTTGTTGCGAAGGAAGCGTTTGCTTCCGTGGCCAATGTCTTCGGCATTATCATCTCTGCTACGGTGTTTGGACTCTATTTGACTTATGCACAGATTCCGCAGAAACTGACATCCCTGATTCTTGGAATGGATGTGGGGCCAATTGGCTTTTTGCTGCTGGTGAATGTGATGTTGCTGATTATGGGGATGCTGATTGACAGCGCGGCCGTGCTGCTGATCGCGGTCCCGCTGCTGTATCCGGTGGCAATGCAACTGGGGATTGATCCTATTCATTTTGGTATCGTCTGCATCTTGAATCTGTCGATTGGTGCCTTGACGCCGCCCTTTGGCGCCACAATGTACCAGTGCTGCAATCTGTGCGAGATTGAGATGCCGGAGTTCTTGAAACAGGGCAAGGAACTGATTGCCGCCCTGCTGATCGCACTTCTGGTCGTGACCTTTGTCCCCGGTATCGCCACGCTGCTGCCGGCTATGATGAAGTAATTCATTTTCAGAAATTGAGGACAGATATGAAAAAATCATTGTTCCCAGATGGCGGCGTCTGGCTGAAGGGAAATATCCACAGCCACTCCACAGTATCAGACGGGATGTTCAGTCCCAGGGAGTTAGCAGAGCTGTATCGTGACCACGGATATGCGTTTTTGGCCATGACAGACCACAACGTTTTGGTTTCCCACAGTGAACTGCCGGAGGATCAGATTATCCTGCTTACAGGGCTGGAGCATGATCTTGAATACAGCCCTGACAAGTGTATCCATGTGGTGGGGATTGCCGCTGCCGGCAAGGAAGAGACGGAGTACCTGTGCAAGCGGTATTCACCCGCAGAACTGAAGGATCAGCGCCTGGTGGACCTAATGCGGGAAGACGGGCAGTTTGTTTCTCTGGCACATCCGGTCTGGTCCAGAATGGGTGCGGAGGAGATTTTAGGCCTGGAGGGACTCCACGCCGTTGAAGTGTTTAACAATGGAACGGAGCATCTCTGCCATGGCGGACATGGAGAAATCTGGTGGGATATGCTGCTGCGGCAGGGAAAACGGGTCTTTGCCACTGCAGTGGATGACGTCCACGTAGCAGAGGACCTGTTCGGCGGATGGATCTGGGTCAAGGCAACTCGGCGCAGCCGGGAAGCAATTCTGGATGCCCTGTTCCAAGGAAACTATTATTCCTCCACGGGTCCGGAAATCTATGATTTCGGTTTGGATGGGGAACAGGTATATGTGTCTTGTTCGGAATGCCGCGAGATTCATTTTGTTACCTATTCCCCCAGAGGGAAATCTCTGTTTGCGGAGCCTGACGGCGTTCTGAAAGAAGCGTGCTATACATTAACGGGCCGTGAGAGCTACGTGCGGGTTGTCTGCGTGGATCATAATGGAAAGTCTGCTTGGTCCAATCCGATCTTTTTTGATGAATGAGCTTAAGATACGATGAAATAGGTTGTATCTTACGGTGACTCCAACACCCGAGATGCATGCGGGTGTTGGGGTCGCTTTTTTGACCCGAAAAGGAAATGACATAGAGAGGCAAAGAATGACAACAATCTATTTAATTCGTCATGCGGAGGCGGAAGGCAACCTTTACCGTGATGCGACTATATATTGAATATGCGGCAGAAACACGATTTTCAACAATTCATGCAACGTTGCGAAATGACAGCTGGCATCTACCATTTAGAGTATCAGGGAGGTGCCAACGGAACGATGAATAGGGTTGTCATTGATGTACAGATTTCAGGAAGAGATACAGACACAGGTCTGCTGTTAGATCCCTTGCGGAGCGCAGACGGTAGTTTGTTTGTTGAAGAGGCCTGAATACGGCAATTCGAATAAGATTTAAACCAACAGGAAATAAATTTTGAAGGAGGAACTATCATGAAAATCAGCAAGTTCTTGGTAATTTCCCTCATATTAGCGATGCTTCTTTCGATTACTGCAACAGCGGCGTATTATAACACTTATTCGACGGTCGCAACAATTCCAAACGAGAATGGCTGCAACCGTGCGCAAGGGTTTGCTGTAGGCTCTTCTTACGTCTATACGGCAAAGTGTAATGACGATGAAAGCAAGCAGGTTATTTATCGCACGAAAATGAGCGATGGTACCATTACAATCATGACGAACGGCGATACATCCAGCACTTATACGACGAGCCTTGGTCATGCAAATGACATGGATACATGTACTATTGATGGTAAATATCACTTGTTCGTCGCCACGATGAAGACAGGAAGCGAGAGTCTGGTTAAACTCCAGTATTCTGGTAATACATATACGCAGTTAGGTGGATACACTCTTAAGTGTAATGGCGAGAATATTGCGATTTCTGGAGTAAAAAAATATGCAAAGGATGAAAACTATGTATATTTCTTGTTCTTTGTGTATGATGGTACTGAAGACAGTGTCGGTGTTTATAGAGGACAAGTTCCTATGACGGCCAATAGTGGAACCGTCAATATTACTCATTCGTTTGATATTGATATTGCGAGCGCATTGGTAAATGGATCGGCTGTTTCTAAACTTGAGAATTTTACACGTCAGGGTATTGGATATATTGCAAGCACAGATCAGTTGCTTGTCCCGCTGACAAACGACAATGTTAGCATCATCTTGGTTTACGACAATGCGTCTACAGCTGCTGGTACCGTTATGGCGAATCCAGACTTGTCTTTCCGCATTACATCTTCCTCTTACCCCTATCTATTTGAAATTGAAGGGTGCGATGAAACTAATGGGAAACTGTATTTCAACTGTAATCGTAAGACCAACTCCAGTGATATTTCAAATGATGCGATATGCTATTTTAAGAATTTTACAATTTGATTTCAGCATTGTTGTTTTGCGGGAGGATTTGCTCCGTTGATCACATACACATGATTTCATCGCCTATCATAATTATATATTACTAAGATATAATAATACTGCGCCACTTGTCATAATGATACTGAGATGAATGACCTTTTATCGACTACAGCAACTCAAAATATGACTAAGCAAGAACGTTCTTTTAATTTTTGGTGTAGTATACTAAAGACAAAGAGGATGATATCGCAACGCCATATGCGATTGCGGTAAGAAAAGTCATGGACGCGAGTTCCATTTTTCTATGGTTCCCACGCAAAGGGGACTGCTACAAAAGGCAGTGAGATTGCCGTTGTGGTGAACAAAGTCCCCGGCGATTATCTGGATGTGGTGTCGCTGCCATGGAAACTGACGCGCTCCATGAACCACGGCGTTGAGCCGATACTGTTGAATGCGGCAGATGACGAAAGCGCTTTTCTGCAAACGATCCAGCAGACTGGAATTGGAAAACGAGCGGACGGAAACAAGAGAAATAAGAGTGTCGGAGACCTCGCCCTTTTGGAGTAAAAAGGGCGGAAAGCCTTGAAAACCAAGGCCTGGGTGGCTCCTAACCAGCTGGTAAGGATGAGGTCGGCGGTTCAAATCCGCCCAGAGCTCCAAGGAAACGGTCTTTTTTATTTCAAAAGGGAAGTTTTTCTTTTGGGAGGCATAACGATAAGCGGTCAACGCTTTGACCACAGAATAAGCTACAGACAGAGCAAATTGGGGCTCCGGGGCGCAAGCACCCCGGAGCCCCGTTCCGTTGAAGCGTGACGGCTTCCTTTTGTATGGCGATCTCCTGTTTTATCTCAGTGATTAGCTCCGCCAGCTTTTCTTCACATTTCTCTTCCGCTTTGGCGTATACATTCCAGGCCATGTGCTTTCCGTTAACGATAGGGAGTATACCCCTCCCAGAGGCGATTATTGATCTGGCTGACAAACCCCGTCGTGCCGGGCTTGTGGCGCTGGTCCTTGTAGGGCTGGAAGGCAGAGGGGGCAGCTTGAGAGGGATGATCTCCTGCTCTGATGACGGAGTAACTTTGCCGATCCCCTGATCTATTTTGGCGGCGGCAGTCTTCTGCATCTTGTCCGTGACATGGGCGTAGGTGTTCAGCGTGGTGCTGCTGGACACATGGCCGATGATCGTCGAAAGAGTCTTCACATCCATGCCGTGTTCCAGGGAGGCAGTGGCGAAAGTATGCCACAGATCGTGGAACCGGAGGTTCTTGCAGTCAGCCCGTTTCAGTACGATGGATAGCCGCTTCCGAACAACGGCTGGATCCATGGGGGAGTCCTCCTCCTTTGGCGAAGGGAACATCCACCGGGAGGTGTAGGCAATTTTATAGGTGTTGAGCACATTCAGAACAGGAGAAGGGAGGAGTACTGTGCGTCGCCCTGCCTTGGTTTTGGGTGGGGAGACCACCAGTTCCCCTCGTACCCGTTGGACCTGCCGTTCCACTTGGAGCGCCCCGGTTTTGAAATTCAAGTCATTCCATTGGAGGGCGCAGATCTCTCCACGGCGCAGACTAGTGGACAATTCTAGCAGGAGCAGCTCATAGCAGCCATCCTCTCTGGCCTGGATCAGAAACCGCTGGATTTCCTCCGGTGTCAGCACCTTCATTTCTCTTGACTTAGTAGAGGGAAGCTTGCATCCGTCCGAAGGATTTCGGAAGATTAGATTTTCCTCTACGGCCTTGTCCAGAGCGGCATGCAGGGTGGTGTGGATGCCGTGGACAGCGGTGGCGGATAACCCGCAGCCCTGGCCGGGGCGGGGATGC
>ERZ1106941.1813-NODE-1813-length-19116-cov-14.802266_pt1 | contig 19116 bp, 17 predicted proteins | sample MGYA00403670_ERZ1106941 | MGnify/ENA primary metagenome ERZ1106941 (study PRJEB35170, sample SAMEA104062400) | human gut metagenome | biome: human gut; feature: human-associated habitat; material: faeces | place: Denmark | collected 2012-06-04 ...
CCTCCGGGCAGGATCGCACTGCGACGGAGAGGAATTATGTCGCTGAAGCGACCCGCCGCAGGCGGAGAATCCTGCAAGCAGGATTCTTTCTTGTATGTACTGACTCAATGATTGTTGTTTGTTCTGTATTATGCAATTCTTAAGATTATGCATAATATAATAAGATACAAATCAATCTCAGCGGTTTATAATTCGACAATCTGTCCTTTTTCTACGTCATATCTGCAGTACTTACCATTTCCGGAAATAAATGGCTGATATGTATCTGTCCTGTTATCTTTAAGATATACAATTCCGGTAGCGATCATCTCCACTAATGAAAAGCGTTCGCTGAGACTGGAAATCCACTTATATGTTTTGTTCTTTGATGAATTTGCCATAACCATATTGTAGGCATGTCCGTCTTCGGTGGCTTCCAGAGAAAAATATACTTTCTCTGCCTTATCAGGAGCATCAAAGACCTGACTTGTAATATAGGAAGAAAAATTGGTGCTTACAAAATTTCGGAAAGATTTTATATCATAAGTAATTCCGGATACTTCGTCTGTGATTTTATCTCCGCGTTCCAGACGTGTTTTAATAATCTTTAGTACCTCTACAGTCCAGTTGATAAAAGAGATACTACTGTAATTCATACTTTCCATCAACTGTTCGATCAGTTTGCGTGACAGGATATTGGAGCGTATTGCCTCATCATAAAGTTCTTTGTTCATGACATTTTCCCTCTTTTTTGATTATTTGTAACTATTCAGCAGTCTACTATCCCGCGAGGTGTTTTGGCATGAACATGCCAAAATCCCGAGACATACAAGTCAAAATCCCATCGCCGAAGGCGATTTTTAATGGATTTTGACTCGTAACTGTGAAGGTACTGAACAGTTACGATTATTTTATGTTTGTTATAGTGTTTCCGCACATTTCTATGTTATACTGATTATAAATCTGTTTGTTGTAAAATGCAACAAAAAACGGACGAATAAATAAAAATATTTGTGAACAGTAACGAATATATTGTTGCCTGTATTTTTGTTTCTCGGAAGGATAATGAGATATAAGGAAAATTGAGGAGGATAAAATGGAGATAGAAGAAGAGTTTATTTCGGGATTTTGCAGAACATGTAATGGAGGGCAGACTGTCTGCTGCGAATATACGATGGAAGGAGATAAAAGAACCCTCACATTTATGGATTGTGCACATGACAGATGTGTGAATTATGCTGCCTGTGAAATCTACAAACAGGCACATGAAATGGAACGATAAGAATATGTGAGGGTGTACGAAAAGCAGTGAACTGCGAAATGTATTGCTGAGAACGGAGGGGATAGTAACCCGCAAATGCTGTAATTATCGGATTAACCGGAGTTAGAATCAAACATATATGAAAAATAGGCATCTTTGAATGCAGAATAGTTATTTCTGGAAATAGGGACAGAGGAAATGCCGGTAGTGACCATAGTTCTTGTAAACTGTTTTATGTGGGACAGGTTTACAATATAGCTTCGGTGACATTTAAAGAATCCTTTTTCCGGAGTAAAGATCCCTTCGCACTTTGCAAATAATTCGCGGATTTTTAAAGTAGTTCCATTTGAAAGGCAGACCAGAACCTGTTTATTCTGAGCTTCCAGATAATCTACATCATTGAGCGTAATTGAGCAGAATCCGTCTGCAGTATGTGCGACGAAAGTTTCCGCCGGAACATTATAAGTTTTAAAAAAATCATCCATAACAGAAAAAAGTTTCAGAGTATTTACTGGTTTTAAAAGATAATGAAAAGCTTTTACATCATAGGAATCCAGGGCAAATTCTCTGGAAGAAGTCAGAAAAATCACAGGAACAGTCAGTCCCATGCTGCGTATTTCTCTTGCTGTATCTATGCCGTTTAATAATGGCATGATGATGTCGAGAAAGATCAGATCTACCGGAATTGTCCGGAGAGCTGTTAACAGATCATCGCCGTTGGAATATGGATACAGGGTAAGGGAAAAATCATTTTTTTTCGCCCAGTGCGTCAGGAGTGAACTTAATTCCCGGGTAAAGAGTATTTCATCATCACAAATTGCAATATTCATAATTTTTATCAAAACCTTTCTGTGAGTGAATAAATGTTATGTATTGTATCCGGCAGTGGAAATCCTGTGTCAGATGATAATTCGCAGGACAAAGCAATGGTCCACGATAGAAAAATGACACTGTCCATGCAATTGTTCCACATAATAAATAATACTCCTGACACCGATTCCATGCCCGTTTCTGGTAGAAACCGGAACTCCATCTACAAATGCCGGAATTTTTTCTACGGGATTTTCCAGTTGGAACAGAATGTGATTCTTTTTCTGTGAAAGAGTAAGCCGGGCCCATTTTGAAGGTGATTCCAGCTGCTCCAGTGCATGCATGGAGTTTTCCAGCGCATTGGACAGGATTGTACAGAGGGACAGATCGGAGCATGGAAGTTCTTTTCCTGTAGAAACATTGCATATAAGAGACAATCCTCTGTCTGTGAAACGGGAATGATAAATGGAAAGCACAGAGTTCAGCATTTCATTTCCGGAATAGGCGGCGATGATCGTATCGTCATATGCAGAATTAATTTCATGGATGTATTCCTGTGCTTTATCCGGATGTCCGTTTTGCAGCTGGGTCAGAATAATACTCAGATGGTGGCGCATATCATGCCGCAGGATCGCCAGTTTCTGGCTGCTGATCTTTACCTGTTCAATTTCGTTTTGCATGGATTGAAGCTGCATTTCACGAAGATTGCTGTATTGCGTTATCTCCTGTTTATTCTCATATTCCTGAAAGTAGATGATGAGAAATACCAGGTAGGCAATGCAGAATGCAAATCCCATGAATTCAACAACTGCTTTATTTCCGGAATAAAGTAAAGTTGAAAATTTGGTGAAAGCATAATCAAAAACGTAATATACAAATGGCAGGAAACCGATGATGGAAAGCTCACGTGCATTTTTTGTAAAAATTGTTTTTGTAGATCGAAATACATATCGATAAAGAAGGACAAAAGTTAAGGTTGTTGTTAAGATCCGCACAGAATAATAACACCACTGTAATCCTGTTATTGCCAAAGCGAATAATCCGGTCCAGTTGCTTATCTGGCAACACAGATAGGCAGAAAAGACAGAAACAGCGGAAGAAATCAGAGGATACTTATAATGAACGGAGAGGAATAAAACCAATGGAAAATGTACGATCAGAGGATAGGACATATTTGCAAGAGTTTCCCCAAATAATGCCAGATCAATTACATATAACAGTCCCTGCCCTGAAAATAACAGAAACATAGTCAGGATATTTTTTCTGATCGGTTTGATCCCAAGAAAAAATGCAGAACAGTAAATTCCAAAGAGCATGGTAGTGACACCATGAACAGCAGATAAAATCTGTTCAGACATAACAGCACCTCCGTCTGATAAGGATTAATAAAATTTATCATCAAAATGTTGTATATATATCAAGTATAAAAGATTTCAAATTTAAAGACAACCTTTTTCCATACCATTCACACCATATAATTACTGTTCGCGTGAAAGAGAAAAAATGTTGTTGTTCTGTGTTATAATCAGTCTATAAAGGAATATCGAAAAAAATTACGAGGAAGGAGATGAAAGAGAGAGCATATTTAACGATATACCGGCGCTGGATGAAAAAAGAAAAACAGAAGAAAAACAGACCTGATGGAAAAGTACCATGCAGGTCTGTTTTTATATCATTCTTTCCTGTTTTTACTTATTTACATCAATATAACTGTACAATGTATATTTGGAGATTCCGAAATAATTTGCAACCTTATCTCCGGATTTGGTAATAAGGAAAGCACCTGCATCATTTAAGAACTGAATAGCAGTAACCTTATCCTCCTTATTCATTAAAGGAACAGGTTTGCCTACCAGAGCTACAGATTCTTCGATCAGATGATCAAGAAGATCATTGACATTATGAGTGATCTCTTTGGGTTTCTCTTCCTTATTTTCCGGAGTGACAAGAGAATGAAGGGCAGATTCGATCATAGTAAGCTTGGTAATGTCATAATTGATTCCGAAAACATAATGAAGGGTACCATCGTCATCATGAATGTAGGAAGTGCTGCACTTCAGGATCTTGCCGTCTGCTGTTTTCATCAGATAACCGGTATGGTCTTCGGGGGTTGCTCCTTTTTCCTGATTGCGGATCGCATCAAAAACAGCATTGGATGGTCCGTCTCCGATATCTCTGTTTGTAACATGACCATTTACGATGTAGACGATGGAATGTTCCGGCTCCGAAGTTTTCAGATCATGGATTACTACTTCACAGTCAGGTCCGAATTGGGAAGCAAGATCAGCAGCGATTTGTTTTAACACAGTAAGTCGTCCCATTTGATTTCCTCCTATTAATATAACTTTTAAACGGATCATAACCGAATCAGGCAGGGGCTTCTATAGTCTGAGCAGTAACAGTCATTCGATTATGAGCATGTAGTAAAGCGGATAAATTTATCCGTCAAAACGTTCAGTGCAGACACATGGAAACTGCACATTTTCTATATTCTATCATAAAAAAAAGGAAATAAAAAGAGCCTAAAAAAAATAAATGTGAATACCTTAAAAAATTTGTGATTATAATCATAAATCATTGAAGTGATATAGGAATCGTGGTATATTTTAAACATGAGAATTGCGATAAGTTAGGGCTAAAATACTTTTTGTCCCTAACTTATAATAAAGAAAGGGGTGTCAGAAACAGTGAAAACTTTACTGAAGAATGGTACAGTAGTATCGGGGGATATGTCTGTTATAGAAGATGTTCTTATAGATGGAGAGAAGATTGTAAAAGTAGGCCGGAATCTGGAAGCAGAGGATGCACAGGTAGTTGATGTAAACGGTAAGCTGCTTTTTCCGGGATTTATAGACGGACATACACATTTTGACCTGGAAGTGGCAGGAACAGTGACGGCAGATGATTTTGAAACAGGAACAAGAGCTGCCATTGCAGGAGGAACAACTCTGGTGATCGATTATGCGTCTCAGGATAAAGGTGGTCATACGCTGAAGGAAGGCCTTGAGAAGTGGCATAAGAAAGCAGATGGGAAATGTTCCTGTGATTATTCTTTCCATATGTCTGTTGTGGAATGGAATGAGGAAACTGAGAGAGAAATACAGGATATGATCAATGAAGGGATTACCAGTTTTAAGCTTTACATGACTTATCCGGCAATGATCGTAGATGACGGTGACCTTTATAAGATTATTAAGAAATTAAATGAATACGGATGTTTTGCAGGGGTACATTGTGAGAATGCAGGGGCAATCGATGCGTTGATCGCAGAAGCCAAAAAAGAGGGACGTCTGGGACCTGAGAATCACCCGTTGGTGCGTCCGGATATTATGGAGGCAGAGGCAGTTCACCGCCTTCTTGTGATCGCAGATGCAGCAGATGCTCCTGTAATGGTAGTACATCTTACCAACCGGAAAGCATTTGAAGAAGTGATGCGTGCCAGAATGAACGGACAAAAGGTATATGCGGAAACCTGTCCGCAGTATCTGCTTCTGGATGACAGTGTATATTCAAAACCGGATTTTGAAGGTGCCAAATACGTGTGTGCACCTCCAATCCGTAAGAAAGCAGATCAGGACTGCCTGTGGAAAGCACTGGCGAATGATCAGATCCAGACGGTTGCAACTGACCAGTGCAGCTTTACAATGGAGCAGAAAGCTCTTGGTAAAGATGATTTCACGAAGATTCCGGGAGGGCTGCCGGGAGTACAGACGAGAGGAACTCTGCTTTATACATACGGTGTACGCACAGGCAGGATCACGCAGGAACAGATGTGCCGTCTGTTAAGTGAGAATGCAGCTAAACTTTACGGAGTGTATCCCAATAAGGGCGTGATACGTGAGGGAAGTGATGCAGATATTGTTGTATTTGATCCTGAGAAGGAAAACGTTATCTCTGCAAAGACACATCTGTATCATACGGATAATAATCCATATGAGGGATTTAAGCTTCATGGAGATATTGACAGCGTATATTTAAGAGGAGCTCATGTGGTGCAGGATGGAAAAGTAATTCTGGAGAAAACAGGAAAATATATTAAACGCGGTAATAAGCAGTGAATATAAAGAATAACAAGAGGTGACAGAAAATGAAACATGAAGTAAATGCAATGGGAAAACAGTGCCCGATTCCGGTAGTGATGACAAAGAAGGTTATTGATAATGCGGCAGTCGGTGATGAGATTGAAATTCTGATCGATAATGAAACCGCAGTGAATAATCTGAGCAGACTTGCAAATAAAACAGGCTGTACGTTTGTATCTGAAAAACTGGGAGACAAAAAGTATCAGGTGAAGATGGCAGTAAAGACTGAACAGACAGGTGGTACCTTGGAAGAAGAGGAATTTGTCTGCGAAGCACCGCATAAAAAAGTGACGGTAGCGGTAATCTCCTCAAATGTTATGGGAAATGGTGATGATGAACTGGGAAAGATTTTGATCAAAGGATTTATCTATGCCCTTTCTCAGATGGAAACACATCCGGATACAATCCTTTTCTATAATGGAGGTGCAAAACTTACAACAGAAGACTCTGAAAGTCTGGAAGATCTGAAAAAGATGGAAGAAGAGGGCGTGGAAATCCTGACCTGCGGTACCTGCCTGAAGCATTATGGACTGATGGAGAAACTGATGGTTGGAAAAGTTACCGATATGTATACGATTGCAGAGCGTATGACAGGTGCAGATAAGGTGATTCGTCCGTAAGAAAATGAAGGCCATCATATCTGAGAAAAAAGACAGATATGATGGTATTTTGAACTTTTATTGCAATTTCTGTTCTCTGATATTGTGGTATCTGGCATATCCGGTAAGAATCAGAGTCAGGGCACCATCGCCTGTTACATTACAGGCTGTCCCAAAACTGTCCTGAAGGGCAAAGATAGTCAGCATCAGAGCTGTAGCAGAATCGCCGAATTTCAGGATACCGGTGATAATACCGAGAGATGCCATAACAGTGCCTCCCGGTACACCCGGAGCACCAATGGCAAAAATTCCAAGCAGGACACAGAAAAGAACCATGGCCCCCGGCGCAGGAACTGCACCATAAAGAATTTTGGAGATTGCCATACAGAAGAATACTTCTGTGAGGACAGAACCACAGAGATGAATATTGGCAAACAGCGGAATACCAAAATCTACCAGATCCTTTCGGAGAGGTTTTGCCCTGTGTGCGCATTGGAGGGCGACCGGCAGTGTGGCAGCAGATGACATGGTACCTATGGCTGTGAGGTAGGCGGGACCATAATGTTTCACAACTTTCAGAGGATTTTCTCTGGAATAAATTCCTGCAAGTATATATAGAAGAGCTATCCAGATAAAATGTCCAATCAGAACAATGACGATTACCTGAAGGAATACAGGAAGCTGTCTGGTGATTGTTCCTTCGTATGCCAGTGAACAGAAAGTCAGTCCGATGAAGTATGGGAGAATCGGAATAATGACTCTTGATACAATAGCCAGTATGATCTTCTGAAATTCTTCAAGAAAAGAAGAAATCAGACTGGCTTTTGTCCATGCAGATGCAAGTCCCAGCATAATGGCCAGTACAAGTGCACTCATGACAGGCATTATCTGTGGAATGGAAAGTTCAAAAACTACATCCGGCAAAGCTTTGAGATGACTGGCAGTGGAGCTGAAGGACAAATGTGGGATCAGCAGGTATCCGGATAATGCAGAGAATAAAGCAGCTCCCAGTGAGGAAGCATAAGCAATACTGACTGCAACACCTAACATTCTGGAAGCATTGTTTCCGAGTCTGGTAATAGATGGTGCGATAAATCCAATGATGATCAGCGGAACAGAAAAGCTGATCAGCTGACCAAGAATATACTTCGATGTTACAACCACATTCAGTACTGCAGTCGTAATGGCAGATTCATCTATTATATTAAGAAGAAGTCCGATACAGATTCCAAAAGCCACGCCGACAAGCAGTCTGAAGGGCAGACTGTGTAGAAAAAAGTTTTTTTTCATAATAATCCCCCTTTTTCTGTCAATTATAATATATAATGATGTCATGGTCAAAAGGTATTTTATATCGAAACAGGAGAGAGTTATGTACAGAAAAATTTATCAAATTTTGGAAGAAACAGGAAAAGTAAAAACAGCAATGGTTTTAAACGGGAATCATAAGGGCGAAAAATGTCTGATAAAAGAAAACCATTGTTTATCATCCGATGAAAATACAGCAGATTTCTGGAAAAAATATGAAGCTGATCTGGCGGAGTGCCAGGAGACAAAAGTTGTTCATATGGGAGATGTAGATTTCTTTGTGGAAATTTATGTGAAAAATCCGCAGCTTATCATTTTTGGAGGCGGACATGTTTCGCAGCCTGTTGCAAAAATCGGAAAAATGCTGGGATTTCATGTGACTGTTATGGATGACAGAGAAGATTTTGTGACTTCAGAGAGATTTCCGGATGCCGATCGGCTGATCAAAGGCAGCTATGATAAACTTTCAGACAAAATACCGGCCTATGAAAATGCTTATTATGTGATCGTGACAAGAGGTCATCTCGGAGACAGTGCCTGTGCCAGACAGATCCTGAGACGCCCTTATACTTATCTGGGAATGATCGGCAGTAAAAATAAGGTAAAACTGACCAGAGAAAAATTACTCGGAGAAGGTTTCAGCGAAGAACAGCTCAACAGTATCCATGCACCGATTGGATTGCCGATCGGAGGACATATGCCGGCAGAGATTGCTGTAAGTATTGCTGCGGAGATCGTTCAGGAAAAGAACAGGTATGATGTTTCTTATATTGATGGAGCTGTGGAGGATGCTGTCAGGAAAAAAGAAAATGGAATTATGATCACGATCATATCCAAGAGTGGTTCTTCTCCAAGAGGGACAGGAAGTAAAATGTTTATTGATAAAGACGGGAATTCATATGGAAGCATCGGAGGCGGAAATGTAGAATTTCAGGCTTTGAAATATGCACCAGAAGCGCAGCATGGTGAAATCAGAAAATATAATCTGTCTAACCAGGGCGGTGCGAATCTGGGAATGATCTGTGGCGGCGAGGTGGAAGTCCTTTATGAATTGTTGTAGATAAACACAGAACCTACAGCGTTACTGTTCACATATCATTATCCCGCGAGGTGTTTTGGCATGAATATGCCAAAATCCCGAGACATACAAGCCAAAATTCCATTGCCGCAGGCAATCTGGAATGAATTTTGGCTACGTTACTGAGAACGGAGTGAACAGTAACCCTGCAGCAATTCCACGCAGATAGAAGAAAGCAGACAAAGCAGGACAAAACGCATACTTGAATTATCTGTAAGAATCGTGTATATTAATACATAAAGCGAACACAGAAAACACGAGGGGACAGAGCGTGTTTGATAAAGGAGGAAACTACTTATGAAGAAATCACTTTGGCTGGTTCTTGTACTGGGACTTGCATTTGCTGCTCAGGGATGCGGATTTGATCCTACTATTGATTCCAGCGTTATGATCGTTAAAGTAACACCAACACCGGAAGTCACACCTACTCCTGAGGCTTCAGAGGCAACACCAACACCGGAAGCAACACCAACGCCGGCAGCAGAGCAGACAGCCAGTGGTGTAAAAGTAGAAGTGAAATCCGATACCTATTATGCGTCATCAGAATTAAATCTTCGTTCTGATGCAAGTGCAGATGCAGATCTGATTTCAAGTGTGGCAGCCGGAACTCAGCTGAACAGTACAGGTGTATGCGAGAATGGATGGATTCGTGTGGATTATAATGGACAGACCTGTTATGCAAGCGGAGATTTTGTGACAACAACAGCTCCGGCAGCAGACGCAGGTGAGACTGCAGCAGATACATCAGCAGATACGTCTTATGATGAAAGTGCAGAATAATCTGATGATATAAAAATTTGTATCAGTCCTCTTTGAATATATTTCTATGAGAGGTACAATAAAGGCTTTTTTGGAAAAATGTTGACAGAAATGTATAAGTAAAAGCAGAAGCTGCAGGGGATAATGACCTGTCAGCTTCTGCTTTTTTTGTCTGAAAAATACGATAGAAATCTTTTTCGGTGTGTTGTTTATGAGGATTGCTATAATACTGTAGAATGTTACTGTGGATAAATAAGTCTGTCCGGCTTGATATCATAAAGAACTTCATCCAGAAATTTTCCTGCCAGATATTTTGCCATAGGCAGATTCATATCCAGATAATTTCCGCAGTCTTTTGCAGATGCTCCCGGAACTTCACCTTCAAAATCACGTATAAATTCAAAAGTCTCGATCATAAGCGGAACGATATCCTTGGACTCATAATCTCCATTTAAAAGAAGATAATTGCCTGTACGGCATCCCATCGGTCCCCAGTAGATCATTTTAGAGCCGAACTCTTTATGATTTCTCAGGAATGTTGCTGCCAGATGCTCGATCGTGTGAAGCTCAGCGGTATTCATCACAGGTTCTTCGTTAGGAGAAGTCATACGGATATCGAAGGTAGTGATCATACTGCCGCCAACCGGATCCTTACGTGAAACATAAATTCCAGGCTGTAATTTGATATGGTCAATGGTAAAACTTGTTATTTTTTCCATTTTGGATTCCTCGCTTTCTTTTGCAGATATATTCTGACTGTTCATCAGTCTGTTGTTCCGGTTTCACTGCAAAAAGGGAAGGTACAGAACTGAACAGCCATATACATTTTAACAGGCAATCAGAAAGAAGTAAACACAGGAAACATCCACAATCTGAACATTTTGTGAAAAGAGTTGTTTTTTTTCTGAGATAGGTTATAATCAGATTGTTGTAAATGATTTCGGAGGTAAAGGAAAATGAAAAGAAAATTACTGGCAGCACTTTGTGTTACAGCTATGTCAGCAGGTTTACTGGCAGGATGTGGCAGCAGTGATAAAACAGAAGAGAGTACAAAAACAGAGGAAACAGCGAAAGAGGAGACTTCTTCTCAGGAAGAGACGGAGACAAAAGCTGCTTCTTCTGACAGTGATAATGTAGCAAGTGAAGAAGAGGCAGAAAAAGCCGGATTTTCTGATGGTTCTGATGAAAAGAGTGATTCTGCTGATACAGATTCTGAAAGTACAGATTCTTCAGACAGTACAACCAGTGTGCTTCTGGATACTTCCAAAGAACTGACAGGAACTCATCACGCAGAGATCGAAGTAAAGGATTACGGTACGATTGATGTGGAACTGGATGCAGATACAGCACCGATCACAGTGACAAATTTCGTGAAACTCGCACAGGAAGGTTTCTATGACGGACTGACATTCCATCGTATCATGGAAGGATTCATGATTCAGGGTGGTGATCCCAACGGAGACGGAACAGGTGGATCTGAAGAGAATATTAAGGGTGAGTTCAGCAACAATGGAGTAGACAATGATATTTCCCACACAAGAGGGACTATTTCCATGGCAAGAGCCAGTGATCCGGACAGCGCAAGCTCGCAGTTCTTTATTGTTCAGGCAGACAGTACATTCCTGGACGGAGATTATGCAGGATTTGGCCATGTAACAGAAGGTATGGATATTGTTGATAAGATCTGCGAGGATGCAAAACCGACAGACGACAATGGAACAATCCCGTCAGATCAGCAGCCGGTTATTGAGAAGATTACCATTACAGATTAAGTAAAACAGAAAATAAAGCAAGTGTCCGAAAAACAGAACAAAAATTGAAAAAAGGCACAGCAAAAAACAGCAGGGAAGATATGAAAAAATCTTTCCTGCTGTTTGGTTTAAGAAGGGAACAATTACGGATTAATTTTTGATTACCAGTACCGGGATTGGCGGATTGTTGGGGCGGTTGTAGTAATCGCTTTTGATTACCAGGTATTGATGGGAATCAAGATTTTTCAGCCAGTCAAGGATCTGATCCCTCTCTTCAAATCCGGAATCGCCACCACTGTAGATGCAAAGAGAAATCATCCCGCCTTTTTTCAGAAGTGTTAAAGCCTGAGTCAGCGCCTGAATGCTGGTTTCACCTCTGGTTGCAAGTGAATGATCTCCACCGGGAAGATAACCAAAATTAAATACAATGCAGCTTACACTGTCTGGTGTGGCATATTCTGCCATATTTGCGTGAGATTCCAGAAGCAGTCTGTAATTTTCCGGAACATGTCCGGCGTTCAGTCTCTTTTGGGTTGCAGTCAGTGCCTGCTCCTGAATATCAAAGGCAAGAACCTTTCCTGATTCTCCGCATAGCTGCGAAAGCAGAAGCGTATCATTTCCGTTTCCCATTGTAGCATCAATACAGAAGTCTCCTTCCTGTACCTGCTGTCTGATAAAAGCTGCGCACCATTGTGTGATCTGATAGTTCTTCATATATTCCTATATTCCTCCACAAAGTCATACACCGGATTTATATGTTGATATCAGTATATTATAGTAATCCGGTCTGTCAGTTAAGTCAGGTAGAGTCCAGTGCAAATTATGGATATCTGACTGATTATTATTATAATGCAGGAAATCTTTATAAACAACGGTTAAGTGTAATCTTGCTGAGGTTCACCGTTACTGTTCACACACCACTATCCCGCGAGGTGTTTTGGCATGAATATGCCAAAATCCCGAGACATACAAGCCAAAATTCCATTGCCGTAGGCAATCTGGAATGAATTTTGGCTACGTTACTGTGAACAGTAACGTTCTGATTGTTTCGCAAATAAAACAAATCACTTATTGCATTTTTGATAATAATTAGTCTATAATAAATAGAATTGTAAAAGTCAGAATCCTGTTATCAAAGATGAATTATGATAGATTTTGACATGTAAGTATAAAGACGTAGAAACAGCCAGAAATAATATGGTTCGGAGAAAGAGGTAAAGGAAAATGACACTGGAAGGAAAAACAGTATTACTGGGAGTGACAGGCAGCATTGCGGCGTATAAGATTGCATATCTGGCAAGCGCGCTGAAGAAACGCCATGCAGATGTTCATGTGCTGATGACAGAGAACGCTACGAATTTTATCAATCCGATCACTTTTGAAACTCTCACAGGAAATAAATGTCTGGTGGATACCTTTGACCGGAATTTTCAGTTTCAGGTAGAGCATGTATCGATTGCAAAGAAAGCAGATGCGGTGATGATCGCACCGGCAAGTGCCAATGTGATCGGTAAACTGGCACATGGGATCGCAGATGACATGCTTACTACCACAATCATGGCATGCAAATGTAAAAAATTCATTTCCCCGGCCATGAATACCAATATGTTTGAGAATCCTGTAGTGCAGGATAATTTAAAGATTCTGGAGCATTACGGATATGAAGTGATCGCTCCGGCGTGCGGATATCTGGCATGTGGTGACACAGGAGCGGGAAAAATGCCGGAACCTGAGACATTACTTGCCTATATTGAGCGCGAAGCTGCCTGTGAGAAAGATCTGAAAGGAAAGAAAATCCTTGTAACTGCAGGTCCTACACAGGAATCTGTTGATCCTGTTCGTTATCTTACCAATCATTCTTCAGGAAAAATGGGCTATGCTATTGCGAAAGCTGCCATGCTCCGCGGTGCAGATGTCACGCTGGTCAGCGGACGTACTTCAATTGAACCTCCCATGTTTGTAAATCTGGTGCCTGTTGTGACTGCAAGGGATATGTATGAAGCTGTAACTTCTGTCAGCAACGAACAGGACATTATTGTTAAAGCTGCTGCTGTGGCAGATTACCGCCCTTCCAGGATCAGTGAAGAAAAAGTTAAGAAAAGTGACGGACAGATGTCCATAGAACTGGAAAGAACAGATGATATCCTGAAGTTTCTGGGAGAACACAAACGGGCCGGACAGTTTCTCTGCGGATTTTCCATGGAGACACAGAATGTGATCGACAATTCCAGAGCCAAGCTGGCAAAGAAAAATCTGGATATGGTGGCTGCCAACAATGTGAAAGTGGAGGGCGCGGGATTTCAGGGAGATACCAATGTACTGACATTGATCACACAGGATGAGGAAATCTCTCTTCCGCTTATGAGTAAAGAAGACGCAGCTTTTAGGATCCTGGATAAAATCTTTTCGCTGATGCAGGATTCTGTCTGTTAAGGGAACAGGACGATTAAGAAATTGGAGATAAATAATTATGATTTTAGCAATTGACGTTGGAAACACCAACATTGTAGTTGGATGTATTGATGACCGGAAAACATATTTTATAGAACGCCTTTCTACTAACCGTACAAAGACGGAACTGGAATATGCGGTGGATTTAAAGAATGTTCTTGATATCTATCATATAAAAAAAACAGAGATTGAGGGCTGTATTATTTCTTCTGTAGTGCCGCAGATCACAAATATTGTGAAACTTGCCGCAGAGAAAATTCTTAAGAAAAATGCAATTGTTCTCGGACCTGGTGTAAAGACAGGACTGAATATTATGATGGATAATCCGGGACAGCTTGGTGCAGATCAGGTTGCTGATGCAGTGGCAGGAATTGCCGGTTATCCGGTGCCGTTAATCCTTATTGATATGGGAACTGCAACCACAGCGTCTGTTGTCAACAGTAAGAAGCAGTATGTAGGCGGAATGATTCTTCCGGGTGTAGGGGTTTCCCTGGACGCACTTACTGCGAGGGCTTCCCAGCTCAGCGGAATCAGTATTGATGCGCCAAGACATGTGATCGGGAAAAACACGATCGAATGTATGAAGAGCGGGGTTCTTTACAGCAATGCAGCAGCTCTGGATGGAATTATTGACAGGATCGAAGAGGAACTGGGGGAGAAGGCAACTGTAGTGGCAACCGGTGGTCTGGCAAAGAAAATCGTTCCTCATTGTAAGAGAGAAATCATTCTGGACGAGGAACTTCTTCTGAGAGGTCTTCTGATCATTTATGAGAAAAATAAGTAAGAATGTATATGCATTCATATCAAAACAGTTCATCAGACATAAAACTGATGAACTGTTTTGTTTGCAGTAATTTATGGGATTGCTATAAATGCATTATTTTAGAGAATTGCTATAAAAGGCAGAAATAAAATCAATAGGAAGCGGAGCAGTAAAAAGCATGACCTTTCCGGTTATAGGATGAGTAAACTCCAACTGATAAGAATGAAGGGGCTGACGGTTTATCCGACGGTAATCAGGATTATATAAATAATCTCCGGGCAGAGGATGCCCGATATATTTCATATGCACACGTATCTGGTGTGTGCGCCCTGTTTCCAGATGAAGTTCGGCCAGAGAATATTCTTTTCCGGCCGCCAGCCGTTCATAATGAGTTATTGCAGACTCCCCGGTTTCGAAATTTACTTCTCTGGTGATCACGGAGCCTTCCATTCGTGCGATAGGAGCGTTGATCGTTCCGGAGTCAGGAAGAAGCCCGTCTACAAGTGCGAGATAAGTCCTGAGAATCTGACGTTTTTTCATCTGAACTGACAGAATCGCTGCGCTGAGGGGATTTTTGGCAAGGATCAGAGCACCGGTGGTATCCCGGTCCAGCCGGTTGATACAGCGGTAAACAAAATCCTCTCCTTTTTCTGCAAAATACCAGGCGATTCCATTTGCCAGAGTATTTTCATAATTTCCCGCAGAAGGGTGCACAGGCATATCTGCAGGCTTGTTTATCACAAGGATATCCTCATCTTCATAAATGATATTCAAATCCATCTTTGTACGGATAATGTTTTCTCCTGATTCGGTTTCAGGAACAGTGACGATCAGATGATCCTGCGGTTTAAGCACTGATCGTCCGAAACCACGTTCACCATTGAGAATGATGGTGTTGGGAGTGTTCTTCATTGAGCTTAATATGTGGCGGGAAAACCCCTCTTTTTTTAGAAAGTCCAGAATCGTGACCGGAGTTGTATTTTCGGAGATAATATATTTAAGGATTCTTTGCATATGATCTGTCTGCTTTCTTGATTTGTATAAGATTTAAGAATTGCGGGCTGATATGCCCTGCCTTATTTTTAACAGATTTACTGTATCAGATTTTGAAGAACATAACAAGAACAATTATCAGATTTCCTGAAAAATTACTGTTCACTCTGTTTACAGTAATGTAGCCAAAACTCATTCCAGATTGCCTGCGGCAATGGAATTTTGGCTTGTATGTCTCGGGATTTTGGCATATTCATGCCAAAACACCTCGCGGAATAGTGGCGGGTGAACAGTAACCCTGAAAACGTTAAAAAATACATTTTATTCTATTGCATCACAGAAAATTAAGCGTATAATCAAAAAAAGAAAATAGATTCAGGTGGAAAAAATGAAAGAACAGCAACATATTTTTACAAACAAAATGCTCCGAACCCTGTTGATACCGGTTATTTTTGAACAGGTACTGAATTCCCTGATGGGAACTGTGGATACCATGATGGTCAGCAATGTAGGCTCTGCTGCAATATCCGCAGTATCTCTGGTGGATTCCATCAATGTATTGGTGATCCAGGCGTTCTCAGCGCTGGCAGCAGGCGGTGCAATCCTCTGTTCACAGTACATAGGTCAGAAAAATCATGAAATGGCAAATAAATCAGCAAGACAGGTATTATTTATCATTACTGCCATATCCGTAGCAGTGACTGCTCTGTGCCTGCTGTTTCGTGTGCCGCTGTTAAAACTGATATTCGGAAAAGTAGAATCAGATGTTATGACTGCCTCTCAGGTGTATTTCTTCTATACGGCGTTGTCTTTTCCGTTTATAGCACTTTATGATGCGGGAGCATCCATATTCCGGTCCCAGGGAAATACCAGAGGGCCAATGACAGTATCGGTTATTTCAAATGTGATTAATATCGGCGGAAATGCGGCGCTGATCTGGGGATTCAATATGGGAGTGGCAGGAGCTGCCATCGCAACTCTTGCATCCAGAGTCTTCTGTGCTGTAGTGGTACTCTGGCAGCTTCGTATGGACAGACAGCCTATTGTAGTCAGAAATTACAGACAGATCCGTCCGGATGGAAAAATGATCAGAAGAGTTCTGGCTCTGGGAATCCCGTCCGGCATAGAGAACAGCATGTTTCAGCTTGGAAAGCTGGCAATACAGTCTTCCGTATCTACACTGGGGACGGTAGCCATTGCAGCTCAGGCAATGACGAATATCCTTGAGAACCTTAACGGTATTGCAGCTATCGGTGTAGGAATCGGTCTGATGACTGTAGTAGGACAGTGTCTGGGAGCGGGCAGAAAGGATGAGGCAGTTTACTATATTAAGAAATTAAGTGTTCTTGCAGAAATCATTGTTGTTGCAAGCTGTCTTTTGGTGTTTGCCTTAACCATTCCGGTCACAAAGCTGGGTGGTATGGAACCGGAAAGTGCAAGAATGTGTTTCCATATGATATCCTGGATAACGGTTGTCAAACCTATTGTATGGACCCTGGCGTTTATTCCTGCTTATGGCCTCAGAGCAGCCGGAGATGTAAAATTTTCCATGATCACATCCTGTATCACTATGTGGACATTCCGTTTTTGCCTTTGTGTATATCTGATCCGTTTCAGAGGCTTCGGCCCAATGGCTGTATGGCTTGGAATGTTTACTGACTGGACAGTGCGGGGAATCGTATTTTCTCTTCGCTTCCACAGCAGGAAATGGCTGAAGCATAAGGTAGTATAATAAGGTGGTATAGCCATGAAATGCGTTGACTTTTACTGCTCAAAATTATATAATGATTCTCGGAAATAATTCTGGAAAAGCATTACAGGAAGTCAGGTGAAATTCCTGCGCAAGTCCGTTACTGTAACAGCCAGATACTGTCTGCTTTTCATTGTAGAGAGGAAATATGATCTGCGGCAACCAGAGGATATTTCGGGAAAAGAACTTTCAGGAGGGATTTTGTTGCACACAGAAATCCCTCCTTTTTATGTATAGCAATGCTGTAGAGTAATCTGCAGACAGAATGTGACAACAATGCAGCAAAGGAGGCGTCATGAAAAACGGACTGGAAGATTACTACGTGATACGTGGCAATAAAAAAATGAGGTTTGGCTATACAACAGGCTCCTGCGCAGCAGCTGCATGTAAGGGTGCTGCAGAGATCCTGCTGGGTGGTGTCATGCAGAAGGCTGTCACCTTGATGACTCCTAAGGGAATCCTGCTTACACTGGAACTGAAAGACATCCGGATTGAAGGAAATCAGGTGACCTGTGCAATTCAGAAGGATGCAGGAGATGATCCGGATACTACAAACGGAATACTGGTTTATGCCACGGTGCAGAAAACAAAAGAACCGGGAATCATCCTCGACGGAGGTGTTGGTGTGGGAAGGGTAACAAAAGCCGGACTTTCCCAGAAAATTGGGGAAGCAGCTATTAATCCTGTGCCAAAGGCCATGATTTTGCGTGAAGCCACAGAAATTGCTGAGAAATATGATTATGAGGGTGGTCTGAAAATCACCATCTCCGTTCCTGAAGGTGTGGAAATTGCAAAGAAAACCTTTAATCCACGTCTGGGAATTGTGGGAGGAATCTCCATTCTGGGAACTTCCGGGATTGTAGAACCTATGAGCGAAGCTGCTCTTGTACAGAGTATCAATGTAGAGATGAAGCAGCATTTTTCCCAGGGAGAAGAATATCTTCTGGTAACACCGGGAAATTACGGGGCAGATTATCTGCGGGAGCATATGGATCTCCCTTATGAAAAAAATATCAAATGCAGCAATTATGTAGGTGAGACCATTGACATGGCAATTGATATGGGAGTTAAGGGAATCCTTTTCATTGCTCATATCGGAAAGTTTGTAAAAGTTGCAGCAGGGATCATGAATACTCATTCCCACAGTGCAGATGCCAGGATGGAAGTGCTGGCATCCAATGCGATCCGGGCAGGAGCATCGTTGGAGTGTGCAAAGGAAATCCTGAATGCATCTACTACAGATGAAGCAATAGACATTCTGGAAAAATATCAGATACTTCAGAAGACCATGAAAGAGATCCTGGACAGGATCCAGTTTTATTTAAATCACAGATCCTATGAGCAGATCCTTTTAGGGGCAGTGATCTTTAATAATACTTATGGGTATCTGGGGCAGACTGCAGATGCAGAGAAGCTGATAAAGCTGATTAATGCACAGAATGATGAGGCACAGTAAAGATCCTATCGCAAAGGCGATTTTAACCGAATCAAGTAAGTCCCCTGCTTCAATTGCGAAAAGCAATAAGCAGTGG